>FTKD01411773.1_pt1 | contig 151426 bp, 129 predicted proteins | sample 1658191 | NCBI WGS metagenome assembly FTKD01 (sample SAMEA3914808, study PRJEB12502) | metagenome | biome: forest; material: soil | place: Canada | collected 2011-08-03 | depth 0.3 m
AGATCGACCGGATGATCAAGGGTCTACGCGCAAAGAAACATGCCGGCGACGCCTGGGACAGCCTGCGCGAACTGGGCATGCGGATTGCGCGCGGAACACCCGTCTAGGGTAATATAAACACCCCTCTCCCACGGGTGGTGAGGGCGGGGTTTCTGGTAGCATGCTACCAGCCGCCCGAACGACACTCGCCTGCAAGCGAGTGGCTCTTCCCTATAGGGACACAGGGGAGAGGGGCAGGGGTGAGGGACGTTGCGATTTGGCTGCGCCCCTTGGAAACAATCGAGTGAAAGTCCCAGATTTTCCTCAAGCGTAGTCAATTCACGACGTCCCTCACCCCCTCCCCTCTCCCGCCCGCGGGCGAGGGGCGATCAGTAAACTGCGACATTAACCATGAACATCGCCCAATACATGCAACAAATCGGCCGCAAGGCACGCGAAGCTTCGCGCGCCATGGCCCGTGCCGACACCGCCGCCAAGAACCGTGCGCTGACCTTGATCGCCACGGCCATCCGCCGCGACGCCGACCTGCTGCGCGAAGCGAACAAGAAGGACCTCGACGCTGCCCGCGCCAACGGCCTGGAGCCGGCCATGCTGGACCGCCTCACGCTGTCGGACAAAGCCATCGCCACCATGGCCGAGGGCCTGGAGCAGATCGTCGCCCTGCCCGACCCGATCGGCGAAATCTCGAACATGAAATACCGCCCGACCGGCATCCAGGTCGGCCAGATGCGCGTGCCGCTGGGCGTGATCGGCATCATCTATGAAGCACGCCCGAACGTAACGGTCGATGCCGCCGGCCTGTGCATCAAGAGCGGCAATGCCACCATCCTGCGCGGCGGCTCCGAAGCGATCCATTGCAATCAGGCGCTGGCTGTGATCGTCAAGGAAGGCTTGCAAGGCGCGGGGCTGCCGGCTGAAGCGGTGCAAGTCATTGAGATCACGGACCGCGCCGCAGTCGGTGAATTGATCACCATGACCGAATACGTCGATGTGATCGTGCCGCGCGGCGGCAAGGGCCTGATCGAGCGCCTGATGAAGGAATCCAAGGTGCCGATGATCAAGCATTTGGACGGCATCTGCCACGTCTACATCGACGACAAGGCCGATCTGGCCAAGGCCCGTGACATCGCCTTCAACGCCAAGTGCCATCGCTACGGCACCTGCAACACGATGGAAACGCTCCTGGTCGCGCGCGCCGTGGCGCAGCAAGCCCTGCCGCAACTGGCAGAACTTTATCGTGCCCGCGAAGTGGAACTGCGCTGCGACGACGAAGCCCATGCCATCCTGGCCGCTGCCCCTGTCAACTACCCGCATTTGAAAAAAGCCATCGCCGAAGATTGGGACACCGAATACCTCGCACCGATCCTCGCCGTGAAAATCGTGGCGGACATGGACCAAGCGATCGCGCACATCAACACCCACTCGTCGCAACACACCGATGCCATCGTCACCGAAGACTACACGCGCGCCATGCGTTTCCTGCGCGAAGTCGATTCGGCTTCGGTCATGGTCAATGCCTCGACGCGCTTTGCCGACGGTTTCGAATACGGCCTGGGCGCCGAAATCGGCATCTCGAACGACAAGCTCCACGCGCGCGGCCCGGTCGGCCTCGAAGGGCTGACCTCGCTCAAATACGTGGTGTTCGGCCACGGCGAAGTGCGTCAATAAACTGCGCCAATAGGAACCATCATGCCCTGGGTCAAAGCGCTGCACATCGTCTTCGTGATTTCATGGTTCGCCGGCTTGTTCTACCTGCCGCGCATCCTGGTCAACCTGGCAATGGAAAACGATCAGGCGGCCAGGGCGCGATTGCTGCTGATGGCGAAAAAGCTTTACCGCTTCATGACCATGCTGGCCGTGCCGGCCCTGTTCTTCGGCCTCGTCATGTGGCTGTATTACGGTGTCGGCCAGGGGCCGGGCAACGGCTGGCTGCATGCCAAGCTGGCCTTGGTCGTGGTGCTGATCGGTTACCATCATGCCTGCGGGTCGCTTCTGAAGAAATTCGAACGCGGCGAAAACAAACGCAGCCACGCCTGGTTCCGCTGGTTCAATGAATTGCCCGTTCTGGTCTTGCTTGCCATCGTGATTCTCGTCGTCGTCAAACCCTTTTGAAACAAAGGCCGCCCGTCATGCCGAAAGTCTGCGAATACTTTTTTGCTCCACACTCGCCCTGGGCCTACCTGGGCCATGCGCGCTTCGTTGCGCTCACGCAGAAACACGCCGTGCAGGTCGAAATCAAGCCGTGCGACCTGGGCAAGGTATTCAACGTCTCGGGCGGCTTGCCGCTGGCCAAACGCGCGCCGCAACGCCAGGCTTACCGCCTGGTCGAGTTGAAACGCTGGAGCGAATTCCTCGGCCTGCCCTTGAACCTGCAGCCCAAGTTCTTCCCGGTCCCGCCCGAGCTGGCGGCCAAGTTCATCATCGCCGTGCAACTGGCGCACGGCACGGCTACCGCGCTGGACGTCACCGGCGCCGTGATGAAGGGCCTGTGGGCGGAAGATAAAAACATCTCCGATGGCGATACGCTGGCCGGCATGGCGACGACGCTGGAGCTGGACGGCAAGGCACTGGTCAAATCGGCCGAGACGGCAAGCGTGCAAGCGGAATACGACCGCTTCACCGATCAGGCAATGGCCGGCAACGTGTTCGGCTCGCCGTGGTACGTGGTAGACGGCGAACCGTTCTGGGGCCAGGACAGGCTCGATTTCGTCGAAAGGGCGTTTGCGAAGTAACGCAGCAACTCCCCTCTCCCACGGGTGGGAGAGGGGCCGGGGGTGAGGGCGGTTGCGATCTGGCTATGCTTGCCAAGACCGCAATTGCAAAGGGAGTTTGTCTTGATAAGTTGAGTCAACTCACGGCCTCCCTCAGCGGTTCGCCGCCCACCCCACCCCTCTCCCGCCCGCGGGAGAGGGGAAACTAATTTCCAACGGATAAAGGGTCCCCCAATGATCAAGCCATACTCCTACTTCTGCCCCTGCCCGCGCGGCCTGGAGGCAGCGCTCGCCGAAGAACTCGGCGAGATCGCCCAACTCTCGGCCACGCTCAAGGTCCACAACCAGGTGCCCGGCGGCGTGCATTGCTCGGGCCACCTGCACGACGCCTACCGCATCAACCTGCATTCGCGCATCGCCTCGCGCGTGCTGCTGCGCGTCGCGCACGCCGGCTACACCAACGAAAACGACGTCTACGACCTCGCACTGGCGCAAACGTGGGAAGACTGGTTCAGTGTCGACCACACCATACGCATCGACGTCACGGCAATCAAGTCGCCGCTGCGCAGCCTGGAATTCACCACGTTGAAGATCAAGGATGCGATCTGCGACCGCTTCCGCGAGCAATTCGACCGCCGCCCATCTGTCGATACGCGCACGCCCGACATGCGCGTAGCCGCCTTCCTCGACGCGCGCACCTGCACCATCTATCTCGACACCTCGGGCGAAGCCTTGTTCAAGCGCGGCTGGCGCCTGGAAACCGGCGACGCGCCTCTGCGCGAAAACCTCGCGGCCGGCCTCTTGCGCGTCTCGGGCTGGAAGCCGGGCACGGTGCTGTTCGATCCCATGTGCGGCTCGGGCACCATCCTGGCCGAAGCGGCGCAAATGGTGGCCGGCATTCCACCGGGTGCGTGGCGCGATTTCGCGTTCGAGAAATTCCACGATTTCGATGGCGACGCCTGGCGCGACATCAAGGGCAGCGTCAAGCCCAACCCGATTCCGACCGAACCCACTATCTTCGGCAGCGACATTTCCGGCGACATGGTGATCATGACGCGCAACAACCTCAACAAGGCCGGCATCCCGTTCGAAGTGCCCTTGAAACAGATCGAAGCGCAGCAAGTGCAGGCACCGGCTGCGGCCGGCATCATCCTGACCAACCCGCCCTACGGCGAGCGCATCGGCGTGCGCGGCGATTCGACGCTGGAAGACGACGAATTGGCGAAGTCCTTCTTCAGCGCCTTCAGCAGCACGCTCAAGCAGCGCTTTGCCGGCTGGTCGGTGTTCCTGTTCTCGGCCGACCTCGGACTGCCCAAGATGCTGCGCCTGAAAGAGTCGCGCAAGACGCCGTTTTTCAATGGCGCAATCGAATGCAGATTGTTCCGTTTCGACATGGTGGCAGGCTTCAATCGACGCGAAGAAGCCGTGCCAAAAGCGGTACCAAAGACCGACTAGAAAGTGGTACCAAAGCCTGAGGCTTGATGCTCTGCAAGATACCAGTTACAGCAAAATAGGCTATCCTAGTCTCTTGAATTCAAGCACAGGAGACTATCCATGTCGCAAGCAAACAAAACGGCCCTGCCGCCCCTCAAAGATGGCGCATTGCTGCGCGATAAGGCCTACATCAACGGCGAATGGGTCGGCGGACAATCGAGCTTCAAGGTACACAATCCGGCCAACGGCGAATTGATCGCCAGCGTGCCCAATCTCGGCACCAACGAAACGCAAGCCGCCATCGACGCCGCGGCCAAGGCCTTCCCTGCATGGTCGGCCAAGACCGGCAAAGAGCGCGCCGCCGTCATGCGCAAGTGGTTCGACCTGATGATCGCCCACACCGACGACCTCGCCGTGCTGATGACGGCCGAACAGGGCAAGCCGCTGGCTGAAGCCAGGGGCGAAGTCACCTATGGCGCAAGCTTCATCGAATGGTTCGCCGAAGAAGCCAAGCGTGTCTCGGGCGACGTGATGTCGTCCACCTGGGCTGACAAGCGCATGGTGGTGTTGAAGCAGCCGATCGGCGTGTGCGCATCGATCACGCCGTGGAACTTCCCCATCGCCATGATCACGCGCAAGGTGGCGCCCGCGATTGCCGCCGGCTGCACCATCGTCATCAAACCGGCCGAACAGACACCGCTCTCGGCATTGGCCATGGCCGAACTGGCGCAGCGCGCCGGCCTGCCCGCCGGCGTGATCAACATCATCACGGCCGACAGCGACCGCTCCATCGAAGTCGGCAAGCTGCTCTGCTCCAGCCCCACGGTGCGCCACCTGTCCTTCACCGGATCCACGCCGGTCGGCCGCATCCTGATGCAGCAATGCGCACCGACGGTGAAAAAGCTCGCGCTCGAACTCGGCGGCCATGCGCCCTTCATCGTGTTCGACGACGCCGATCTCGATGCCGCCGTCGAAGGCGCGGTGCAATCGAAATACCGCAACGCCGGCCAGACCTGCGTCTGCACCAACCGCTTCTACGTGCACGAATCGGTGTACGACGCCTTCGTCGAAAAGCTCGGCGCGCGCGCCACCAAGATCAAGGTCGGCAACGGCTTTGAAGACGGCGTGGTGCAAGGACCGCTGATCGAAGAAGCCGCCGTGCAGAAGGTCGAACAGCACGTGGCCGACGCGCAGGCCAAAGGCGCCAAGCTGGTTGCCGGCGGCAAGCGCAGCAGCCTGGGCGGCCTGTTCTATGAGCCGACCGTGCTGTCGAACGTGACGCCCGACATGATCATCATGCGCGAAGAAACCTTCGGCCCGGTCGCCGCCGTAGTGAAATTCAAGACCGAGGAAGAAGCGATAGCCGCGGCCAACGATACCGATTTCGGCCTGGCCAGCTACTTCTATTCGCGCGACATCGGCCGTGTCTGGCGCGTCGCGGAAAAACTTGAATACGGCATGGTGGGCATCAACACCGGCCTGATCTCGAACGAAGTGGCGCCGTTCGGCGGCGTCAAGCAATCCGGCCTGGGCCGTGAAGGCTCGGTCTACGGCATGGACGAATATCTCGAACTGAAATACCTGTGCATGGGCGGAATCTGATCCGCCTGTAGCAGCAGGCAACCGGCCCTCCATCATGAAGGGCCGGTTGCGTGTAGTATGTCGTCTGTGAATTCTCCCTCATCCAATCCCGCACACCAGATCGACCGCAAATGGCTGGCCTTCATGCTGGCCGCCCTGGCCATGATCGGCCCGTTCTCGGTCGACACCTATCTTCCGGCCTTCCCCAACATCGAAACCAGCCTGCACGCCAGTTTCATCGAAGTGCAGCAGACCCTGACGGCCTACATGCTGTCGTTCGGCGCGATGATCCTGTGGCATGGCGCGCTGTCCGACACCTTCGGCCGGCGCAACGTGATCCTGGTGTCGCTGATCCTGTTCGCCATCGCCTCGCTCGGCTGCGCCTCCGCGCACAGCGTGGAATACCTGTGGGCCTTTCGCATCATGCAGGGCACCTCGGCCGGCGCGGGCGCCGTGATCGGCCGCGCCATCATCCGCGACAGCTACGAAGGCCCGGAAGCGTCGCGCCTGCTGTCTCTCGTGACGATGATCTTTTCGATTGCGCCGGCCATCGCGCCCATCCTGGGCGGCTGGATCGTCAAATACCGCGACTGGCGCTCGATCTTCCTGTTCCTGATGGGCTTCACCATCTGGATGCTCTGGTATTGCTATCGCAACCTGCCCGAAACGCTGCCCCCGGAAAAGCGCCATCCATTCAACCCGCGCCATCTGTGGCATAGCTATACCCAGGTATTCCGCTCGCCGCTATTCCACCTGAAGGCGGGCGCCGTGGCATTCAATTTCGGCGGCCTGTTCCTCTACGTTGCCGCCGCGCCGGTGTTCCTGACCGAACACCTGCACCTCGGGCCGGACCAATTCGCCTGGCAATTCATCCCCTCGGTGGGCGGCATCTTTTGCGGCGCGCTGGTGGCCAACCGGCTGGCAGGAAAAATGTCGATCCCGCGCCAGGTCGGCTATGGCTTCCTGTTCCTGATCGGCGCAGCCGGCGCCAACGTGCTGTACCATGCCATCTTCCCGCCCGCGCTGCCGTGGTCGGTCGCGCCCCTGTTCTTCTACACCTTCGGCATGTCCATCGTCGCCCCCGGCGCCACGCTGCTGGTGCTCGATCTGTTCCCGCACATACGCGGCGTGGTGGCATCGTGCCAGTCGTTCGTCCTGACCATGCTGGGCGCCCTGATCTCGGCCGTGATTGCGCCCTTGCTGTCGCAATCGGCGCTATGGCTGGCAGCGGGACAACTCGGGCTGACGCTGACCGCCTTCGCGCTATGGAGCAGTTCCCGTTCGTTTGGCCTGCTGGAAAAATTCCACCTCGACGGCAAGGTCGAAAGCCAGATTCACGAATAGGAAAATAGAAGGAAGAAGCCATGCTCGAACTGCGCCCGCAATGCGAACACTGCGCCAGGGCGCTGCCGCCCGATGCATTGGATGCCATGATCTGCAGCTTCGAATGCACGTTTTGTGCCGCTTGCGTGCACGAGGTGTTGCACAACGTCTGCCCCAATTGCGGCGGCGGCTTCACGCAAAGGCCGGTGCGGCCGAGCCGCGATCTCAAAAACGGCAACTACCTCGGCAACTATCCCGCCGCCACAAGCATCAAACACCGCCCGGTCGATCCGGCGCAGCATCGCGAATTTGCCGCACCCATTGAAGCCATCCCGCCACAGCAGCGCTAGTTCGTTCCAAGCAATTGCGTGTAATAGCGATGACCCTGGTTGTCCAGCGCACCCAGCCAGATCTCGTAGGAAGTCGGCGTAAAGCCATCGGGCAGCGTCGTCGGCGCGAGGCCAACCGAGGTAACGCCGAATGACACCGGATTGTCCGTGATCAAGGGCGACGACCCCGTGCTGTTGACGATGGTGCGCACCGAAAACACCGCCATGTTCGGATTCGCCAGGGCCCAGGCCGCCCACGACAGATTAAAGCCCGCCACGATGTTGGCTCCCGTGACGGGACTGCTCGCCGAAACGCCATCGGCCATCGGATAGAGGCTGGCCGACAGCTTGCTTGGCAGCCCGGCTTGCAGATAGACGTTGGCCGTCTGGTTCGTAACCGTGATCCACGAAGCGTAGGTCACGACGAATTTCGCGCCAAGCGCGGCATCGACGCTGCCGATCCAACCCAGCGCCGGCTGCTGCAGCAAGGTGTCGCCCAATTCGCCGGTGGCGCTCGGCAACACCGCAGGCTGGGGCCAGATGCACAAGAGCGCCTCGCTGCAATAGGCAAACGGCACGCTCTGATCGCTCGGCAACTGCACCGCGCTGTTGCCCACGATCTGATTGCCCGAACCGTCCTGATCGGTAATCGTCACCTGCAAGCCCAGGCCGGGATTGCTCGCAGCGGTCGAGCTGCTTGAGCTAGTGGAACTCAAGCCACTGGTCGCACTCAAGCTGCCGTCAAAGCCGAAGGTGGCATAGGTCACAGGATAGATATTGATGTTGGCATAGCGTCCGTTGCCGGAGAAGGTCCAGGCCGGCGTCGTGCTCTTGCTGTAGGTCACGCCATCGCGAAACACATCGACCACGTTGCCGCTGACATCCGTGACGACAGCGGCAATGGCGACGTTGGTGCAGCCCTTGCTCGGAATCGGATCGTCGATGCAGCCGAGAACCTGCACCGAACTCAACTGGTAATTATTGCTGGCATACAGCGCCAGCAAATTTTCCAGGTCGGCCGCCTGGCGGCCGTTGAACGCATAACTCGCCGTCTTGCCGGCAGGCAGCGCCGGTGTCGGCGCGGTCGGTGTGGCCGAGAGCAGCGCGGCAAAGGAAGCGGCAGGCGCACGCTGCGCGATCAAGCCGTTGACGGCGATGGTCAGATTATCGAGCGAGCCGAAATTGGCCACGCTGGTGGTCGAACTGGTGGTAGTCTTGAGCGTAGACGTAATCGCACTCGACAAGGTGCCGGACGTACCCGCCGCAAGCTGCTTCTTTGCCGTCGCCAAATCGATCGTGACCTCAGGCGTGGCAAGCGACACGAACCTGTTGCTGATCTGCAGCGTATCGTCGCTGCCGTTGCCCGGAATGATCCGGATACGCAAGCCTTCGAGCGCAGCATCGACGCCGGTCTTGTTGGTCACAAACGCGCTGTCCTGGAACAGATCGAGCGACGCGGCCGAAGCAATCTTCGCATCGGTCAGATTCTTGGCGATGATCGTCTTGATCTGGCTCGACACCGCAGTGACTTCCGTGGAACTGCCGAGATTGGCAATCGCGCTCGCATTGGCCGAAGCGTTCTGGAACACACCCATCGGGTCCGCGCCCAGGATTTCCGCGACCACCGCATTGGTCAAGGGCGTGATGTTCGCCACCATCGAACCGGAACTGCTCTCGCTTTGCACCAGCGTATGCAACACCACCGGCACGCCATTCGCATCGATCGCACTGGCCTCGATGAACAGCGGCATCTTGGGCGTACCGCTCGGGATCACGAACTTGTAAGAACCGTCGGCAACATTGCTCCGCGCATAGGCAATCGTATTGCCGTTACCGTCCTGCAGCGTCACCGCACTGCCCGAACCATCGACCACACGGATCTGCGCATCGACCAGCGGCGCGCCGACGGCAGCCACGCCGGTCACGATGGTTGAAGTCGGCGTAGGCGTGGGTGTCGGGGTCGGCGTGGGTGTAGGCGTTGGCGTCGAGGAAGACCCACCGCCACCGCCGCCGCAGGCAACCAGCGCGCACGAAGCGAGCGTCATCGCACAAGCGGTAGGTACGGCGCTGATCCAGCGAGGCGGTGACTTGGATTGCATGAATTCCACTCTTTCTCCGGGGCGGCACAGACACAGCCGGCATGGCGCCAATCGTAAATACCGCTCATTGTAGTCGCAGGGCGCACATAACGAGCGGCGAATAAGCGCGATAACCCACGTCAATTCTTGTCTTGCTCGCCATTGATCAAGGACCGGCGTCCAACATTGCAGACCGTTATCCATCCGCCAGAATATTTGCACCTGTGTAAAAATACGCGATTACCCGAAACCCGCCAACCAAGTCCATGCAAATCCGCAACGCCACGCCGATCGACGCCGAGCGCATCGCCACCATGCACATCGACAATTGGCGCACCAGCTATCGCGGCCACATGCAGGACGCTTACCTCGACCAACACATCTTCGACGAACGGCGCGAAGTATGGCGCGCCCGCATGGCAAATCCCGGCCCCACGGAACACGTGCTGCTCGCCGTCGAGAACGGCGACATCATCGGCTTTTCCAGCATGATAGGGCGCGACGATGAACACTGGGGCAACATGCTCGACAACCTGCACGTCAGCGGCACACACAAGGGCCGCGGCATCGGCGAACACCTGATCCGCGCCACCGCCTCCTTGCTGGAACAACGCTATCCCGGCCTCGGCATGTATCTCTGGGTGTTGGAAGCCAACCAAGGCGCACGGCGTTTCTACGAACGCATGGGCGGCATCAACGCTGAACGCGACACCTGGGCGCCGCCGGACGGCAGCACCTTGCCATGCCTGCGCTATGTGTGGCACGACTTGAAGCCGTTGATTGGACCAGCCTAACCGCCCGACCCGCTCTCGGCAGAACACAGCCCACAAGCACAGAAACCACTTCCCCGCAGACCTCATAACTACCCACAAGCGCATACAAAGTCTTGGAACCCCTCGCCCGCAGGCGGGAGAGGGGCAGGGGTGAGGGCGTTCGCGAACAGGCTAGGCTTGCACAGAGCAGCCAAAGCGCAATTTCCCTCGCCCTGCCCCTCCCACCAGCAAGAGGGGGCAATCTGCAGAAGGGAAGCGAGTATCACCACCTCCTGCGTTCAATGATCAGCCGCGCCTGGGCCTTTGATCGACCAGCATTGAGCCAAACTCTCAAAGTCGCATACCGAGCCAAATCACAGCCTCGGTACTGAACGAGACAATCGCAGACAGCATCGGAGTCAAGATACTGCTTTCCGACACGGCATCGCGCGACAAGTCATGATGCTCGCGCTCGTCGGCGACAATGGCCTCAATGGCAGCAACCGCTGCCACGTCCTTGCCAGCCAGCTCAGAGATCTGCCATTCGAGATGGCGCAGCACAACCCGCTCCACCGCCATCGTAGTAGCCGCAATGGCACGCTTCCCCAGCAGGCCTGTCACGATCCCCAAAGCGAATCCACCCGTCGCGCAAAGCCAGTAGCTACGACAACGCTTCCTTCCGCGTCGCGTCAACTCACCTTGAAAAATTTGCTTGTGCCTGCGCTCGTCTTCCCGAAACTGCAACAGCTCGGCACGCATCGATGGAGCGGTGAGATAGGCCACCAACAGTTGGCCGGAATAGATGCAAATAGCGCCTTGTTCCCCGGCGTGATTGACACGCAAGATTCGGCTACCCAGTTCCGACATATCGGTTGCGACCATGTTGATTCGCGTATTAGCCGCCATACGCACCATCAATATTTTTCCACACGGAAACGAACCACACGATTTTTCACCCCTCCACCGCATATCCCGGTAATTTTCCACACCCACATGCCGTGATAGCTCACAGACAACAAATAGTTACCGGCATAAGATACCTCATCTGTTGCAAAACCCCGTTACAACGAATCGCAAGGAATACCATGAGTCAAGATTTCGCCAATACCGAAGGTCTGTTGCCGCAATCGCTGGACGACATCATCCGTCTCAACCGCAGCCAGGCCGAGCTGCGCCTGTCCCGGACGCACGAGATCGATGCCCTGGTCGGCAAGGTCGATACCTACGGCAACGTCAAGGACGAGATCGACAATTGGCGCCTGGTTTCCTTCGTCGACAAGCTCAGCAAAGCCACCCGCGTCATGCTAATCGGCGACAGCGCCACCAGGAAGCACCCGGCCATCACCTCGCCGCTGGCCAGCATCGACCTGACGCGCGGCGTGGCACTGACCACCAACAACTCGGTCTACAAGCTGGGCAACCGCGGCTTCGGCGAACCGTCCAAGGATGGCCTGGCCTTCCTCTGCGCAGCCATGCATCGCTGGGGCAACGGCCGCGCGCTGGGCGTGCCGCGTTTTTAAGCCAGGTTTTCAAGCTGCATCTTTAAGCTGCATACCCGAACCGGATTACCCAACCCTCTTCAACCAACCCACTTGACTTCAAGTGAAGTTGAACTTCTACACTGCTCCCTGTTCCATCAACCAGACAGGGAGTACCCATGCAAACCGCCATTGTCCTTGGCACCGCGCGGCGCCAGGGCAACACCGCACAGCTCTGCCGCCACGTCAGCCGGCAACTGGCCGGCGCGACATCCTCCGCGCCGCCCGTGCTTTTCGACCTTGCCGACTACGACATCGGTGGCTATGACTACGCGCACCACAACCGCCACGACGATTTCCTGCCGCTGATCCGCCGCATCATGGCATGCGGTCGCATCGTGCTTGCCACGCCGATGTATTGGTACGCCGCGTCCGGCGCGATGAAGACCTTCCTCGACCGCTTCTCCGACCTGCTCACCATCGAAAAAGACCTGGGCCGCCAATTGCGCGGCAAGCGCGCCGCCCTGATCGCAACCGGCGCCGACGCTTCCCCGCCGGCCTGCTTTGAAGACGTGTTCCGCCAGACCTGGCAATATCTCGGCGTCGGCTACGACGGCATGCTGTATTGCCCATGCACCGGCAGCTTCGACGCCACGCGGCACGAGAACACCATTGCCAGCTTCGTAAGGACGCTCCATGCTGACTGATCGCCAAACTGCACGCTACCTCGACCGCATCGGCTATCGCGGCGACACCGCCGCCAATCGCGCCACGCTCAATGCCCTGCACCTGGCCCACATGATGCAAGTGCCGTTCGAAAATTTCGACGTCGTGTTCGCCACGCCCATCGCCTTGTCGGTCGACGCCGCCTACAGCAAAATCGTCGCGCGCCGCCGTGGCGGCTTTTGCTATGAACAAAATTCCCTGTTCAACGCCTTGCTGCAGACCTTGGGCTTCAAGACAAGCCTGCTCGCGGCAGGCGTATTCAACGGCGACGCCTACGGCGAATATTTCGATCACCTGCTGCTCGGCGTCGATCTCGACGGCGAAACGCTGATCGCCGACGTCGGCTTCGGCGACAGCTTCCGCACCTCGCTCGCACTCGATGGCAATGCCTCCCATCAGCTCGACGTCACCTACAGCATCGAAGCGCGCGAAGACTGCCACATCCTGCACACAATGAAACCCGGCGAAGAGAAAAAACCGCAATACCGCTTCAGCACCACGCCGCGCGCCCTGCAAGACTTCGCCGAACGCTGCCGCTTCCAGCAAATCTCGCCCACCTCCTACTTCACCCAGCGCTCGGTCTGCTCCGCCGCCACCGAAACCGGCCGCATCACCTTGTCCAACGGCCGCTATATCGTAACCGTGGACGGCTCGCGCAGCGAATGGATCATCAACGACCAAGCCGAATACCGCGCCATCCTGCACAACGATTTCGGCATCGCCCTGAACGAACATGCCGACATTTCACGCCTTCTCTCCAACACGGCATAGAGCAAATGTGGCGAAATAATGGAATACTGTCGTCACCGACAACAATACCATTCGCAAGCTCGCTATGAAATATGACGTGGCCGTACTCGGCGCAGGCATGATAGGCGTGTCCTGCGCCCTGCACCTGCAAGCAAAAGACAAAACCGTGGTGCTGATCGACCGGCGCGAACCCGGCCTGGAAACCTCCTACGGCAACGCCGGCCTGATCCAGCGCGAAGCCACCGAACCCTACGAGCTGCCGCGCAAGTTCACCTTCCTGGCCGGCGCCGCCACCAACCGCCGGCTCGACGTGCGCTATCACTTCGGCGCCCTGGCAAGCATGGCCGGGCCGCTCTACGCCTACTACCGCAACTCAGCCGGCCCCGCCTTCGCCGCCATCTCGCGCGCCTACGAAACCATCATCGCCCTCTCGCTCGAGACGCACGCACAACTGATCAAGGACGCCAAAGCCGAGGCGCTGATAGGCAGCCAAGGCTACCTCACGCTGCTGCGCAGCCAAGCCGAATTGGACAAGACATACGCCAAGGCCGACGCCCGCGTGAAGCTGGGCGTCAGCCACCGCAAACTCGACCGCGCCGCGCTCGCCAAGGAAGAACCCGCCATCAGCGGCGACTTCATCGGCGCCGTGCACTGGACTGACCCCGTATCAATCAAAAGCCCGGGCGACCTGGTGCAAGCCTATGCCAAGCTCTTCACCGAACGCGGCGGCGTGTTCCGCTTCGGCGACGCACTGAGCTTGAAACGCATCTCAACGGAAGAATGGCAAATCGAGAGCGCCGACGGAGAGACCATCCGCGCCAGGGAAATAGTCGTCGCCCTGGGCCCCTGGAGCGTCATGCTGACACGCCGCTTCGGCTACACGCCGCCGATGTTCTTCAAGCGCGGCTACCACATGCACTACGCGCCCCTGCCGGGCCGCACCATCAATCACTGGATGATCCATGCCGAAAAAGGCTTCGTGATCTGTCCGATGAAAGACGGCCTGCGCCTGACCACCGGCGCCGAACTGGCCCTGGTCGGCGCGCAATCGACGCCGAACCAACTCGAGCAAGCCGAAAAAATCGCCCGCCAGGACTTTCCATTAGGCGAACGCGTCGAATCCCAACCCTGGGTCGGCACCCGCCCCTGCATGCCAGACATGAAACCCGTCATCGGCGCAGTACCCCACACCCCAGGCCTATGGTGCGCCTTCGGCCACGGCCATCAAGGCTTCACGCTGGGTCCGGCAACCGGCGAACTATTGGCAGCGATGATGACGGGCACGAAGCCAAGGATAGACATGGCCCCGTTTGCGCCCGGACGTGAGTTTGTTTGAACATGCTGCCAACGTATGACGTATCCACATACGGTGCAAAGGATGAAACCAATTACGCCCTATCACCCTGATCACCCCGGTTCGCCGATGACAAACCAAGAAAAACACATGCCATTTACCTCGATAAAACTTGAATCGCAAGTCACCGGCAATATCGGCATGTACTTCGTTTGCTACAAACTTTCGCAGCTAGGCTGGAATGTGATGCCAACGTCGCGGAATGCCAGGGGCATCGACATTATTATATATAGCAAGAACGGCCACGCCTTCAAAGGCATTCAAGTCAAATCCTTATCAAAACGCAATCCCGTACCGCTTGGCAAATCCATTGAAAAAGTCATGGGCGACTTTTGGGTGATCGTCAACAACGTAAATGATGAAAAACCAAATGCCTTCATTATGCTGCCAAAGGAAGTAAGGGAATTAGCGCATAAGGGCGAGAAAGATGGAGTGTTTTCGTATTGGCTTCAACCAAAGTCGTATGACGCACCTGATTTCAAAGATCGATGGGATCGCATCGGACATGGGCACGACTAATTTTACCCACCGACATACCTACATTTAGTCTGTAGGTCGGATGAGCCGCAGGCGTTATCCGACGGATGAAAGACACCACCCGCAAGCATCACGCCCACGTGCGGTCACAATCAATGCAGCTTCTTTTTCAGCTTGAACAACTCGCCCTGGGCATGCAACAAGGTATCGCGCATCCTGTCGTCCACCTCAGCCGCATCTTGCAACGCCATCTCCGCGCGATGGCCGATCTGTTCAAGGTCATTGACGCATTCAACGATCTGCTTGCTATCGTTCGCATCGAAATCGGACATGGCCTTGTCCGTATGCTGCTTCCACTCGATAACGCACTCCTTCAGCTTCTGCGGCAGCTTCGCGTTGGCGTCGCAACTCCTGGCCACTTCATCAATCTCATGTTCAATGCGCACGAGCCTTCGTTTGATTTCACTCTGTTGCAACATGATGGCTTCCTTTACAGGTTGACGCTGCTGTTAACGGGATGCATTGCCAAGACACAAGGCATGGCCGCGCCGGAAATGGCAAAGGCATTGCCAATCGGCAGGATTTACCTAGACGCATACAATTTTGAATACGCATCGGCGATGAAGTTCCGTGCCCGGGGATAAATCGGGATTGATCGCCATCCCTGCAGACACGCAATCCGTGAAAACGTCCTTTCCTTTGCAAACGTTTGCCCTCGATGAGTGATGACTTCCCCATCTCTTGACTGCCACGTCGCCGATGGCAACGATTTTGCCGAAATCGATTCTCGGCGGGTTAAAATCGATTCGAGCTGTGCTCCTATGCCAAGCAAATTACTTTAAAGAAACACACCTTGCCCCTCATAACGATCAGGATTCGACCATAAACGCACGCGCCTGCTGGGGAAGGAAAATGGTAAGAAAAAAGCCTGGGATGCCAAATGTATCTGAATCCCTCGTGCCAGATTCAAATTTGTAAGCATCCGTTTCAGCTCGCGACAAAGCTTTGGTAACCGCCATACATCCAATCAACTCGCAATCCTGGACAAACTTGTCATAATCGGCACCCAATAACAATCGGAAAACGTAGAACATGGATGAACTTTTAAGCCTTAAAGGACTTATAACTATAACCGTAAGTAGCCTGATTTCTATCAAAGCACTCCGTATCAACTTTCGCGTCAGCAAGGACATAAATGTAGGAGGAAACGGCAACACCGTTATTGTCAACCAGGCACTCGCTCCTACACAGAAGAGCTTCAAGTTACTCTGGCAAATATTAGTCTCCACAATTGCACTTACCTACCCTCTGCTCGGATCTCATTACAATTCTATTTTGGCGATACTGGCGCTTATCTGCACGCCATTGGCAGTCATATCATTTATAGTAACTGTTCGCGGATTTGGACTATCGCGGCTCCCCGATATTTTTTATATTGTTGGCACCGCGCTTTCGTGCTGGCTAGCGTTCCATTCGATTGCCTATCTGGGCTACACAGTAAGCGAGGCATAAAAAATTTATCCCGCCATAAGCTATTTGGGACAAAATGGCCTATCGTCCATTGCACCACTAACGACATTGACTGGCGTCGTAATCCCTCTTGCATGCAGCTGCTTGACAGTGATCGGTTTCGCAGCACTTTCTCTGTCTTTGCTTTACTTTGTATTTGCCTACCTCACGGCACGGAGTTTCGACGATGCGGTCCGATTTTCTCTTCGATATGGAGTGATGGCGATTTTGGGCTTCTTCGTGGCATGTAGTGGATTTACCGCTTTGGGTTTTCGAAATTTTCCCTACATAAGAGATCTACTTGTATCCGTCATGCCAACATGAAGTTTAATAGGGAGAGCGGCATGAAGCGATCGCATTAGAAATTCAAATCCAATAACTGCGGAATCGAATGTCCGCATAATTCATCGTCTTAATTCGCAAAAATAACCATCCAAAGGAAGCCCATGATTGACGCCGGATTTGTGCAGGAAATCGGCAAGCTCATTGCCCCAATTGCCGTCACGGCGCTCATCGGCCTCTTGTTACTTCGCCGAATAGAGGGTGTTAAAGCTTTGGTTGCGAAGGAAGCAGAATTCCATAAAAAATGGGGAGAACAATTTTTTGAATGTAGTCAAAAATTCATGCAGGCAGTCGAAAGGGAATTGGCCATATTGACAAGCCTAGCTAATTTCAAATTGGGCGATGAGAACGAATGGTTCGAAGTTGAATTGCGACATGAATTATTTCGATTGATTCCAACTATAATGGAATTGGATCTTCGTATTCGAAGGATTGTAGAGTTTGCTCCCTCATCTTGCTATGCGGTCAAAAATGCGTCAAGTGAATGCATCAAACTTACGAGCGCATTAATTTCCTCGCGGCAGGGAAGCCTTGATGACATCATCAAAAAAATAGATGAATTCAACAAGGCATCCATTAACGCACATGCCGAAATGCTTCGCATAAGCCGCGAACAGTAGAATTTGAACGCCCAAACATGTCGCCCTACACCAAAAGCCATCACACCTCGGAAGAATCGGCCATCCCATTTTCCATCACACTGCCGATCCGGCCAAATTTGTCAAACCCGTCAAATCCCGCGTAAAATGTGGGTCGCGCGGGTGTAGTTTAATGGTAGAACGGCAGCTTCCCAAGCTTCATACGAGGGTTCGATTCCCTTCACCCGCTCCACTTCCTTCCCCTCAATTTCCCTGGCTTGTTGTCGCGCAGATTGCTTCTGCGAGCGATATCCGATTGCATCGTCGCGACGGCGAATACAAAAAAGCCCGGGCACGCTCGGGCTCTGCTGCACTACACAAGGACTGCCGAAAACCTATGCGGCCATGGGCAACGAGGTGCGGATCAGATGATCGAAGGCCGAGAGCGATGCCTTGGCGCCCTCGCCGGCGGAGATGATGATCTGTTTGTAGGGCACCGTCGTCGCGTCGCCCGCGGCGAACACACCTTCCACGCTGGTCTGGCACTTCGCATCGATGATGATTTCGCCGAAGCGGTTCAACTCCACCGCACCCTTGAGGAATTCGGTATTGGGCACCAGGCCGATCTGCACGAACACGCCTTCGAGTTCGACGTGTTGCGATTGGCCTGAGGCACGGTCGGTGTAGGTGAGGCCGTTCACGCGCGTGCCGTCGCCGCTGATTTCCGTGGTTTGCGCTTCGGTCTTCACGGTGACGTTGGGCAGGCTCTTCAACTTTTGCACCAACACCGCATCGGCCTTCAGCTCTGCGCCGAACTCGATCAGGGTGACGTGCGCCACGATGCCGGCCAGGTCGATCGCCGCTTCCACGCCGGAGTTGCCGCCGCCGATGACGGCCACGCGCTTGCCCTTGAACAGCGGGCCGTCGCAGTGCGGGCAATAGGCCACGCCGCGGTTGCGGTATTCCTGCTCGCCCGGCACGTTCACGTTGCGCCAGCGCGCGCCGGTGGAGAGGATGACAGAGCGTGCCTTGAGCACGCCGCCTTCCTCGGTATGAATTTCGACGTAGCCGCCGCTTTGTTCAGCCGGCACCAGGCGCCCGGCACGCTGGCGCGTCATCACTTCCACGCCGTATTGGCGGATGTGGCTCTCCAGGTCGGCCGCGAATTTGGGGCCTTGCGTTTCCAGCACGGAGATGTAGTTTTCGATTCCCAAGGTGTCGTTGGTCTGGCCACCGAGGCGCTCGGTCAGCACGCCGGTGCGGATGCCCTTGCGTGCGGCATAGATGGCGGCTGCGGCGCCGGCCGGCCCGCCGCCGACCACCAGCACATCGAACGGCGCCTGCGCGTTGAGCTTGGCCGCATCGCGCGAGCCGGCATTGGTGTCGAGCTTGGCGAGGATTTCTTCCACACTCATGCGGCCCGATGCGAAATTCTCGCCGTTCAGGAACACCATCGGCACGGCCATGACGTTGCGCCGTTCGACTTCTTCCTGGAACAAGGCGCCGTCGATGATGGTGGTGCGGATGTTGGGGTTCAATGCCGCCATCAGGTTCAAGGCCTGGACCACGTCGGGGCAGTTATGGCATGAGAGCGACATGAATACTTCGAAGTGCAGCGGCTGGCCATCACGTCCGGACAACGCGCGGATCTGCTCGATCACATCAGCCTCGACCTTGGGCGGATGGCCGCCGACCTGCAGCAGCGCCAGCACGAGCGAGGTGAATTCGTGGCCCATGGGGATGCCGGCAAACTCCACGCGCGGCGCTTCGCCCCGGGCGGCGATGCCGAACGAGGGCTTGCGCGCGCGGCCGGCGTCTTCGCTGATGCGGACCTTGTCCGAGCATTCGCCGATGTCGGCGATCAAGCCATGCAGTTCGCGGCCGGCGTCGCTGTCGTCATAGGCGGCGACGAGTTCGATGGGGCGCTGCAGGCGTTCGAGGTAGGCCTTGAGCTGGCCCTTGATGTTGCTGTCCAACATGATGCGGTTCTCCGATGCGTCAGGGGTTAGGGTGCAGAGAGCCGAGGCTCAAGGCTGCGTAAAAACGGGAAAATTCCGAGAAAAACCGAAGGAATTTCTGGAAAAAATTTCAATAATCGCGGCGCAAAGCGGACAAAAAACAGGAAAAAACAGAAAAATCGACCGCTTCGCGCCTCGGGTCGGCCGCCGGTTTTCGGCAGCCTTGCAGTCCAAGGACCGATCAGATCTTGCCGACCAGATCCAGCGACGGGGCGATGGTCTTGGCGCCTTCCTTCCACTTGGCCGGGCAGACCTGGCCGGGGTTGGCGGCCACGTATTGCGCCGCCTTCAGCTTGCGCAGGGTTTCCTGCACGTCACGCGCGATGGCGTTGTCGTGGATCTCCAGCGTCTTGATCGTGCCTTCGGGGTTGATGATGAAGGTGCCGCGCAGCGCCAGGCCTTCTTCGGGGATGTGCACGCCGAAGGCATTGGTCAATTGGTGCGTCGGGTCGCCGATCAGCGGGAAACGCGCCTTGCCGACGGCCGGGCTGGTTTCGTGCCAGACCTTGTGGGCGAAATGCGTGTCGGTCGTCACGATGTAGACTTCGGCACCGGCGTCGCGGAAGGCGGCATAGTTCTCGGCCGCGTCTTCGACTTCGGTCGGGCAATTGAAGGTGAAGGCCGCCGGCATGAAAATCATGACCGACCACTTGCCTTGCAGCGATTGCTCGGTGACTTCAATGAACTTGCCGTTGTGGAAAGCTTGGGCCTTGAACGGGGCGACTTGGGTGTTGATGAGAGACAAGATGCAACTCCTTACAAGAGGGTTTATAAAGCAAAGCTATCAATTCATGTAATGCTGTAGATGAATTGTATGGTGCATCGCACGATCCATCAAATCGATTGATTCTCTTATTATAATAGTTTTTTCAAATGAGGTTGGCAGCTACGCCATGGTCGCCGATGCGACAAGGCATGGCGCAATGTTGTTGCCTGGGGTCAATACATCGTCGTGCGAAGGCCTGCATTGAAGGAAAAAAATATGTCCCCCAATGTCAAATCGGACCACAGGCAGCTATTTTTGTTTCTGCCGAATCCCGGCCGAATTTCAGCCGAATTCCAGCCGAATCCCGGCCAAATCCCGCCCGAAACACGCGGACTTCCGGATTGGCCTTGCAGGAATTGGAATGTAAAGGGAGTATTGATGTTTGCCGGCTTCCCTGGCCGTCTCGCCGCCAGGCTGCCTGCGGCGCAAGAAGCCGCGATCACGGCTTCTTGCGCATTTGTCCGTCAGGGGCCGACGGTGACAAAAACCAGGCGCGGATCGCTGGTCAGTGCCGTCATCATCAGGCCGTCGGACGAAATAACCATTTGCCGCTGCAACAGGTTTTGCGCGTAGCCGGCAAATTTGAAGCTGGTCAGTATGGCACCCGACGTGGAATACACCCAAACGTCGTAGGTCGAATACCAGCCCGAAATCCCGCAATAGACGCGGCCGTCGACGCCGACTTCGACATTGTTCGGATAGGCGTCACCGCCCGGCAATGCGCCGATCAGCGTCATGGACTTGGGATCCACCTGAGAGCAGTGGTAAGGCGCGCCATCGGCAGTGTATAGCCTGGTCCCATCGGGGCTGACCGCGATGTCGGCGCCGTTCGAACCGGTGCTTCCCCCGCCCAGATATTGGTGCATCAGGGTGCCGCCGGACATATCGGAATAGTCGAGGCTGTCACCGGCATAACCCGATGGGCTGTAGCCTTCGTCCTGGCTGTAAATCATGTTGCCGTTTGCGGATGCGGACAGCACGCCGAAGAGGTTGGTCTGGGCCAGAACGGCGCCATCTGCCGTATATGCCGTGCCGTCGCCCACCAGAACGATCTCCTTGCCGTTCGGGTGCACGCTCACGAGGTGGGTGCGTTGCGTGGTCGCATAGGTGACGGGCCAGGACTCAAACAGCGTCTGCATCGTCAAATCGACCACAACCATGGTGCGCGACGCGGTATCGAGCACGTACAGCCTGTCGCCATTGGCGGAAACGGCCATGTCGCCTAACGCTGCGCCCAAGCCGGACATCGTGCCTACCTTCTGCTGGGTATAGACATTGTAGATGTCGATGGAGGTGCCGCCGTTGTTGGTATAGGCCAGCGGGCGGATGGTGTCGGCGATGACCTTCGTGTACGTCTGGGTCAGCTTCACGATACCGCTCGGTGTGGTCGAGCCGTTCCAGAGGGCGACCTTGATCGTCACCGGCTGTACGGAAGTGCTGCCCGGCGTGACGGTGACTGTGGCGTAGCTGATCGCGTCAACAGGCAGGCCGGAAGGATTTGCCGTCAGCGTCAGCAACGAGCCGCCGCTTCCCGTCGTGCCGCTGCCGGTGACGGTGAGCCAGGACTGGCTGGATTGTGCCGTCCAGGCCGTGCTGGCGCCGAAGTTGTCGGTCAGGTTGACCGTATGCGTGAGACGGGACCAGCCGGGCACGGCGGTCAATCCGATGCCGATTTCCGAAGACAGCAATTTGTGCGTATCGACGTTCAATGTCAGGTTGACCGGCACCGCCAAGCTGTCGCCGTTGACCTTGGCGTTGACGCTTGCCACCGCAGTGGTGGAGCCGACACTTGCAGCCGCCGGATTCGGCGTCAGCGAGATTGACGTGCCGCTTGCCCCGAGGCTGCCGCTCTGGGCGCTTGCCGACAGCCAGCCGGGCAGGTTCGTCAGCGTCCACGGCCAGCTGTTCGAACCGGTGTTGAGCGTCATGTTCAAGGCTTGGGGCGAGAAGCTGCGTCCGGCCGGGCCGCCGAAGCTGATCGTCGAGGACGACGTGCCGAGCGTGGCCTGGACCAGATTGAGCGACACCGGTATGGACAGCGACGTTGCGCCTTGCGAGGCAACCGTGACGTTACCCGTGTAGCTGCCGCTGGCAAGCGGCCCCACCGTGGGGTCGATCCCGATGTTGACGGTACCGGGGGTCACGCCCGTAGTCGGCGTCACCGAGAGCCAGGAACTGCTGCTGCTTGCGCTCCAGGGGTCGCTGGCATTTCCGCTCAAACTGAAACTGACGGGTTGTGCGGGAATCGGCGCGCCATTGACGGCCGTGAAATTTGCCGCGCCGGAAGTGATCTGGAACGAGGTCGCCAGGACGGTAAGCGAAACAGGAATCGTGACAGTTTGCCCGTCTTTCGAATTGACCACGATATTTCCCGAGTAGTTGCCGGCCAACAGGCTGGAGGTCAGGAAATTGATGGAGAACGAGCCGCTGCCGGTGCCGCCGCTGACGCTGGGCTGCATCCACGCTACGCTGGACGTGGCGCTCCAGACCAGCGTCGGCCCCTGGACGGACACATTGATCGAAGGCGTCGTGGTGCCGGAATAGGCGGTGACCACGGTCGATTGCTGCGGGCTGGCGACGAGCGCGGCAGCAGCGATGTGAACATTGTATGGAAGCGAGAATGGCGATCCCGGCAGGGGCGATTTGCATTGACTGTCGCTGCACAGGGAAATGGACAGATTCCCCTGATACTGGCCCAGGCCCACCGTCGCCGATGTGTGCAAGGTGATCGCGTAGGCATTATTGCCGCTCGCGACGAGATTTTGATCGGCCGTGAAGATGCTGTTGGGATCGCTGACGGCGGCATAGACATTCGCCTTCCCGGCGAACTCCGACGCATTGGTGGCGCTCACCGTCACGACGGTCGTCAGGGAGGTCCCTGCCTGATAATTCAGCGAGACGCTTGCGGGAGAAAAACTGACGCCCTTGGCCGCATTGCCGAGATTCGCCACCGCTGTGTTGACGGTAGTCTCATAGGAGCCGGTATTGGTGTAGGCCGTCACGCCGCTTAGCATGGTGCGGGCCGAGGTGGCGGCGTTGGCGCCGACATACTGGCTGGTGGCGTTCTGGCTTGCCACCTGGCTGGAAAAATAGCTCGCTACGGTCAGCCTGTTGTTGACCAGCGTGGTGTCCAGTTGTCCTTGCGCAGTCTGGTTCTGCAATGCGCCGGCCATGATGGCCAGTGCGGCATCACCCGGGGTCAGGGACCCGGAATCGATTGCATTGACCCAGAACGACAAGCCCGAAGGAGCAGGCTGGCGGTTGAGTCCGTTCTGGAACACCGCCTGGACGAAGGCGGTTGTGCTCTGCGATCCATAGAGGGCTTGGGATTCGCTGCTCTTGCCGAAACTGTCGATCAATGCCCTGACCGTCGCATTCGTTTGGTAGGCGGCGTTAAGCCCTGTGACGTCGGTCGGTGCGGAGACGCTCAGGAGTGTGTTTTCGAAGTTGCTCAACCCCGCCGGATCCGCCGGCCGGCCAAAATAGGCAACGTATAGTCCTTCCACCACCGTTTCATAGTCGCCTGCCGATGCCTGCAGTTTGGCGCTACGGGGCAATTCCTTGTTGCTGCTTCCCGTGCTGCCGGAGTTGCCGCCGCATCCGGTCATGATGCTTGCTAATGATAAGGCAACGGCAAATGCGATGGATTTTGTGCGCATAAAGTTTCTCTCGCTCCAGAAGGGAGCGTCCGGGAATTCTCAGAATGGGGAGTAAAACGAAAAAGCTGATCGGGAAGATATCAGGATTTCTAAGAAAATGGAACAATCGTGAAGAAAGGTGATCTCTCTAGTTAACATTGTGATTTGCCATATAGCGAGTTGAAAACTCAAGTGGGGCGGCCGATAAGGTCCGAGGCGGGCCGGGCCGCTTTGGCACATCGTCAATGTCGATGTGCCAAGCACGAGGCAGACACAATTGGATGCAAATAGTAACAAAAAAACAATTTTTGAACGCCGAACAACAATCCCCTGCTGCGACGTCTTTGGCAATGTCTCATTGCCAACGGCCTGCCCGATTTCACCAGACCGATCCGTAGGGAGTGCTTCATTTCCCTGTAAAATCGCGGCTTCGCAGCATTGCGCGGCACAAGCAGGGCCATCGGCCGGCCCGCGCCACCAATTTCATCATGTCAAACCACCCCCCCAAGGACACGCGGTCGAAACCGCTGTTTTACGACCCGACCGAACACCGCATCCGCAGTTTCGTCACGCGTGCGGGACGGCTTTCGCCGGCCCAGGCGCGCGCCATCGACACGCTCGGGCCACGCTTTTGCCTGCCGTACCAGAAAGGCTTGCTCGATGTCGATCAGGCCTTCGGCCGCACGGCGCCGGCCATTCTGGAAATCGGCTTCGGCATGGGCGGCACGACGGCGGAGATCGCAGCGGGCATGCCGGAAAAGAATTTCCTTGGCGTCGAGGTGCATACGCCCGGTGTCGGCAGCCTGCTCAAGCTGATCGGTGAAGAGCAACTGGAAAACATCCGCGTCATTCAGCACGATGCGGTGGAGGTGCTGACCAATATGATCGCGCCCGCCTCTCTTGCGGGCGTGCACGTGTTCTTTCCCGACCCCTGGCACAAGGCGCGCCACAACAAGCGCCGTTTGATCCAGGGACCGCTGGTGCAGATGCTGGCATCGCGCCTCGCCCCGGGCGGTTACCTGCATTGCGCGACCGATTGGGAAGAGTATGCGGTGCAGATGCTAGAGGTGTTGAATGCGGAACCGGCATTGCGCAATACCGCAGAGGCTTATGCGCCGCGCCCGGCTTACCGACCCGTGACCAAGTTCGAGAACCGTGGCTTGAAGCTGGGCCACGGGGTTTGGGACTTGGTATTTGAGAAGCGCTAAGCGAGCGATTCGATCAGCGAGATGATCTCGCTGCCGTAAGACTCCAGCTTCTTCTCGCCCACACCCGACACGCCGCGCAATTCGGCCAGGCTGGTCGGCCTGACTTTGGCAATCTCGCGCATGGTCGAATCGTGGAAGATGACGAAGGCGGCCACGTTGTGCCGGCGCGCCGCTTCCATGCGCCACCAGCGCAGTTTTTCGAACAGCGCGGCTTCCGCCGTCGACAATCCCGCTTCCGCGTAATCCTTGGCCGTGCCGCGGCTCTTGCTGCGCTTTTGCCGTTCCGGCTTTTGGTATTGGCGCATCTGCACCGCTTGTTCGCCGCGCAAGACGGGGCGCGCCAGTTCGGTTAATTTGAGCGAGTTATAGGCGTCGTAATCGACCGCGACCAGGCCCAGCGCGATCGCCTGGCGCAAGATCGCGCGCCATTCGGCATCGCTCCGGTCGGCGCCCACGCCATAGGTCTGCAGCCGCTCATGCCCCCATTGCTTGACCTTTTCCGAATCGGCGCCGCGCAGCACGTCGATCACATGGCCCGCGCCGAAACGCTGGTCGGTGCGGTAGATGGCCGAAAGCAGTTTTTGCACCGGCACCGTGGCGTCGAACGACACGGCGGGGTTCAGGCAGGCATCGCAATTGCCGCACGGCCCGGCCTCCTGGCCGAAGTATTCGAGCAGGCGCGCGCGGCGGCATGACAAGGTTTCACACAGGCCCAGCATGGCGTCGAGCTTGCCGCTTTGCACGCGCTTGTAGGTCTCGTCGGCTTCGGATTCTTCTATCATGCGGCGCTGCTGCACCACATCCTGCAAGCCGTAAGCCATCCAGGCATTCGCCGGCGCGCCGTCGCGCCCCGCCCGCCCGGTTTCCTGATAATAGCCTTCGATGCTCTTGGGCAGATCGAGGTGGGCCACGAAGCGCACGTCGGGCTTGTCGATGCCCATGCCGAAGGCAATCGTGGCCACCATGACGATGCTTTCCTCGCGCAGGAAGCGCGATTGGTTGGTGGCGCGCTGCGGCGTCTCCATGCCGGCATGGTAGGCCAGGGCGCGCACACCGTGCTCGTTGAGGAAGGCCGCCGTCTCTTCCACCTTCTTGCGCGACAGGCAGTACACGATGCCGGCATCGCCCGCATGTTCGCTCTGGATGAAGTCGAGCAATTGCTTGCGCCCGTTATCCTTTTCCACGATCTGATAGCGAATGTTGGGCCGGTCGAAGGACGATACGAACTGGTGCGCTTGTTCAAGCTGCAGCCGCTGTATGATTTCCTGGCGCGTCTGCGCGTCTGCCGTTGCGGTCAAGGCGACGCGCGGCACGGCGGGGAAACGCTCGTGCAGGATCGAGAGCTTGATGTATTCGGGGCGGAAGTCGTGGCCCCATTGCGATACGCAGTGCGCTTCGTCGATGGCGAACAAGGCGATGCGTGCCGATTCGAGCAGGTCGAGGCAGCGCGGCGTCATCAGGCGTTCCGGCGCAACATAGACCAGATCGAGTTCGCCATTCCTGACCATGCGCTCGATGCGCAGGCTTTCGTCGAAACTCTGGGTGGAATTGAGGAAGGCCGCGCGCACGCCGACTTCGGCGAGCGCATCGACCTGGTCCTGCATCAAGGCGATCAAGGGCGAGATCACCACGCCCACGCCTTCGCGCACCAGGGCCGGGATTTGGTAGCACAGCGACTTGCCGGCGCCGGTCGGCATCAAGACCAGCGCATCGCCGCCGCCGGCCACCTGGGACACGATCTCGGCCTGCTGGCCGCGAAACACGGGATAGCCGAACACGGTTTGCAGGATGTGCAAAGCCCGTTGTTCGATTTGCTGATTCGGCATGGCGCTTCGTTGAACCTATTTCAAATGAGCAGGGCTAGGCGCCACGACGAAGACAGGTCAACTGTGCGGCAAGGAGTAGCAACGACGCCATGTTCATTTCAATCAGGTTCAGTGTAAGGCCCCCATGTTAACACCGATCAAGAGCACCACACCAAGCACGGCACGATAAACGACGAAAGGCCAGGTGGAGAACCGCTCCAGGAAGCGCATCAGGCCCCAGATGGCAACGAAGGCCGAGATGCTGGCAACGGCGATGCCGAACAAAAGCAGGCTCCAGGCCTCGGCCGGGATGTGCGCCTTGTGCAAGACCCACAGCTCTTTCAGGCCGGCCAGGGCGATGGCGGGCAGGCCGAGCAGGAAGGAGAAACGCGCGGCTTCCTCGCGCTTGAAATTGAGGAACAAGGCGGCAGTAAGCGTGGAACCCGAGCGCGATACGCCGGGGATCAAGGCGCCGATCTGCGCCAGGCCGACGATCAAGGCATCGCGCAAGCGCATCTGCTCGACCACGCGCAGGTGCTTGCATGCCACTTCGGCGATCGCCAGCAGCAGCGCCATGACGATGCAGGATGCGCCGATCACGTTCAGGCTGCGCAGCGGTGAATCGCAGGCGTTCAATACAGGCGCAAGCAGCAGGCCGGCAATGCCGATCGGGATGGTGGCCAGCACGATGGCGACGGCCAGGCGGAAGTGCTGGCTATGGTAGTCACGCGTACGTACGGCGGCAACACTGCCGAAGGCGACTTCGCGCACATCGCGCCAGAAGTAACTGACCACGGCCATCAGCGCGGCCAATTGCATGGCTGCGGAAAACGCCGAACCGGGGTCGTTCCAACCCAGAAGAGCCGGCACGATGCGCATGTGGGCGGTCGATGAAATGGGCAGCAATTCGGTGATCCCCTGGATCACGCCGAGTATGCCGACCTGGAGGTAACTGAGGGCGGCGAAGCCGATGTCGAGGCCGCTGGGACAATTGCCGGGCAAGGTGGTCTCCTGGTACAAAAAGCGAAAACAAGCGGACGCCGAAGCGATAATGCGAAAACGCGCCCGGCCGAAGGTTACCATGATAAGGGATGAAACGCGTTTTGTGATAGGCTTGGCAACTATCGCTATGATCAAGCTCGTAAAGCCAAGATTGCGAACGCCGTGAACGACCTTGTCCCCAATTCTGAAACATTGACAACAACGTCCGTTGTGGCTGGCGAAGGCGCTTTATATTTTGAGCGCTGGCGCGAGGAGTTCGGGCGCAACATTTCACGCATCGAGGCCACCACGCCGGACAGCCGGAAATTCAGGATGAGCATGCGTTCGCTATGCCTGCCGAGCCTGGTGGTGGCACAAAATGGCGGCGCGCACTGCTCATTGATGCGCACGCGCGAACTGCTCAGGGATGGGAACGATTCATTTCATTTCAGCGTTCTCACAGAAGGGCGTTGCGAATTCCGTTTCGAAGACGGGATTGCCCCGCTCAAGGCTGGCGAGGGAACGCTGTTTACCTCCCATAAATTGGGAGGATGCGTTGTCGATACCTCCCTGACAAGCCTGCACGTCAAGATCAGCCGCGACGTCGCCAAATCCATTGCCCCGGCGATCGAGAACAAGTATCTTCAGATTGTCAGTACCGCCAACCCGTCTCTGCGTATTTTTATATCTTATCTCCAGGCATTGTTGTCCAGCAGTGAAAGCGTACCCGCATCGCTGCTGGCGTTGGCAGACAATCAGTTGCGCGAGATCCTGGCCCACATGCTCGATCCGGCCAGTGACTTGGCGCGCGCAGCGCCCTACGGCGGGGTCAAGGCGGCGCGGTTGCGCACCATCCTGCAAGACATCGAGCACAATCTTACCGACTCGGATTTGAGCGCAGCGAGCGTGGGACAGCGCCTTGGCCTGTCCGGACGGTATGTTCAACAACTGTTTGAAGGCGCCGGCCTGTCGTTTTCCACCTACGTCTGCGAATTGCGTCTTGATCGTGCTCGCCGCCTGCTCGGCGATGCGGGCCACGACCATTTGCGCATCGCCGATATTTGCGCCATGGCGGGATTCAACGACCTGTCCTATTTCAACAGGTGCTACAAAGCGCGTTTCGGCCTCACTCCGAAGGACACGCGCAACGCCTGACGTGCCTTAGCCGCTTAAGCCGGCGCAGTCATATCCAACTCCAATTGGTGACTAATTCACATATTTAATGTGAAGAAAGTGACTTGTTCGTTCCAGGACAAGAAGAGTTCTCTCCAGGCAAAGAACTATCCGGAATTGTTAAATAGAATCGATAACGTTTTGTCACCACTTCGTCATCGGGCGTATTTTCCAATTTCTCAAGGATAGTCATCATGGCCGCAATCAATGCAGCATCGAGCTACAGCACTGCAGTGCAGGAGCTTTACATTACGTATTTCGGACGTCCGGCGGACTACTTTGGTCTGCAAAATTTCGAAGCGGCGCTGGCAGCGGCGAATGCGCCTATCGACATGGTGGGCTTGAATGCCGCCTACAACACCAACCCGGCAGTCAAGGCCTTGATCGACAGCTTCGGCACCAGCCAGGAATCGGCCAATCTGTATGGCAGCGGCAATACGAGCAATTTCGTCAATGCCATTTTTGAAAACCTGTTCAATCGCCCACCTGCGGTGGCTGGGCTCAGCTTTTGGGTCAATGCCATTGATTCCGGGCAAGTGACCAAGGGCGATGCGGCACTGGCCATTGCGGCAGGCGCCGCCACCAACACCACGGCCCAAGGGGTAATCGATGCCGCAACCGTTGCCAACAAGGTGGCCGTTGCGAGCGAATTCACCACGGACCTCGGCGCCTCATCGACGTCCATTGTGGCTTATAGCGGTGCCGATGCCGCAGCGATCGCGCGCGGGCTGATCGCCGGTGTCACGAACACGACCGTACCTGCCAATGATCAAGCGACCGTCCAGCAAGCGGTCGACACGATCACCAATAGCGTGGGCGGCAACATATTCAATCTGACGACCGGCAGCGATAATGTCGTCGGCGGTCCTGGCAACAACACCTTCAACGCGGTATTGGATAATGCTGCCGGCCTTGCGGCGGGTAGCCAGGCGGCTACGCTGAACGCATTCGACAAGATTACCGGCGGCACCCTGTTGAACACGTTGAATGTTTCCGATTTCGGCCTGGGTTACGCGATGCAAATCCCGACCAGCGCCGTCATTACCGGAATTACCGCGCTTAATGTCAGCTCCCTCGAGGCGGTAGGCGTCAATATCGGCGACGTGCAGGATTTCAGCACATGGGACGGGCTGGCCTCGGTCAATGTGAAAACGTCCTCCGGCGACGACTTTATCCGCGTCGGCACCAATACAACCTTGACCGTCAAACAGGTTTCCGCCAGTGGCGAAGTCTTTACTTACGGCGGTTCCACGGTCAGCGTGAACGATGCGGCAACAGGCTTTGCGCAGATTGCCGGCGGCGCCGCCACTACGTCGGTCAATGTCAACGGCGGCTCGGTTGCCATTTTCGACCTTCATTCCTCGCAATGGGGCGGATTGACGCCGGGCGCCAATACCATCACCACGGTTTCCTTATCCTCGATCATCAGCGAAACGGTAGTCATCGACAGTGACGCGTTGACATCGCTTACGCTTACCGGTGGGGACGATGCCCCGATCCTGGTGCACGCGGCTGCCGGACCGCGCACGTTGACACTCAACCTGGACGGCTACAATACGTTAATGGGCAACATAGTCGCCGACGAAACGGCAACCACGATCAACATCAATTCGGGGGCATACGCGAATTCCCTGTCCCTAGGAGCGGCTGCGGCAACGGCGATCTTTTGCGACGTCGCAACGCACTTGGACATCGGAGCCGATGCCATTCCGTCGAATTTCTATGCGCCTCTCGCGAAAAACCTGACCATTTCGGGAGCAGGTTCCTTTTATGGCGATCTGAACGATTTGTTCGCAACGGCTGCAGTCGACGCCAGCGCATCGACCGGGCAAATCACGGTTGTGCTGGCGGCGGGCCAATCCTTCACGGGAGGAACCGGCCAAGACATCGTTACCGTCGGTTCCGGTCAGACGGGAGCGGTGGCCGGCGGTTCCGCTTCCAATAACGAAATCGTGCTGAACAATATTCCGGCCGCCAGCGAAGCGACGCTGGCTCCGTTCACCCACTTCACGACTCTAGGCATCGCCGGCTCCACCTACGGCGTGTTCAATCTCGCCAACACCGGCTACAACGCGTTCGATGTGCAGGGATACGCCCCGCTCAGCGGCCCCGTCACTTTCACCAACGCCGCCAAGAATTCGTCGCTGAGCGTGGATAGCACAGACGCCAATATCATCACCTTGCAAACCAGTGACACCACGGGAGCGAGCGACGACGCTACAGTACATATCGGCAGCGCCGCGTCGATTGGCGTCGATGCGATACAGATCACGCTGGAAGACAGTCTTTTTGTCGGCACCGGCACGGTCAACCTGATCAGCAACTCATCCAATGCCCAGACCAATACCATTGAAACGTTGGGGGACAACAACCTGATCACCTTCAGCCTGAGCGGCAGCGCGGCGCTGAATATCCTGGTGCTTAACGACATATCGAGCACATTGACGATCAACAACGTCGCCGGGGCTTCACACAGCACCATATCCGAACTGACAGACAACAATTTGACCTCGTTGACATTGGGCGGCACGCAAGCGATCACAATGAACGCGCTGACCAGCACGTCGCCCACTTTGACAGTGACCGACGGCGACGCGGCTTCAGTTGCCATCGGCAATGCTGTCTTTGCCGACACGGCTCTGACGTCGGCCACCTTTAGCAATACCTCGACGACTGGAACACTCAGCTTTGGCGGCCCTGGCGCCACGCCGGAGACGGGGCTGGCGACCCTGAACCTGAACGGCAGCGTCGAAATCAATTTCAACGGTGTTGCAGTCACATCCGGCATTACCGTTGCAGGATCCACAGACAACGCAAGCGTGGATTTTAATGCGACCGGCGCCGCGACTGCGGCTGGCAAGACCGACAGCGTTACCTTGGGCAACGGTTCCGACGTCGTGGTGTTGGGTGCCGGGGCGCCCACCTCGACCCAAACCGTCGTGCTCGGCAATGGCTCAACCGATACGGTGATGTCTGCCAGCACGGGAACGGTGAATATCACGGTCGGCACCGGCGCCTCTTCCTTCGATTCCATTCAGGCGACCGGTGCAGGCGCCACCGTTCACGTGACGGCCGGCAATGGCTCGAATGTCATTCTGGCAGACGGAGCCGCGGCATCGGTCAACGTCGTCGCCGGCACCGGCCTCAATACTATCTACACCGGAGCCGGCGCAAGCGGTTCAATCACAGTGGGCGCTCATACCGGCACGGATGCCATCACGATTGGATCTTCAGGCACCTCCCTGACCCACATCATGTCAATCAGCGGCTTGAACAATGCGCTCATCGACTCGATTTCATTTAGCGATGTCAATCAACTGGTTGGATTTACACAGGTCACGGCGGCCAACGTCGTCGCTTCGGGCGGCGATACCACGCAGTTGGCAAGCTGGGTTGCGGCCGCCGACGGTTTAGGTGGATTCGTCGCCGGCGCGGCGCACGGCGTCGATTGGTTCCAGTTCCAGGGCAATACCTATATTCTGGAATCCGTGGCCGGCGCCACGCACGATGCCGGCGCGGGCGCTGCAGGCAATACCTTGGTCGAATTGGTCGGTACCGGCTATACCTTTTCACATACAACGGCAAATGCAACCGGTGCGTTGTTTTTGTTGGGCTAAACGAGATCGGTTATTGAAGGGCCATGACCGGCCGCAATGCCGGTCATGGCTTTTTTTGGGCGCCGATATGAGTATCAACTCACAAATACATTGTGAAGAAAGCGACACGCCGGGCCTGCCCCCTTCCTCCGTCGCCAGCGCCTGATCGCTGGTGACGCCCCGCATGGCATGCGTCTGGGCGAAGAAAGTCAGCACTGCCTCTGGGCCGAGCGTGGCCCAATTTCCGAAGCAAATCAACAGGTAGCCGCACCCAAGGCTTGATTGTTCCGTTCAAGACTTTATTCGAACGAAACCAGTACATTTCTTGACGCCAAAGGCCAAGGGGTTTATATTACTGACTCATGAGTAAGTTATTATTTACCGAGGGCATGGCGCCGTGAACATGGATTGCCCGATCAACAAGATCAAGGGCCGCTGGGAGCGGCGCAAGGAAGCACGTCCGCAGGAATTGCTGGCGGCGGCGCTGGACCTGTTCGTCGAGCGCGGCTATGCCGCGACCCGGCTGGACGATGTGGCGGCCAAGGCCGGGGTGTCCAAGGGCACATTGTATTTGTATTTCACGAACAAGGAAGACTTGTTCAAGGCGGTGATCCGCGAGCATTTGCTGCCGGTGCTGGCCGAAGCCGAGCAAGCCATGGTTCATTTCGAGGGCCATAGCCGCGACCTGCTGCGTGATTTGATGATGCGCTGGTGGAATCACATGGGCGAAACCCAGCTCTCCGGCATTACCAAGCTGATGCTGGCCGAATCGGGCAATTTCCCCGAGGTGGCGCAGTTCTACCACGACGAGTTCATCATGCGCGGCAACGCCATCATCCAGCGTGCGCTGGAACTCGGGATGGCGCGCGGCGAATTGCGCCGGCTCGACCCGGAGCAGGTGACGATGGTGGTGGTGGCGCCGATGATCAAATTAATGCTATGGAAACACTCGTTCGCCACGTGCCAGGTGCAGCAGGTGCCGCCGGTCGAGTTTTTGAATACCTATATCGATATCCTTTTCAACGGCTTGCTGATGCCGGAAAAAGGTGTTGAAAAATCGACCGAAAAATCAGTCGAAAAATCGCTCGAGAAGCAAGCCGGGACATAAGCGGAAAACAGGCCAAACCCGGTCGGCCGCAACGCTTGACGCCCGTTTTTGATCGTCTATCCCTTGAATTTGACGGACTGTCGCATGGTAGCAGCGCGGCTGCGGCCGGCTGGTTAAGATGGCGGCCAATGAAGAGGTGGCAGCGGAGGGGTGACAGCGAGTACAGCAAAAACGACCCTGCAAAGGGCAGCGCGCTGCAATTCAACGATAAAATGCCATCTTTCTTCACTACTTCGAGTGGTCACCATGAATATCGAAAAAGCCCGCTTCAACATGATCGAACAACAGATCCGTCCGTGGGACGTGCTGGATCAGGACGTGCTGGACCTGCTGGTTGTGGTCAAGCGCGAGCAATTCGTCCCGCAGGCCTACAAGGACCTGGCTTTCTTCGACACCGAAATTCCCCTGCCCTGCGGCGAGAACATGCTGACTCCCAAGCTCGAGGCGCGCTTGCTGCAGGAAGCCGACGTCAAGAAGCATGAGACCGTGCTGGAAATCGGTGCCGGTTCGGGCTATATGGCGGCACTCCTGGCACACCGCGCACGCCACGTGACGACGGTCGAGATCCAGCATGAATTGAAGGCGCTGGCCGCGAAGAACCTGGCCGCTTACGGCGTGACCAATGTCGACGTGGCCGAAGGCGATGGCGCACGCGGCTGGGGCGGCGAATCGTATGACGTGATCATGATTTCCGGATCGCTGCCGGTGTTGCCGGAAGCCTTCCTCAAGCAATTGAAAATCGGCGGCCGCCTGCTTGCTGCGATAGGCGACGAGCCTGTCATGAGCGCGCAGATCGTCACGCGCGTCTCCGATGCCGTTTTTGAAACCGTGAAGCTGTTCGAAACCAGCATCAAGCCCCTGCAGCACGCAGCAACGCCTTCCCATTTCAAGTTCTGAGCCGGACATGCAACAGTTGACGGCTCCTGAATTGGCCCATTGGCTTGCCGACGCATCGCGCCCGCGCCCGCTATTGCTGGACGTGCGCGAATTGCGGGAATACGAGATCTGCCACATCGCCGATGTGCTGCTTATGCCGATGAATACGGTGCCGGCGCGCATCGAGGAACTGGACCCCGAGGCGGACATCGTCTGCATCTGCCACCACGGCGGACGCAGCATGCAGGTGGCGGCATTCCTCGAACGTAACGGTTTTGGCAAGGTAAGCAATCTCGCCGGCGGTGTGCACGCCTGGTCGCAGCTGGTCGACCCGGCCATGCCGACGTACTAAAACCCTGAAAGGCTGCTGCAAAATTAGTGTGGCTAGGGTGCAGCTGGGAATTCGGAGGGCATGCCTTCCGCCAGCGTAACGGTTTCCGCCTGCAAGCGGAAACGCGCCCTGCAAGGGCCGCGACGAAGACAGTACGGTTGTACGGCTAGGAGCAGCAACTACGCCACGGTAATTTTGCAGCAGCCTTTAACATTCGGAGAATGCAATGCGTATTTCCCTCACCGCCGTGCTGGTAGCCGGCGCCCTGGTCTCGATGAACGCGCAGGCGGAAGACCTGCTGCAGGTATACAAAGAGGCATTGACCAACGATCCGGTCTATGCCAGTGCCAGGGCCGCCATGGTGGCGGGCGAGGAAAAGATCACGCAGGGCCGTTCCGGGTTGTTGCCTGTGGTTGGCGTCACCGGCACGTTCTTCCATAACGGCCTGCGCGAAGATCCGACGGCGCCCGATCCCGCGCTCGGCGTCAGCAGCCTCAACACCCATTACCCGAGCAACGGCTACACCGCCACGCTGACGCAACCGCTGTTTCGCCTGGCCAATTGGGAGCAATACCAGATCGGCATATTGTCGGCCACGTCGACCGAGGCGCAATTCTCGCAGGCGCAGGAAGATTTGATCCTGCGCGTGGCGCAAGCCTATTTCGACGTGTTGACGGCGCAGGATACCCTGACTTCGATCCAGGCCAACAAGGTCGCCATCACGGAACAATTGGCGTCGGCCAAGCGCAACTTTGAAGTCGGCACCACCACCATCACGGACACCAACGAAGCGCAATCGCGCTACGACCTGGCCGTGGCGCAGGAACTGGCGGCGCAAAACGACCTGGAGATCAAGCGCACGGCATTGGAGCAGATCATCGGCCGCGCGCCGGGAGACCTGGCAACGCTGCGCCCCGGCGTCAAGCTTACCTTGCCGGAACCGGCCAAGATGGATACCTGGGTCGCCAGCGCGGAGCATGAGAACTATAACGTGGTCAACAGCCAGATCAATGTCGAGATCGCGCACCGTACGATAAAAGCAAACCGCGCCGGGCACTATCCCACCGCCGACCTGATTTTGCAAAAGGCGCATAACTACCAGGGCGGCGACAACGTCGCCTATCCCGCCGGCACCTCGGACCAAAGCAGTGTGGGCGTGCAGTGGAGCGTGCCGATCTTCTCGGGCTTCAATGTCGACAGCAAGGTGAAAGAGGCGGTGGCGCTGGAAGAGAAGTCGAAGCAGGATCTGGAGACGGCGCGCCGCGCCGCAGCGCAAAATGCGCGCCAATCTTATCTTGGCGTGGCCAGCGGCTTGTCGCAGGTGGCGGCGTATGAGGCGGCCGAAGTATCCTCCAAGTCTTCGCTGGACTCGAACCTGCTCGGCTACCAGGTCGGCATCCGCATCAACATCGATGTGTTGAATGCGCAGCAGCAGCTTTATTCGACACGCCAGACGCTGGCCAAGGCGCGTTACGATACCATCGTCAGTGGCTTGCGCCTGAAGTCGGCCGCGGGTTCGCTGAAGGAAGAGGATCTGCTGGCGGTCAATGGCTTGTTGGCGCATTGATCGATCAGTCATTACACAAAGAACCGGGTGGAAAAACCGCAGCGTGCGACGTCGGGGGATTCCACCACGTGCATGAAGAACGATGTTGACGGACATGGCGGCGGACATGGTGGGTTACGCCTTCGGCTAACCCACCCTACGATTCTACCTGCCGATGTTGGGCTTTGCTCGGCACCAGCCTACCTTGATTGATCGCCTATTGCGCCACCAGCGGCTGCAATAGCGCCATCGTGCGCTGCGCTGCGCCGCGATGCTGGGCGGCGAACGCCAGCGCCTTGATTCCCATTTCCGTGCGGCGCGCCGGGTCGTTGAGCAAGTGGACGGCTGCGCGCAGCATGGCGCGTGCGTCTTCGACGCGCAAGGCCGCGCCGGCTTCGATGGCGTCTTCGCTGACGAGACTGAAATTGAAGGTGTGCGGCCCCAACAGCACGGGTTTGCCCAGGGCGCTGGCTTCGATCAGGTTTTGCCCACCCAGGGGCAGCAGGCTGCCGCCGATGTAGGCTACGTCGCAGGCGGCGTAGTAGGTGAACATCTCGCCCATCGAATCGCCCAGGAGCACTTTCACGTCGGGTGCGACAGCGCCCTCTTCCATGCTCGACCTGCGCACCATGGACAGGCCGCGCGAAGCCACCAGCCGCGCCACGTCGTTGAAGCGCTGCGGATGTCGCGGCACGATGGCCAGCAGCGTGTCGCCCAGATCGATGTCGCGCAAGGCGTCGAGGATCATGGCTTCTTCGCCGTCGCGCGTGCTGGCGCATAGCAGCACCGCACGGGTGCCGAAGTGGCGCCGCATGGCGTCGCCGTCCTCAAGCGCATTGGCCGGCGGCTCGACGTCGAACTTGATGCTGCCGGTGACGTGGGCGTTGCGCGCGCCCAGCTCGGTCAGCCGCGCGGCATCGGCCGCGGTCTGCGCCGCGACGCAGGCGAGCGAGCGCGCCGCTTCGCCCATCAGTGCCGCCATGCGCTGCCCCTTGGCCAGCGACCGTTGCGACAAGCGCGCATTGACCAGCGCCACCGGCACGCCCTGGCGCACGCATTCTGCGACGGTATTGGGCCAGACTTCGGTTTCCATCAGGATGCAAACCTGGGGCGAAAAATGCTTGAGGAAGCGCTTGACCATGCTGCCGATGTCGTACGGCAGATAGCACTGCACCACGCGCGTGGCATAGCTGGCGAAGAGCGCACGGCCGGTCGCGCGCCCGGTGGGCGTCATGTGGGTCAACAAAATCACGTGTTCGGGATAGTGGCGCAGCAGGGCATCGACCAGCGGCTCGGCCGCGCGCGTCTCGCCGACGGAGACGGCGTGCACCCACAGCACGGGTTGGCGCCGCTCGGCGTACGACGGGCCGTGGTAATAGCCCAGGCGCTCGCCGATGTTGCGCCGATAGCCCGGCTCCTTGCGGCCGCGCCACCACAGGCGCAGCAAGACCAGGGGCAGCACCAGGCGCCAGACGAGGCTGTAAAGTGAGCGCATCATATTAGGGTACGCCCGGTCAGGCGCGTCAGGATGGCGAGCGGGCTGGCTTCGGGATGGTATTGCTGCTCCACCGCGAGATGCAGGGTTTGCTCCATCATGTATTGGCCCGACATGACGGCATGCGAGGTCTGGTCGGAAAAGCAGACCCAGACCGAGCCGGCGGCGAAGGGCATCGTCACCTGTTGCGCATGCTGCTGGTAGTCCAGGTCGGATTTCATGCCGTCATGCAGTTGCAGCATCAGGTGGTCGTATTCGCTGCGTAGGGTCTTGGTCACGTGCAGCGTATTGAGCATCCTGGCCTGCCAGGCGGAATACGGCTTGGCGCGCGGCAGGAAGCGCCGGGCTACCTGCTCGAACGGCTCGCCGACGCGCCAGACGCGCGGCACGCCTTCGGGATTGAGGTTGGTGAACACGCGCAGGATGCGTTCGCCGTAGTTGGGACGCGAGGGAAACGAATCGACGTGCAAGCGCTTGTCGTCGGCGCGCCAGGATTGCGCGCGGCTCTCGACTTGCATCGGGCGGAAGCTGGTTGGTGCGAGACGCAGCACGCCGCTGTAGCGCGGCAGGATGGCGTCGATCAGCGAGCGCGCCAGCCGGCGGAAACGCGCGATCATGGCGGCCAATTGGGCTTGTGCGGCTTCGTCGCCCATGGCGCCTTTCAACTTGCCGGAAGCGTCGAGGCTGATGTTGCGTGCCTTTGGGTCGCGCACGGCAGGGTTGAGGAAGCGTTTTTCGGTTTCGGCGAGTTCGAATGCCAGGCGCGGGAAATACAGGACTTTGCCAGCTTCGAGGGCGGCGATCCAGTCGGCGTGGACCACCTCCGGCTGCCAGTTGGTGCTATCGATTTCGATGATCTGCTGTTCCATACCGGTATTATCTACGATAGCACTGCAATGGGTATATAGCGCTACGTACTTAACAAACCATCAACCACTGCTATCACATCGGCAACACCGGGCGGTGTTCCTTCGTCGCCGAGGTTGACGATATTGGGCGACCAGTTGCCTTCGGTCTTCCAGCGCGGCGAGTCGCCGTAGATTTCGACCGTGGGCCGGCAATACGCTGCCGCCACGTGGGTCAGGCCGGTATCGACGCCCACCACCAGCGCCGCGCGTTGGGCGAGGAGGATTGCTTCCATCATGGGCAGCCTGGGCAGCACGATGGCATTGGGAATTTGCGCTTGCATCGCTTGCGCCGCCTGGCGCTCTTGCTCGCTGCCCCAGGGCAGCATGACGGGTAGGCCGCGTGCCTGCAGGTGCTTGCCCAGTTCGATCCAGTTTTGCCGTGGCCACTGTTTGGCGGCGCGCGCGGTGCCGTGGAAAAACACGGCGTAAGGTGTGTCCGGCAGCCAGGCTGAGGAGGTGGCGCGCGTCGAGGGCGGCGCGAGGTTGAATTCGGGCGGCTTGTGGTCGATCGCATAGCCCACGGCCTTGGCCGCGACGATGCGCGCGCGCTCCACGGCATGCGTGTGCAAACCGACCGGCACGCTCAAATCGTGGAACACGCGCGAGATCGGCTCATACCCCGAACCGAGCGTGGCATTGCCCAGGCCGACGCGCCGGCCGCCCACGTTCAGGCGTGCCAGGCGCATCACGATGGCGGTCTTGAGCAAGCCCTGGGTGTCGAACACGTAGTCGTAGGCCTCTTCCTGCAGTTGGCGATAGAAGGCCGCCATCTCGGCGCGTGTAGCTGTACGCAGGATGCTTTTGCGCCAGCGGCGCAAGGCCAGTGGAATGACCTTGCGCACGGCGCCGTTCAGGGCCACCAGTTCGGTGTAGGCCTCCTCGACCACCCAGTCTATCGTCGCGTCGGGATAGAAGCGGCGGATATCGGCGACCATGGGCATGTTGTGCACCACGTCGCCCAGGGACGATACGCGAACGATCAGTATTTTCAAAACAAACCGAGCCTTAGGTATAAGAATTGCGAGCTTTGCACTTATTGCCTCCCTCATCGGACCACCGCCCGCCCCATCCCCTCTCCCCTGCGTCCCTGTAGGGAGGAGCCACGCGCTTGCAGGCGCGTGTCGTTCCGTCGGCGCGAAGCATGCTTCGCGAAATCCCGACTCCACCGCCTGCGGGCGAGGGGAGCTTCGTGTCTTGAATGGCTGTCAGCCATTCAAGAAAAGATCAGAACGGCAAAGCCGCGTCGCTCTTGGCCGCGAGGATGACGCGCTTGAACTCGGCCTGGATGCGGTCGAGCGCAGCTTGCGATTCGCCTTCGAAGCGCATCACCACGACAGGCGTGGTGTTCGACGAACGCGCCAGGCCGAAGCCGTCAGGGTATTCGACGCGCAAGCCGTCTATCGTCACCACGCGGTCGGCGCCGGGGAACTTTGCGGTTTCCTGCAATTGGCGGATCAGGCTGAAGTTCTCGCCTTCCTTCAGCGGCAGTTGCAATTCCGGCGTTGACGACGATTGCGGCAGGGCGTTCAGGATGGCTGACGGGTTATCCACGCGCGAAAGCAATTCGAGCATGCGCGCGCCGGCATACATGCCGTCGTCGAAGCCGTACCAGCGGTCCTTGAAGAAGACGTGGCCGCTCATCTCACCGCCCAGCGGTGCGCCGGTTTCGCGCATCTTGGCCTTGACCAGCGAATGGCCGGTCTTCCACATCAGCGGCCTGCCGCCGCGCGCGGTGATCCAGCCGTCGAGATGGCGCGTGCATTTGACGTCGTACAGGATGTCGGCACCGGCGTGGCGCGTCAGCACGTCCTCGGCGAACAGCATCAATTGGCGGTCGGGGTAGATGATCTGGCCGTCCTTGGTGACCACGCCGAGGCGGTCGCCGTCGCCGTCGAAGGCCAGGCCGATTTCGGCATTGCCGTCACGCAGCGCGCGGATCAGGTCTTGCAGGTTTTCCGGGTGCGCCGGATCGGGATGGTGGTTGGGGAAGTTGCCGTCGACTTCGCAAAACAACTCCTCGACTTCACAACCCATGCCGCGATAGAGCGCACCGGCAAAGGCACCGGCCACGCCGTTGCCGCAGTCGATGGCGATTTTCATCGGGCGCGCCAGCTTGACGTCGCCGATGATGCGCGAGAGATAGGCTTCGCGGATATCGTGCGTGCGGTGGCTGCCCTTGCCGTGCGTGTAGTCCTCGGCTTCGATGGCCTGGTACAGCGCTTGAATGGTGTCGCCATAGATGGCTTCGCCGGCCAGCACCATCTTGAAGCCGTTGTAGTCGGGCGGATTGTGGCTGCCGGTGACCATGACGCCGGACTTGGCGTCGAGCACGTGGGTGCCGAAATACACCATGGGTGTGGCGACGATGCCGAGGTCGATCACGTCGACGCCGGCATCTTGCAAGCCTTGCGCGAGCGCGCCGGCCAGTTCGGGGCCGGAGAGCCGCCCGTCCTTGCCGATGACGACGGTGCGCTCGCCCTTCCTGATGACGGCACTGCCGAAGGCGTGGCCGATCTTGCGCGCGATCGATGCGTCGAGTGTCTTGCCTACGATGCCGCGTATGTCGTAGGCCTTGAAGATACCTTGAGTGAGAGTCAGCATAGCGATGTCAGAAAAAAGAGTTGGGGAATCGGAATCCGCTGCAAAAATCGCGCCATCCGTTTCCGGATTCATGTCACTTCTTGCGCCTGCGCAAGATCATCCAGCGCGGCGACTTGAAACGCACGATGCGCGAATACAGCCAGACATAGGAAATCACGAACAACAGGCAGAACAGGATCAGCACGAAGCTGTGGCTCCAGAACATCGTCGCCGGTGCCACGGCCATCAGGGACAGCATCCACAGATACGGCGAGGTCATGGAATTGCCCCTGGTTAATGCACGCGCGTCGTGCCGCCCGACTGCCCACAACACCAGGCGCCGGAAAATCAGGCTGTGCAAGTGTATACCGTCGGGCATGCTCGCGGGACGTCCGCGCAGGAAGATACGACGGTAGATCGAGAACAAAGTTTCAAACACCGGATACAGCAAGAGCAGCGCCGCATACCAGGTCGAGACCTGGGGATTGCGCATGACCAACATGATCGACAATTCGCCCAGCATGAAGCCGAGAAAGTAGGCGCCGCCATCGCCGAGGAAAATCAGGCCGGCGGGGTAGTTCCAGATCAGGAAGCCCGCGGTCGCGCCGGCCACCATCAGCGAGGCCACGACGATGAACTGGTCGTTGACTTGCAGGCCGACGTAACCAAGCGACAGGAACATGCAGATCGACACCACGCTTGCCAAGCCATTGAAGCCGTCGATGATGTTCACGGCGTTGGCGATGCCGGCCACGGCCAAGATGGTGAAAGGCAAAGACAACCAGATGCTGCCCAGCAATAGCGAATAGGAAAACACGCCGTCGATGTGTTCCACGCGCGCGCCCAAGAGCCACCAGCCCATCGCGGCGGCGCACATGGTCAAGAGCAGCCGGCGCGTCGGGCTGACGCTGCCGGTGAAGTCTTCGACGATGCCGCCGACGAAGGCAATCGACGAGCACAACAGCATGCCCAGGATGGCTTCGCCGGTGGCCGGCGCGCGCCACATCGTCGCCAGGCCGGTCAGCACCACGGCGAAAAAAATGCCGACGCCGCCGATGCGCGGCACGACGTGGGCGTGGACTTTCTGCACCCCCGACAGATCCGAATCGAGCGCCGCGCCATGATGCTTGGCCTGCTTGATCAGGTACAGCGTGGTGAACACCGAAATAATAAAGCTGATGAGAAAGGAATTCATAAATCCGGGCGGCTGTGTTTTTGCATGTGGTTGGCCGCTTGCACCTTCTCGATGGCGGACTGGTTGATGCGCTGCTTCTCGGTATCGGAGAACCAGCCCCACTTGTTGAAATACTGGATTGCGGAGCGCGCATGGTAATACAGCAGGCGCGGATTTTTGTATGACCCCTTGCGATAGTCGTGGATTGCCGTGGCATAGGGGAAATACACGGTGCGCGACACGCGCCCGATGCGGCGCGAGAGGTCGACGTCTTCGAGGTACATGAAGAAACGCTCGTCGAAACAGCCGATGTCGCGCAAGACGGACATGCGCAGCAGCATGAAGCAACCCGAGAGCGCCGGCACGTCCATGATCTTGTCGTAGCCGCTGGAATGCATTTCGTACCAGGCCAGGCGGCCGCTGACGCGATAGAGCGCGGGGAAGAAGCGCCGTATCATCAGGTCCACCGGGTTGGGCAACAGCTTGCAGAGGAACTGTTGCTGGCCGTCGGGATAATGGATATTGGGCATCAAGAGGCCGATGTCGCCATGCCGGCCCATGTATTCGATCAGCGCCGGCAACACGTTGGCGGCGAAGCGGATGTCGGGATTCAACACCAGATGGAATTGCGCACCGGCTTCCATGGCCGCGCGGATGGCTACGTTGTGGGCGGCGCCGAAGCCGGGGTTGTGCGGCAGGTGTGCGTAGTGTGCGTCGTAGCGCTGCGCCAGCGGCGCCAGCGCATCGTCGGGCGAGTTGTCGACGACGTGGATATCGACTTGCATGCCTGACCCGCGCACGCTCTCCAGCACTTGCGCGATCTCGCCGACGTCGTTGCGGTAACAGACGATGGAGCAGCTAAGCTGCATGTCGCCTCCTCGCCAGCTGCTGCCGGTCTTCTCCGTTCAAGAGGCCGAACCAGGAAAGCAGCAGTGCTGCCACGCCGATGGCCGATACGGCGGCGGCGAAATGCGGCGTCAGTTCATGGCCGGGGCCGAACAGGAAGGCGGTGCCGCAAAGAAAGAGCGCGCCCAGCGCGGTGGCGGGAAGCGCGGTGAAGCGCGCTTCGGGAGCGGCCACGATCAGCATCAGCAGGCAATCGACCGACACGCGCACGGTCCAGGCCCAGGCTGCGCCCTCGATCCCGTCAACGTAGACCGCGGCATACAGGGCGGCCGCATACAGCGGCAATTGGATCAGATGGATGCGCGCCGCCAGATGCGAACGTCCGGCTCCTTGCAGGCGGGCAAACGGCAAGTGCGCAATCGAGTTCATGAAAATGCCGATCGAAATAATCTCTACGACACGATAACTGTGCAGGGCGAATGACTCGCCCAGCCACAAGCGTAGAGCATCATACGCCATCACGGCAAAAAATGTACAAATTGGCAACATAATCGCAGATATCAGGCGCACGCTGTGCCGGTACAGGGCGAGCTTGTCCGCATCTGCCTTTTCGCTGGCGCCGGTGTTTTCGGAAAAGCGCGGAAACAGCACGCCGGCCAGAGCGGCCGGCAACACCAGCACGCGCAGCAGCATTTCCTGCGACGTCACGTACCAGGCCACGGCGCCGGCCGGGACCATGGCCGCCAGCACGAAGCGGTCGGAATACACCATCAAGGGCGCGACCAGGTTGGACACCGTCATCCAGCCGCCTTCCCGGAAAAACGCCGGAAGGTGCACCAGGCGCGCCGGCAAGGGGCCGAACAGCACGCCTGGCTCGACGCGCCAGCATGCCCAGGCGTGGGCCAGCATGGCCAGCAAGCGTCCGAGCGCAATCGCCGCGATCATGGCGTCGAGCGTGGGGACGAACAACACCGTCAGCGCGGGCGCGGCATAGTTCCATGCGCCGAACACGGTGCGCAACAGGTTCACGCGGGCGAAACGCTGCACGCCTTCGAGTGCGCCGCGCAGCCAGTTGGTCATGAGCGTCAGGGGCACGCATAGCACCATCGCAGCCCAGCCGCGATCCAGTTCGGCGCCGAGCCAGCCGGCCGGGAAATGCGGCGCGCAGGGAATCTTCGCCGCCAGCAGCAGGAGCGTCAGCACGACGATGGCCGGGCCGGCACGGCGCCACAGGAAACCGCGCAATTCCGCCAGTTCGTCGTCCAGCCGCCCTCCTTCGTGCGCCAGCGCAACGCGCCGTGTGACGACGCGGCTCAAGCCGAAATCGAGGAAGCCGAAATAGCCGACCAGGCCCCAGACCACGCCGAGCGCGCCGAGCCGCTCCACCCCGGCGTGCGTGGCAATCGCCGGCACTGCGATCAAGGCCACCAGCACCGGCAGAATATTGCCGAGCAGGTTGAAGACGAAGAAGCGGCGGACGATCATAGCTTGCCAAACACGGCGGCAAAGACCAGGCCGAGATTGCCGGCGAAGCTCTGGCGATAGATGCCGGCACGGCGGAAGCCCGCGATACGCGGCAGCAGGGCACTGTTCCGCGCTTGCGCAAACGCCTCGAACACGGCCAGGCCTTCGGCACCCATGCGTGCGCGCAGGCGCCCCAGCGCGCGCACGTGGCGTTCGCCCCAGGCGCGATAGCCTCCCTGCCACAACAGCAGCATGCGGCGCAACCGGGCCCCGGCGCCGGCATTCATGCCGATCAGGTTGGCGCCGTGCTGGCGATAGCGCAATGCCGGTTCGGCGTCGTAGAACACGCGGCCGCCGCAGGCGCTGACGACGAGGTAGGCCCACCAGTCGTGCACCGGCACGTCGACGTCGGCGCCGGCTTCTTGCATCAGCGCGCGCGCGGCTTCGTTGAACACCATGGTGTTGCCGCCGCCCAGGTTTTGCATCAGGGCATTGGCAAACGATGGCGGTTTGGTGAACAGCGGTGAATGGCCAATCTCGCGATTATTCGCATCGACCAGGCAGGTGCGCGCGCAGTAGAGCGCCGCCACGCCCGCGGGCACGCTGCCCAGGGTATCGAGCGCGCGTTGCAGCTTCTGCGCGAGCCAGATGTCGTCCTGGTCGGCATAGGCGTAGTAATCGCTGTCTATGCTGGCGAGGCAGGTCAGCGACAGGAAATTGGCCGTCACGCCCTTGCCCGGCCCGGCCACGATGTGCAGGCGTTGCTCGCCCCAGCGTTGTTGGTATTGTTCAAGAATGGAGTGCGTGGCATCGCGCGAGCCGTCGTCGGACACCCACAGTGCCCAGTTGGCGTGCGATTGCGCCTCGAATGAATCGAGCTGCTCGGCCAGGTAGCGCTCGCCCTGGTAGGTGCACATGAGGATGGCGACGGAAGGCGTCGGCTGTGCCTGCTGCCCTGGCGCCGTTGCGGTGTTCGCTCTCATGTCCATGATTCCCGCCGCCGGTGTTCAGCGCGGCACGATGGAAAAGCGCTGCACGCCGGTCCAGCTTGCGCCGCCGGGCAACGCAATGGGCTGCATGATCGCACCGGCCTCCACGCACAGGAAAGCGCGATAATCTTCCGCCGGCATGTCGGAGAGGGCGGCGGCCTTGGCCGCGCCGGGGTTCCACACCACGACGTCTTCGAAGCCTTCCTTGTCGATGATGATGCGGCGCGTGCCGTCGTCCAGTGTCAAGGGGTTCTGCGCGCCCGCATAGATGCGGTCGATCTCGCCATCGATGGCAAGCAATTGCGCTTCCTGCCGCCTCGGCGCGCCGCCTTCGACCTGATCGAGATAGTCCACATGCTGCAGGCCCGACAAGCTGACACGGTCGATGTCGGCCACTTGCAGATAGGTATGCAGGGCGGCGCAGAATTGCCAGGTCTCGTCGGATGGATTGTGGACATCCAGCGTTAGCCGCAGTTCTTGCCCGGAAAACTCCACGCCGTAGATCAGCTCGGCCCGGTGCGGCCATCCCGAGGCGTCTCCCCCATGCTCCAGGCAATAGCGTGCAACCGCCGTGCTGCCTTCCATGCCGGCGCCGAGCGGCTCCCAGGCTGCGGTTCGCGCGAATCCATGACGCTTGCCGATGCCGCGTTCGCCGAATTGGGGAAAGATGATGGGCACGCCGCCGCGGATTGCCGCATTGCCGCCGTAACCTGACTTGCCGCTCAGATATAGCGCCGGGCCGCCGGCGGCCGGGGTCCAGGACAGCAGGTGCGCGCCGTGGTCGGCCAGCACGGCGTGTGCGCCGTCGCCGCTGGCGAGTTCGGTGACCTCGATTCCGTTCCATTGCCTGCGCGTCATGCTTTTGCTTTCAACACCTGGTTATAGAGTTCGACATAGGAACGGCCCATGCGTTCGGCGGTGAACAATTCATCGAAACGTGCGCGTGCGCGCTGCCCCATGTCGGCCGCCAGTTGCGCATCGTTGCCGATGCGCGTCATCGCCGCCGAGAGTGCCGCCGGATCGTTGGGCGGCACCACCAGCCCGGTCACGCCGTCGATGTTGACGTAGCTGCTGCCGGTGCCGATTTCCGAGGATATCAGCGGCTTGCCGTACATCGCGCCTTCGAGCAGCGTGACGCCGAATGCTTCGGCGCGCAGGTGCGAGGGAAACACGACGGCGCGGCACAGCTTGAGCAAGGCCACCTTGTCCTCGTCCGACACCGCACCCAGGAAATGCACGTTGGTCAGGCCCAGTTGCTGCGCCTGGCGCTTCAGGTCGACCTCGACCGGGCCGGCGCCGATGATCACGACCTGGCTGGCGTTGTCGACGCAGGCGTCAAGCAGGATGTGCAGACCCTTGTAATAGCGCAGCACGCCGACGAACAGGAAGAAGTCGCGTCCCACCTCGCGCTCCCAGTGCAGCAGGCGCCTGGCGTCCGGCTTGGGATAGCTTTCTTCATCGAGGCCGATCGGTATCACCGTGGTCTTGTCGGCATATTGTTGCAGCAAGGGGCTGCTGCGCACGTAGTTGGGCGAAGTCGGCACCACCGCCTTCACGTCGGCGAAGAAGCGGCGCAGCAAGGGACGGTAGACATGCATCAGCATGCGCTGGCGCACCACGTCGGAATGGTAGGTCAGCACGGCCGGCGTGCGGCTGCCGGACATCAGGTGCAGCAGATCGCCGAAGGGCCAGGGGTAGTGGTAATGCACGATATCGGCCGCGTCGGCTTCCTTGCGAAACAGCTTCGTCGCACTGGCCGACATCGGGGTCGACGCGGCTTCGAAATGCGTCTGCGCGCGCACCACGGTGGTGGCGCCGTCATGCAGCAAGGGCGTCACGTCGGCCTGGCGCGAGAGCGTGAAGACGCGGTTGACCAGGCCCATCTGGGTCGTGGCGGCGCTCAATTGGCGGATCACTTGTTCGACGCCGCCGAACGAATCCGGGTAATAGGTCTTGAAGACGTGCAGTATTCGCATTCTGTTTGTCGGGGCGATCTTTATATTGTCGCCCTCCCTTTTGATTTTTCCTAAATGGTCTATGACCATTTAGGACGCGAAGCTCCCCTCGCCCGCAGGCGGGAGAGGGGCTGGGGCGGGCGGCGAATCCGATGAGGGCTGGAAAAAACGCGCCGCCCGTCACTCATATAGGTAGTGTCTCGTAAATTCTTCCCCTGTTGCTACCTCGTTGCCAACACCCGACGATAGACCGCGAGTGTTTCCATGGCACATTTGCGCCAGGTGAACTGGCGCGCGCGCAGCCTCCCGGCCTTGGCCAGATGGGCGTGCAAGGCATCGTCTTCGATCAGCGCGCGCATGTGCTGCACGATGCGCGTATCGTCCAGCGGTTCGGTCAGGATGCCGGCATTGCCGACCACCTCCGGCAGCGAGGCGCGGTTCGAGGCGATGACGGGTACGGCGCAGGCCATGGCTTCAAGCGGCGGCAGGCCGAAGCCTTCGTAGAGCGAGGGATAGACGAACATGCGCGCACCGGCATAGAGCCTGGGCAGATCGGCTTGCGCGACGTAGCCGACCAGCCTGACTTCGCCCTTCGCGATCATGTTGCGTAGGCTCTCGGTCATCATGCTTTCACCCCAGCCGCGCATGCCGGCGATCACGAGCGGGTAGCGGCGGCGCAAGGTGTCGGGCAGTTGCGCGAAGGCGGCAATCAGCGAAGAGAGGTTCTTGCGCGGCTCCAGCGTCGCAACCGCCAGGATGTAGCGCCCATACTGCAGGCGGTAGCGGTCCAGCGGCGCGGCGCATTGCTGCGCCGAGAGGGGTTGGAACTCGGTCGAGACGCCCAACAGCGTGGTCGTGATGCGCGCTTCGGGCAAACCGTAATGCTCCATCACTTCGCGCTTGACGAAATCGGAGTCGACTAGCACGTGGGCGGCGCTCTCCATTGCACGGGGCATGATGCGGTTCATCTCGCGCACGCGTTCGGCGGGATGGGTTTCGGGGTAGCGCAGCCAGGAAAGATCATGCACCGTGACGACGGCCGGGCCGTCGAAGCGGTAGCTCATGAAATTCGGCTCGTGGTACAGCGCGATGCCGTGGCGCTTGACGCCGCGCGAGAAGGTTTGCTGCAAGAGGAAACGCTTGACCACGTAGGGATTGGGCACCACGCGCTTGAACACGGTCTTGGCCGTTTCCATGCCGGGCAGTGTCATGGCGCGCAATTCCCGGCTCCACGACGCGCCATAGAACAGCCAGGGCGCCAGGCGCAAGTCCTGCAGCTCGCGCACCAGGTTGTAGGCGTACTGGCCGATGCCGGTCAAGGGCGAGAGCATGGCGATCGAATTGATTGCCACGCGCATGTCTTCGATGCGCGGCAGTTGGGCCTCCGCTTTTTCCTCATCGCGCGCCCCGGCTGCATCTGCGCGGGGAAATTGAAAATCGGTATTCAAAGCGATCCTTTGCCTGAGCTGTACATCCATTGCAAGGTCTGCGGCAGGGGAATAGCCGCCTGTTCGCCGATCAGGCTCCACAAATGCCGGGGCGAGCCGATCAGGGTTTTCACCTCGGACATACGGACGAAACTTTGGTTCACTCTGACTTCGATGTGATAGCCGGCAATCTCCTGCATTGCCGCGATTATCTGGCGCAAGGCATAGCCGCGCCCGCTGCAGACATTGACGGTTTGCCCCGCAGTGTCGGGCGTGCCGCCTTCGAGCAGGCGGCGATAGATGCGGGCCACGTCGCGCACGTCGGAAAAGTCGCGTAGGACGTCGAGGTTGCCGAGTTCGATCACGGGCGCGCGGCGCGCGAAATGCGACACGATCTTGGGCACCAGGAAGCGCTCCTCCTGACCCGTACCGGTGTAATTGAACGGCCGCGTCACCACGATGGGCAAGCGGTCGGCGAAGGTGGCAACCATGTGCTCCATCGCCAGCTTGCTCGCCGCATAGTGGTTGACCGGTTGCGGTTGCTGCGCCTCGGTCAGCACGCCGCCGGCATTGCCGTAGACGTTGGCGCTGCTGACGACCAGAACGGCGCGTGGCTTGATGCCGGAATCGGCCAGCGCCTGCAGCAGGTTGGTGGTGCCGACCACGTTGACGCGATAGAACTCGGCGGCGTCGGCATGCTGCACGAAGCTGATTGCTGCCAGGTGCACCACGTAATCGGGCCGCACCGTTTCGATCACGGCGCGGCATGCGGCGCCATCGGTCAAATCGAGCGTGACTTCGCCTTGTGCCGGGCCGGCAATCACCGTGCCGACCACGCGACATCCCGCCTGCTCCAGCTCGGCCTTGACGTAGGCGCCGGTGAAGCCGCGCGCCCCGGTCAACAGTACCGTGCTGCCGGCGATGTCAGAAGGAGAAGCCAAGTTCGTTTCTCCGCAGGTCGGCCTGCACCATCATGTCGCACAATTGTTCAAGCGTGGTCTCGGCTTTCCAGCCGAGCTTGGCGTGTGCGCGTGCCGCATCGCCGATCAATTGCTCGACTTCGGCCGGGCGATAGAATTTGGGATTGATGCGCACCAGGGTCTTGCCGTTGGCGTCGTCAATGCCGGTTTCCTGTTCGGCGGTGCCGCGCCAGCTCAGGTGGATGCCAACCGCCTTGAAGGCCATGGTGACGAAATCGCGCACGGTTTCGCTGCGCCCCGTGGCGAGCACGAAGGTGTCGGGTTCGTCGGCCTGCAGCATGCGCCACATGCCTTCGACGTATTCGCGGGCGAAGCCCCAGTCGCGCTTGGCGTCCATGTTGCCGAGTTCGAGCACGTCCTGCAGGCCGAGCTTGATCCTGGCTACCGAATCGGTAATCTTGCGCGTGACGAATTCGCGTCCGCGCAAGGGCGATTCGTGATTGAACAGGATGCCGCTGCAGCCGAAGATGCCGTAGGATTCGCGGTAATTGATGGTCATCCAGTGCGCGTAAAGCTTGGCCACGCCATAGGGGCTGCGCGGGTAGAACGGCGTGCTCTCGATCTGCGGCACGGCTTGCACCTTGCCGAACATTTCCGAGGTCGAGGCCTGGTAGAAACGGATCTTCGGGTTGGTCAGGCGGATGGCTTCGAGCATGTTGACCGCGCCCACGCCGGTGATTTCCGCGGTGGTGATGGGCTGGTCGAACGACACGCCGACGAAGCTTTGCGCCGCCAGGTTGTACACCTCGGTCGCGCCGCTGGTGTGCAACAGGCGCAAGGCGGAGCCGAGGTCGGTCAGGTCGAACTCGACCAGGTGCAGATTGGGATGGTTCGTCACGCCCAGTTCATCGAGACGCCAAAAATTCACGGAACTGGTGCGGCGATAGGTGCCGTAGACGCGATAGCCCTTGCCCAGCAAGAGCTCGGCAAGATAGGCGCCGTCCTGCCCGGTGATGCCGGTGACGACGGCGACAGGTGTCAAATTCGGTGTTGCATTCATTCTCTTCTCGTCCAAAATTACTATTCCTTGTTGTTCATTGCGACCTCGGGGTCAACTTCAGGTGCGGCCATACACATCGTCGAAGCGCACGATGTCGTCTTCTTCGAGATAGGCGCCGCACTGCACCTCGATCAGCGACAATTCGGTGTCGCCGGGGTTGACCAGCCGGTGCTTGTGCCCGGCCGGAATATAGGTCGATTGATTGGCCACCAGCCGTATCGTGCGTTCGCCGTTGGTGACTTGCGCTGTGCCCGATACGACCACCCAGTGCTCGCTGCGCCGGTGATGCATTTGCAACGACAGCGCAGCACCGGGCTTGACCACGATGCGTTTGATCTTGAAACCCGGTCCTTGTTCCAGGACCGTGTAGGCGCCCCAGGGCCGCACCACGGTGCGGTGCAGCTTGTGCGCGTCGTGGCCGTTGGCCTTCAATTGACTGACCACCTGCTTGACTTCCTGGCTCCTGGACTTGTCGGCCACGAGCAGGGCGTCGGGCGTATCGACGATCAGGAGATTTTCCAGGCCGATTGCCGCGACCAGCCGGTCCTGGCTCTCGATGTGGGTATTGCGGCTGTCGATGACGATGGTTTCGCCGCGCTCGGACTGGCTGTTGATGGTATTGCCGTGCTCGTCGGCCGGCGTCACTTCGGCAACGGCGTTCCAGGCGCCGATGTCGCTCCAGCCGAAATCGCCGGGGATGACGGCGATGTTGCTCGCCTTTTCCATCACGGCATAGTCGATCGAAATATTTTCCAGTTGCGAGAAGCCCTCGGCCAGTTCGGTCTTGTCGCCCTCGACCAGGCTTTCGGCCCAGACGCTGCGCGCGGCGCGCATCAGTTCGGGGCAGTGCTGGTCCAGCGCGGCCAGGATGGCGCTGGCCTTGAAGCAGAACATGCCGCTGTTCCAGACGTAGTTGCCCTGGGCCAGATATTGCTGCGCCGTCGCCAGATCGGGCTTTTCGACGAAGCGCTTGACTGCGCGCGCGTCGGGCCCGATGGCTGCGCCCATTTCGATATAGCCGAAGCCGGTCTCGGGGCCCGTGGGGTTGATGCCGAACAGGGCAAGATAGCCGTCGTTGGCCAACACCTGCGCTTGCTTGACTGCGGTATCGAACGCCGCGATATCCTTGATCAAATGGTCGGCCGGCATCACGAGCAGGCAAGGGTCGCCCTGCTCTGCCGCCCACAAAGCGGCCAGCGCGATGGCCGGGGCGGTGTTGCGGCCCGTGGGTTCGAGCATGTAGCTCGGCTGCACATCCTGCGGCGATAATTCGTCGTGCGACAGGAAGTAGTAGTCGCGATTGGTGACGACCAAGCCCGAGGTTTGTCCCGAGACGCGCAAGGCGCGTTCGTGGGTTTGCAGCAGGAGGCTCTTGCTGCCGCCCACGCACATGAAAGGCTTGGGGTGGGATTGGCGCGAAACGGGCCAAAGACGGGTACCGGCGCCGCCGGAAAGGATAATCGGAATCAACATATGTTCTTGTTATTTCTCTCGTATTGGGGGATTTACTCGAGACAGAGTTGCAAAGCCTTATCCCATTGCGGCAGATCGCAAAACGCGCCGATCAGCTTGGCACAGGACAGGACGGAATTTTTCGGGCGCCGCGCCGGCAGGGGATAGTCCTCGGTCGCGATCGGCTTTACCACAGGTTTTTTGGGCGTGGACGGATGCGCGACGATGGCCTCGGTAAAGCCGTGCCAGCTCGTGCTGCCTTGCGCGGTCAAATGATAGACGCCGCTTTGGGCTTCCCATTGCGCGTGCGCCAGGCCTTGCGCCGAATGGGACGCGGCATGCGGCTGCAGGCGCGCGACGATGTGGGCCGTGGTGTCGGCAATGGTGCGGCTCCAGGTCGGCGCGCCGATCTGGTCGGCCACGATGCGCAATTCGTCGCGCTCGGCAGCCAGGCGCTTGACGGTCAAGAGGAAGTTCTTGCCACGCAGGCCATAGACCCAGCTCGTGCGCAGGATCAGGTGGGGAATGCCGGCCGCCGCAATCGCCTGTTCGCCTGCCAGCTTGCTTTTGCCATAGACGTTTTGCGGATTGGTCGCATCGGTTTCGACGTAGGCGCCAGCCTTGGCGCCGTCGAACACATAATCAGTCGAGTAGTGGATCATGGCGGCGCCTAATGCACGCGCTTCCTCGGCCATGACGCCGGGCGCATCGCCATTGACGCGTTGCGCCAGCCCGGCTTCCTTTTCCGCCTGATCGACTGCGGTATAGGCAGCCGGATTGACGATCAGGTGCGGCTTCAACTCGCGTATGACGGTGCGCACGCTGTCGAGATCGGTGAGATTCATCTGCTTCGAATCGAGCGCGATCACCTCGCCCAGCCCTTGCAGGCTGCGTTCGAGCTGATGGCCGACCTGGCCGGTCTTGCCGGTCAAGAGGATTCTCACGGGAACACCTCGGCATCGTTCAACAGCTTGCCCAGCTTGTCCTTGTCCGACATCACGGGTTCGCCTTCAAATGGCCATTCGATGCCGATCGCCGGGTCATTCCAGGCGATGCAGCGTTCGTGCTGCGGCGCCCAGTAGTCGGTGGTCTTGTAGAGGAATTCGGCGGAGTCGCTGGTGACGACGAAGCCGTGCGCGAAACCGGCGGGAATCCAAAGCTGGCGCCGGTTTTCCGCCGACAGCGTCACGCCGACCCACTTGCCGAAGGTCGGCGAACTCTTGCGGATATCGACCGCGACGTCGAACACCTCGCCGGCGATCACGCGCACCAGCTTGCCCTGCGGCTGCTGGATTTGATAGTGCAAGCCGCGCAGCACTTTGTTGGCCGATTTTGAATGGTTGTCCTGCACAAAATGTACACTGGGAACAGATGCATCGAGGCCGGCCAATTCAAGGAAACGCCGTTCGTTAAAGCTCTCATAGAAAAAACCCCGGGCATCGCCGAACACTTTCGGTTCGATAATCGCGACGCCGTTCAAGGCGGTGGGAATCAATTCCATTTGAATACCTTCATCAATCTACACGCGCCTCGCGCTCGGGGCAGTGACAGCCATCACGTTTAGCGGAGGCGTCCATCAATAAACCTTGCCGTTCAAGATGCGCAACAGGTAGGCGCCGTAAGCGTTCTTCTTCAGGGGCAGCGCCAGCTTTTCCAATTGCGCCGCATCGATGTAGCCCTTGCGGAACGCGATCTCTTCGGGGCAGGCGACCTTCAAGCCCTGGCGCTTTTCCAGCGTGGCGACGAATTGCGAGGCATCGAGCAGCGATTCGTGCGTGCCGGTGTCGAGCCAGGCCATGCCCCGCCCCATCACTTCGACGTTCAACTCGCCGCGTTCGAGGTAGACGCGGTTGACGTCGGTGATTTCGAGCTCGCCGCGCGCCGAGGGCTTCATCGCTGCGGCGATGTCGCACACCTGGTTGTCGTAGAAATACAGGCCTGTCACGGCATAGTTCGATTTCGGCTGGGCCGGCTTTTCGACGATGGAGACCGCGCGGCGCTCATCGTCGAATTCGACCACGCCGTAGCGCTCGGGATCGAGCACGTGATAGGCGAATACGGTGGCGCCTTCGGTGCGGCCGGTCGCGACGCGCAACTGTGCATCGAACTCGTGGCCGTAATAGATGTTGTCGCCCAGGATCAGCACGGAAGGGGCATCGCCGACGAATTCGCGCCCGATGATGAAGGCTTGCGCCAGGCCATCGGGCGAGGGTTGCACGGCGTAGGACAGGTTGATGCCCCACTGGCTGCCGTCGCCGAGCAGTTCCTTGAAACGCGGCGTGTCTTGCGGCGTCGAGATCAGCAAAATGTCGCGCACCCCGGTCAGCATCAGCGTGGTGAGCGGGTAGTAGATCATGGGCTTGTCGTACACCGGCAGCAACTGCTTCGAGATCGAGGTCGTGATCGGATAAAGCCGCGTGCCTGAACCGCCCGCGAGAATGATGCCCTTGCGCTGACTATGCCCGGTTTGACCGCTCATGACCTCTCCTTTCCAATGACTCGATTACGCACTAATTACGCACCAATTACGCACGCTGCCCATAATTCTTTTCGACCCAGTTCTGGTAGGCGCCGGATTGCACTTCGGCGACCCAGTCCTGGTGATCCAGATACCATTGCACGGTCTTGCGTATGCCGCTGGCGAACGTCTCGGCCGGTTTCCAGCCCAGTTCGCGCTCGATCTTGCGCGCATCGATGGCATAGCGCCGGTCATGGCCCGGACGGTCGGTGACGTATTTGATCTGCGTGCGGTAGCTGGCGCCGTCGCTTTTCGGCTTCAGCTCGTCGAGGATGCCGCACAGCGTATCGACCACTTCCTGATTGGTCATTTCATTCCAGCCGCCGATATTATAGGTTTCACCCGTCCGGCCGGCTTCCAGCACGCGGCGGATGGCGGCGCAGTGGTCGCTCACATACAGCCAGTCGCGCACGTTCTTGCCGTCGCCATAAATAGGCAGCGCCTTGCCCGCCAAGGCATTGGCGATCATCAGCGGAATCAGCTTTTCCGGGAAATGGAATGGTCCGTAATTGTTCGAGCAATTGGTGGTCAGCGTCGGGAAGCCATAGGTGTGATGATAGGAGCGCACCAAGTGGTCCGCCGCTGCTTTCGATGCCGAATAGGGGCTGTTGGGCGCGTAGGCGGTGGTTTCGGAAAACGGTGCGTCGTCGGGGCCGAGCGAGCCGAACACTTCATCGGTTGAGACGTGCAGGAAACGGAAAGCGTCTTTTTCGGCGCCCTCCAGGCCGCTCCAATAGGCGCGCGCCGCCTCGAGCATGCTGAAGGTGCCGTTGATATTGGTCGCGATGAACTCGCCCGGGCCATGGATCGAACGGTCGACATGGCTTTCGGCCGCGAAATGCACAATGGCGCGCGGCCTGTGGGTTTTCAGCAAGGCTTCGACAGCGCCGGTATGGCAGATATCTTCGCGCACGAAGATATGGTCAGCCCGGCCTTGTAGCGCGCGCAGGTTGCCAAGGTTGCCGGCATAGGTCAGCTTGTCGAGGTTGACGACCGGATCAAAGGATTGTTGCAGCCAGTCAAGTACGAAGTTCGAACCGATGAATCCGGCGCCGCCTGTCACTAATATCATTCTGCCGTCCAGAAGCTATCTCGCGGTCATGCCGCTTCGTCATGACGATGAAATAAATGGTTATCGGAAAAACCTGCTATTTTACGTGACTACCCTTATTCATTTCGCATCTTACCCTTCGATTACACCAGCAGCTCATGTAAATTGATGTAATTGATTGTTACTATTGCGCTTTTTAGATACCAATGGCAATACCACTTTATTCTTCATGAGCATTTATGCAATCGGTGACATACAAGGCTGTCATCAGCAAATGCTTGCCTTGGTGCAAAAGGTTCAATCGGCGGAACCCGATGCGGGCCTGATCTTTGTCGGCGACCTGGTCAATCGCGGTCCCGGCTCGCTCGAAGCGCTGCGCTTCATCCGCCAATTGGGTGCCCGCGCGCAGGTGCTGCTGGGCAACCACGATCTGCATCTGCTGGCGGTGGCCAACGGCATCCGCAAGGAGCATCGTTCCGACACGCTGCGGCCCATCCTCGAAGCCCCTGACCGCGACGAATTGCTGCACTGGATCAGGCAGCAACCCTTGGCTCTGTTCGAAGCCGGCCACCTGCTGGTGCATGCCGGGGTGCTGCCGCAATGGACGGCGCAACAGACACTGGAATTGGCCAGCGAGGTCTCGGCAGTCTTGCGCAGCAACAATTGGCTGGATTTCTTGCAGCATATGTATGGCAATGCTCCCGAGTCCTGGCGCGACGATCTGCAGGGCAACGACCGCTGGCGCTGCGTGATCAATGCCTTGACGCGCATGCGCTTTTGCAGCACCGACGGCCGCATGGAATTTTCCAGCACCGAAAGCGCAGGCGGCGCGCCCACGGGCTACATGCCCTGGTTCGACGTGCCGGGCCGGAAAAGCGCCGATACGCCTGTCGTGTTCGGCCATTGGTCCACGCTGGGGCTGACCCTGCGCGACAACCTGGTCGGACTCGACACCGGCTGCGTGTGGGGCGGCAAGCTTTCCGCCGTGCGGCTTGAGGATCACCGCCTGATCCAGGTGGATTGCCCGCAGGCGCAAAAGCCCGGCAAATGAGTAGGTAAATGAGCAGGCAATTGCGCCTGCCATCCCTATTCCGGCTTGGCCGGATTCTGCCCCAGCGCCGCAGCCACGGCATCGTGTGCCGCCTGTGCCAGCTCGCGCCTGTGCATGCCGCTGCTGTCGATCAAGGGCAGCACAATCAATTCGGCGTGGATGGCTTTGCCGCGCAGGATGGTCAAGAGGCTTTCGACGAAGGTCGTCTCACCGACGAAATCGACGCCGGAATGATCATCGCCATCGGCATCGCGGTAACGCAAGGCATAGGGCTGGACCGGCACGCCGGCGTCAATGGCCGCCTCGAACAGGTTGGCGTGAAATGGCAGGATCGCGCCCTGGCTCGCCGTGGTGCCTTCCGGGAAGAAGGCGACATGCTGCCCGCCTTTCAAACCCTGGACCAGGTTTTCAAATATGCGCCGCACGTCGCGCATGCGGCCGCGCGCGATGAAAATCGTCCCGGTCACGGAACACAGCCAGCCGATCAGCGGCCAGTCGCGGATGTCGGATTTGGCAACGAAGTCCGACGGCCGCATGGCATTGATGACGAAGATATCGAGCCAGGAAATGTGATTGCATACGGCCAGTGCGTGTGCATTTTCCTTGGCTTCGGCGCGCCGGTCGATCACGAGCGATACGCGGCACATGTCGAGCAATTGCCCCGACCAGTGGCGCTTGCGCCACGCGCGGCCGTGCGCATCGGTGAAGGGGAAGATCACGGCGCAAGTCCACAGCGCCGTGATCAGGTGCAGGATCACGCGTAGCAGTCGCAATATCATTGGCGGAGGTCAGCACTGGAGCCGGAAGGCAGGCAGGTCATGGTTGATCGAAATATTGTTGCAGGATGATGGCGGCGGCCTGGGCATCAATGACCTCGCCGCGTTGTTGTGCAATCACGGCCGAGGAATAGCGTTCATCGACCAGCTCGACTTCGACGCCATAGCGTCCATGCAATTGGTTGGCAAAGCGGCGGCAGCGCACCGTCATCTCGTGCTCCGCGCCATCGGGATGGAGCGGCAGGCCGACCACGCAGCGTTCGGGCTGCCACTCGCGCATCAGGGTTGCGATGGCGGCAAACTTGCCCTCGTTGGTCGGCTCGGTGATCACGGTGAGGGGATTGGCCTGGCGCGTGACGCTGTTTCCCAGCGCCACACCGATTCGTTTCAAACCGAAATCGAAGCCCAGCAAGGTTTCAGGCACGGCCGGTTCAGGCATGCCCGGCGGTACCCGACAGCATCATGGGGTCGATGCCCAGAAGACGCATGGCCGCATCGAAGCGCTGTTCGATCGGCAGATCGAACACGATGTCGGGATCGGCGCGCACCGTGAGCCAGCCGTTGTTGGCGATTTCCTGTTCCAGTTGCCCGGGACTCCAGCCGGCACAGCCAAGTGTGACGAGGATGCGCGACGGCCCCTCGCCGTGCGCCACGGCTTCGAGCACGTCTTTCGAGGTGGTCAGCACGATATCGTCGGAAACCGTCATCATGGAGGAATAATGCTCCACCGGCGCATGCAGAACGAAGCCGCGCTCGATCTGCACGGGGCCACCGAACATGACGGGTTTGCGGTCGAGCGGGACGCCGTTCGGCGCGATCTCGAGTTCGAGGTCGATGCGGTCAAGCAAGGTATCGATGCTCATGTCGGTCGGCTTGTTGATGATGACACCGAGGGCGCCGCCGGCATTGTGTTCGCACAGATAGACGACGCTGCCGGAAAATACCGGATCTTCCGGCATGGAGGGCATCGCGATCAGGAAATGATTGGACAGATCCAAGCCGATTCCACCGTCTTCCTCAGTGCCGGAAACGTATGCGGCGGACTCGTCGGAAACATCAGGCGAGGACGTGGTTGCTTGTGGATTTTTTGACTTCACCATGGCTGCATTTTAGCAGCTTTGCCCCATACAGGAAGGAAAACGGGCTGGCGGTGCAACAGGTTACTTGGGAGAAATCGATGCGATATTTGCATACCGTTTTTCCGGCATAACGATGGTTTCCTTCGACACTTCCCAGAATAGCCTGTGAGTAGATACCCCTTCGCATCGTAGATTGGCGCTGAGCGCCGCGACGCCCAACATCCCGCGCTGCGCAGCTATTAGCGACGCCATTGTTGGGCTTCGCGGCGCTCAGCACCAACCTATCAAGCGAACATAGGGCACCAAGCCGACAGGGGTGAGCCATGACCTGGATTAAAAAGCCCGCTCACAAGGAGCGGGCTTTTTGCGAACCACAGCGATCAAGCCGACTGCGTCACCTTCTTGACGAAGCCCGAAATTGACTTCAGCAAGGCATCTTCCTGATAGGGCTTGCCGAGGTACTCGTTCACACCAAGCTCCATCGCGTAGTTGCGGTGCTTGGTCGCCGTGCGCGAGGTGATCATGATGATCGGAATGTGCCTGGTGCGGTCGTCGTTGCGCACGTTGCGGGTCAAATCGAAGCCGTCCATGCGCGGCATTTCGATGTCGACCAGCATCACGTCCGGATTGATCGATTGCAGCTGCTCCAGCGCATCGACGCCGTCCTTGGCCAGCACGACCTGGTAGCCTTCGCGTGCCAGCAGGCGTTGCGTCACGCGGCGCACGGTCAGTGAATCGTCGACCACCATGACGATGTGCTGGGTGCGCAAGCCTTGCACCGGCTCGCTCTTGAGCGGTTCGGCCGGGACTTGTGCCAACTCCGCGACGGCGCCCATGTTGTCCGGCACGTCGGAAGGCGTCAGGCGCGGCGCGCGCAGGTTTTCGTGGGCGAAGCGCTGGGCCAGCGGCACCGGGTTCAGGATCAGCACGATGTCGCCCGAACCGAGCACCGTGGCGCCGGCGATGCCGATCATGCGCGCCAGTTGCGGCCCGATGTTCTTCACCACGACTTCACGGTTGCCGATGATTTCGTCGACGTGGATCGCCACGCGGTCATTGCCGCTCTTCAGGATCACGATAGGCGAATACTGTTGCGCCACCGGCGTCGCGTCGCGGTCACCCAACAGCGAGGACAGATAGTGCAACGGCACGCGCTGCCCTTGCCACAGCACGGCGCCTTCGTTGTAGGCTGCCGTCAGCGGATTGGTTTTCAGCTGCTGCACCTGCTCGACCAGCACCGAAGGCACGGCAAAGGTCTTGCCGCCGGTGGTCAGGAGCACGACCTGGGTTACGGCCAGGGTCAGGGGTAGATGAATGGTGAAGTGCGCGCCCTTGCCCGGATCGGACACGACGCTCACACGGCCGCCCAGGGCCGAGGCTTCGGAACGCACCACGTCCATGCCCACGCCGCGGCCGGCCAGCTCGGTCACGTTTTCCGCGGTCGAGAAGCCGGAGTGGAAGATCAGGTCGGTGATCTCGCTTTCGGTCGTTTCCTCGTCTTCCTTCACCAGGCCCAGCGACAAAGCCTTGCTGCGGATGCGCTCAAGGTTCAAGCCCTGGCCGTCGTCGGAGAACTGGATCACGACTTCGTTACCTTCTTGCCGGATCTCGACCAACAATTCGCCGATGTCGTTCTTGCCCGAGGCGGCACGCTTGTCGCGCGATTCGATGCCGTGCACGATGGCGTTACGCAGCAAATGCTCGAACGGGGCGGTCATCTTTTCCAGCACGCCGCGGTCGATTTCCACGGCGGAACCGCGAATGTCGAGGTTGACGCGCTTGTCCAGTTCCTTGGAGGCCTGACGCACCACGCGGTAGAGACGTTCCGAGATGCTGGCGAACTGCACCATGCGCACGCGCATCAGATCCTGCTGCAAATCGCGCGTCAAGCGTCCTTGCACGGTCAGGTCGATGGTGGCGTTTTCCACCGTACGCGCCAGGTTCTGCTGCACCGAGCCGACGTCGTTGACGCTTTCGGCCATCATGCGGGTCAGTTCCTGCAAGCGCGTGAAGCGGTCGAACTCGAGCGGGTCGAATTCGCGGTCGCCCGAGTGCGCCATGCGCGAGGTGATCTGCGTTTCCGCCTGCATTTCAATCTCGCGCAATTGATCGCGCAGACGCGAGACGTTTTCCGTCATTTCCGTCAGTGACTGGCGCAGCGTGCCCACTTCGGTTTCCAGGCGCGAACGCGAGATCGACACTTCACCGGCCTGGTTGACGAGGCGGTCGAGAATGTCGGCGCGCACACGCACCAGCGGCACCGGCGCAGCTTGCGCAGCAGGCTTGGCGACCGGCGCATTGGCCGGCGCAAACTTGGGCACCACCACGTTGCCGGTTTGCAGCGATACCAGCGAGGGCACTTCGACCGGGCCGCGCGGCTGTTCTGCGGCGGTCTCGGGGGCAGACTGCGCCTGCGCCGCTGCTGCGGCGGCAGCGGCACGCAATTGCGCATTGCGCCGTGCCAGTTCGGGATTCTGCAGCTCTTCGAACATCAGCGCACCCTGGTCGAAACGCGTCAGCATTTCGTCCAGCGCTGCAGAGTTCGGTGCACCGGAACGCGTCATGACTTCAATACGCGTTTCCATGTCATGCATGTGCTGGCCCAGACCCATCGCGCCGGCCATGCGCGCGCTGCCCTTCAAGGTATGCAGCAGGCGCAGCACCGCCATGGCGGCCGTGGAATTGGATGCGTTGCTCTGCCAGGCGCGCAATTGCTCGCCCAGTTGCGGGAACATGTCGCGCCCCTCTTCGAGGAACACGGGCAGCAGGTCGGCGTCGAGCTCGTCCTTGGGCAGCGCCAGCAGCGCGGGATCGGTTGCGGCTTCGTCCTCGCGTGCATAGACCGGCTCGGCCAGGGCTTCCGGCACATGTGCGGCCGGTTCGGGCAGCAGTTCGGGCAGCGGTTCAGGCACAAATTCGGGTGCGCTCTCGGCCACCGGCGCAAAAACCGGCTCAAGCGCATGATGAACCGGGATTTCTTCCGTAACCGGTTGCGACAGGAATGTTTCCTCGGGCTGGGGAAGCTCGGCAGGCGCTTCGGCGTGCGGTTCGCTATGTGAAAACTCGACGGGTTCCGCAAATTCGGCAACAGGCGCGGGCGACGCAAAATGTTCGACGTATTGCGGCTCTTGCGGCAATTCGAGATGGATTTCCTCATCCGCCTGCAGCAGCTCCGGCAAGCCCGGCTCGATGGTTTGTGCAATCGGCTCGAGCGGGATTTCCGGCAGGCTGAAGGTTTCGGCTACCGGTTCGGCGGTCGGCTCATTCGTGTGCTCATTCGTGTGCTCACTGACGTATTCACCGGCATGTTCTTGCGCGAACTCATGCCCCGCCTCGGAAACGGATTCCATCGTGAACGGATCGAGCGGCGCGTGCGAGTGCTCGACAACGGACTCATGAGCCGTTTCGATCATCGTATCCGTGGCCTGCACCGGATGCGCTTCGGGTACAGGCTCGTGAAAAGCAGTCGGCAAGGGCTGCAATTCGGGAACCATGTGCAGGCGTGCCTCGATCTCGGCTTGCATGCGCTCCAGGATTTGCACCTGCTCCGGCTCGTGCCCCGGCATTTCGCCGAGCGCAAACATCTGCAGCATGAAGCGGATGCGTTCGATGCCGTGGTCGAGCGTATCGTAGTCGCTCTCGATCAGGCGCACCGGCTTGCGCGCCAGGAATTGCAGCACCATTTCCATCGCGTGTGCAACTTCCTGAAGCGGGGTAAAGCCGACCGTGGCCGAACTGCCGGCCAGCGAGTGGGCCGCATGCACCACGTGTACGTTGACATGGCGCTCCGGTTCGTGGCGCCATTCGCCGATGTCCTGCGATAACACACGTACCAGTTCGTCGGTTTCGGCGAGGTAGATGTTGTACAGCGGCAGGCTGATTTCGATGTCGCCGATGCGCTTGACGCTATCGTCCTGCTGCGTCGCGGACTTGGCCATGCCGGGGAACTCGATGACGTCGGCAACCGGCGCCGAAGGCATGGCTTCTTCGTGCAATGCTTCGGCGTGATGTTCTTCCATCGGCTCCACATGCCCGGACGCCTGCTCATGCATACCGGCATGTGCGGTTTCGTGCACCGGTTCCGGGCTGTGCGGTAGCGCTTCCGGCAAGGAGATTTCCTCGGCGAATGCGATGGGAGGCAGCAATTCCTCGACCTGCTGCTCCGGCGCGGCCTCGAAAACAATCGGCTCGGGCGCGGCAATCTGGGGCACTTCCGCAACAGGCTCTTCGTGGTGCGGCGCAATTTCATGATGACTCGCAGCGGCTTCCACTACTGCCGGCGCAGGTTCGGGCGCGGCCTGTTCGGCCTCATAGACGAAAGGCTGTCCGGCCTTGACGCCTTCGGCAGCCTTCACCAACGCATGCGGCGTGCGCACCGACTTGCCCGTGGTATGCAGGTCCTTGACCCAGCTTCCCAGGAATTCGGCGGCGGTGTCGAGCAGCGCATACAGATCGGCATCGCCTGCGCGGGTCTCGGACAGGCGGACGTTGAGCACCTGTTCGATGCTCCAGGCGCCTTCGCCGAAGGCCATCAGGCCCACCATGCGGCCGCTGCCCTTCAAGGTATGGAAGGAGCGGCGCAGCGTGGTCAGGTGGTCCTGGTTATAGGGTTCGCTACGCGATTGCGGAATCGTTTCGCGCACGCAGTCCAGCACTTCCTCGGCTTCGGAGAGGAAGATTTCGAGCAGTTCGGCATCGACTTCTTCGTCGGTCTCGGGCGCGGCGAGCACGGGTGCCGGAACCGGGATCGGTTCCGGTTCAGCCGCGACCTGCGCCGTGGCTGAGACGATCTCGGCCAAGGCCGCTTGTGTCGGCGCCAAATCCGACGCCTCCAGCTCGTTCAACATCTTGATCGCAGTCTGGGCGCGATCGGTCGCTTCGGGATTGTCGACCAGGGTGGCGTCGCGCCGCACCTGTTCGAGCGACTCCTTCAACTGCTCCTGCAGTTCGGGATTACCCGGCTCGACTGTGAGCGACTTCGCCAGCTCAGCGGTGTGCTGCTGATGGATCAATAATTCGTCCTCAACCGTCGGCAGTTCAGACACTGCGACGTGAGGGGTTTCAGAATCGGCTTTTTGTTGGGCAGACGCGGATACCGATTCGTCTACAACTTCTACATCAATCCGCGCTGCCGAGTTTTTTTCGAGGAGATTGGCGTGGAACACGCCGGTGTCCGTGTCGAACGAGAACCGTTTCTTGACACCATCCGAATTCAGTTGCAAGGTTTCGATGAAGAAGCTCAAGGCGCCGACATTGCGCGCCACGTGCTGAAACTGCGCCACGTCGGGCGCCGCTTCGGGATCGGCTTCGGCAAAATGCCGCACCGCCTGTTGCGTATGCTTGACCGCTGCCACCGCGTCTTCCTGATCCAGGATCGCCAGCGCGCCGCCGATCTGGTGCAGCGTGGCTTCGATCTGGTTCAGACCGCCGCGCTGCGTAGGATCGTTGAAGAATTCGTCGAGCGACTTTTCGACCTGACGCAAACTGGTCTGCAACTCGCCCGTCAAGACCTGCATGGTCTGGCGCTGCTGCGCCTCGCGCGACATGTCGTCGAGCCATTCTGCCGTCTCGGTCGGCTGCTCGCCGGAAACCACGCTCAACAGCCGCGCCGTCATGGCATCGGCACGTTCGGAGAAGTTCTCCGGCAGGTGGCTGATATGGTTCAGCGCATTCTCGACGAACAGGAGGGCTGTCGCCATTTCCAGGCCCAGCGACTCGACCGAGCGGCCGTGCAACGAGTGGCGCGCGATGCCGCCCAGCTCACGCAGCAGCTTCAACAGCGGCGGCGAATTGAGCTTGGTGCCGGCATCGATCAGGGTGCCAAGTTCGGACTCGAACACGGAGATGACGCTGCCGTCGCCGCCGGCGATGCGGTTCCAGGCGTTCTTGGCGTGCGACAGCCGCTCCTTGGCCACTGCCAGCGCTTCGGTGTCGATCTGGCCGTAGCGCTTCTTTTCGTAGTCGAGCGGCACGGCGCCGTCGAGCTGGTAGGCACGGCGGATCTGCTGCACGCGCGGCGAAGGATTCTCGGCGCGCGCGACGAAGAACAACGCGTCGCGCAGCAGACGCTCGGCGATCGACGACGAGCCTTCGGAGAGACGCCGGATCTGCAGGTTGATGCGGGCGAACAGTTGCTTGACGTAGAGTTCGTTCTTCACCTGGCCGGCGGCCACCGCTTCGGCGAAGCCGTGCAAGACCCACCAGAACACGCGCGACTGCTGGTTGCCTTGCGAACGTTCGACTTCGGCGACCAGGTCACGCATGACGGCGGCGGAAGACATCACGGCGGCGCTATCGGTGGCCTTGATGAAAGGCAGCAGCGAGCGTTCAAAGCGCTTGCGCAGTGCAGCGTAGTCGGCAGGATGCTCCACCGGCGGGGCGGGCGGCAGTTGCGGGCGGATCGACAGGTTCGGGAAGAACAGGTCGGCCGGGTGGATGCGCTCGGCCCCGCGCGCTTCAAGCAGCGCACGGTAGTAGGGGAACAGGCGCACCGGTTGGTGCGGCACGCCCGAGAGCAGCTCCTCGAGGTATTCGAGCAGGGCCTGGTAGGCATTGGCGATGGCTTCGGCGACGCTGGCGGTGAAGCTCAATTGGCCCGATTCGATGCGGTCGAACAGGTCCTCGACCGTTTCGGTAATGATGGCAATGCCGTCGACGTCGACGATCTGCAATGCGCCGTGCGCCTGGTGCAGGAAGCTCTTGGCATGGCGCAGCGTGGTGCCCTGGGTTTCGGCATCCTGCGTCAGCGCTTCCTGCAAGGCCGCACGCGAGCGGTTGAGCGACTCGCGGATTTCGACCATGACCCAGGACAGCGGGCCGGTATCGACATTTTCCACGCTGCCTGGCGGCGAATTGGAATTTGGGGTGGTCATGACTGCCTCGCGGAGAATCAAAAGAAAGCAAGCCGAGGGTTCGGCTTGCTTTCACACATTTCAAAAGGCCCGTTGTAAGCCAATGCAGCCAACGCAGCAGACGCGCAAAAACTCGCGGGCGGCTAGGCAGCCACGCGGAAGCGCGACACCGAGTTCTTGAGCTCTTCGGCCAGGCGGGACAGTTCGCGAATCGAGCTCGCGGTCTGTTGCGTACCCTCTGCCGTCTGTTCGGTCACCGTCAGAATGCTTTGAATGTTCTGCGCCACGCCGTTGGCTGAAGTCGCCTGCAGTTCGGTCGCGGAAGAGATGTTTTGAATCAGTTCCGCAAGACGGTTCGAAACGCGTCGGATGTCCAACAGAGCGGCACCGGCGGCGTCGGAAAGTTTCGCACCTTCAACCACACCCTGAGTCGACTTTTCCATAGCGGCCACGGCATCGTGCGTGTCGGTCTGAATGGTACGCACCAGCGCGCCGATCTGCTTCGTTGCTTCACCGGAGCGTTCCGCCAGTCGCTGCACTTCTTCCGCAACCACCGAGAAGCCGCGACCCGCTTCACCGGCCGACGCGGCCTGGATGGCGGCGTTCAGAGCCAGCACGTTGGTCTGTTCGGTAATGTCCGAGATCAGTTCCGTGATTTCGCCAATTTCCTGTGACGATTCGCCGAGACGCTTGATTCGTTTCGAGGTTTCCTGAATCTGTTCGCGGATTTCGTTCATGCCCTTGATGGCGTTTTCCACCGCCTTGGAGCCTTCTTCGGCTGCCGACACCGACTGACGCGCCACCTCGGCTGATTCGTTTGCGGACTTCGATACGTCGGTAATCTGCGCCGCCATTTCGAGAACCGCCTGGCCGGTTTCCTGAATGTCGCGCGACTGCTTTTGCGATGCGTTCAAGAGTTCGGTCGAGATGTTCTGCGCTTGGTTCGACGCCGAGGTAACGCGCGCCGCCGTGTTGGTAACGCGTTCGACCAGCCCGCGCAATTCTTCCACCGTGTAGTTCACCGAGTCGGCGATCGCACCGGTGATGTCTTCGGACACCGTTGCCTGCACCGTCAAGTCACCGTCGGCAACCTCTTGCAGTTCGTTCATCAGGCGCAAAATAGCGGCCTGGTTCTGGTCGTTGGCAGCTTTCGCCTCTTCTTCCTGTTGCTGCGCCAGTTGCCGCTGAACTTCAGCTTCCTGGCGGCGCAATTCCGCTTCCTTGGTACGGGCCGCGCCATCTTGCACGAACACGATGGCGATACCGACCGCGCCGGCCAGCGCGAGGATAGCCGAGGCCAACATCGCGTAGAAGGTCCAGTGCAGCGAGTCCTGCTCGTCGCGGTATTTCTTTTGCAGCGTGGTCAGGCTGGCCTTGAGCGATTCGTTGTCTTCGAAGATCTTCTGTTCGGATTGCTTGGCCGAAATGAAGTTCTGCAGGTTCGAGAGAATCGACTGCACCGAAGTCTGGTAGTCGGCGAAGGTGGTCTTGAGTTCGGTCAGCTTGTCGCGCAGGTCCGGGTCCTTGGTGGCGGGCAGCTTCAACACGTCGCTGCCGTTCAGGAAGCCGTCAGTGATGTCCTTGAACTGGTTGGTATCTTTACCGAGCAGGAACGCCGTTTCCGGGTTCACGCCCTGCGCCGTCATGAATTCCGAAGCGCTTCGGCCCAGACGTTCGGTCAACATTTCAAGCTGGCCGGCGGCCGAGACTTCCTGCGGCGAAGATTGGCGCTGCGCCTTCAGGGAAGCAATCTGCTCGGTCAATTCGAGCAGTTCGGGCGAAAGGCTGTTCAGCTTCTGCAGCGTTTCGCCGAAACCGGTCAATTCCTTCTTGAGGTCGAGAATGGTGCCGGCAGCCTTTTCCGACTCGGACCATTTCTTCAGCGTTTCCTTGACCGGCTCGAGCATCTTTGACGAAGGCTTGCTGATGTCGGTGCCTTGGTAGTTACCGCCTTCGTTCAGGATTTTCAAGTCCTTGGACAATTCCTTGCGGCTTTCCTCGAGTTCCTTGAAGGCTTCGAGGTTGCCCTGAATCGCGTTCGGGGTCGCCTTACCGATACGCTGCGAGTGCATCAGCGCGTCACCGGCGATCTGCGTCTGGTTTGACGACAGGTTCGAGTGCGAGGCGTTCAAGATCACGAACAGCACACCAAGCGCAATCGCGATACCGGCGATCGAGGCCAGAATCACCAATTGCCGCTGCAGCGGGAATTTGTTGATGAACGGGACCTTGAGGACGCGCGACTTCTGCAACGCCTCGCCGATCAGCGTGACGTTGGGATTCGGCCCCGCATCCGTTGCGGACGCCTCGCCCCTGGCGACGGGCGCTTCGGTCTCGGGCTCGTTCTGCACAAGGACGGTATGAGCGGCATCGAGCGGAGCATCGGACAAGCCCAGCTCGCTCTCCATCAATTCTTCCCCGGCTTGTTCTTCTTTTTTGCCTCTGGATAAGGACTTTAGACTAAACCCCATTACCTATTCTCCCAAATCCAATCACGTGTTACCGCGCCGCGCTCCGAAGCGGAGCCGGCTCATACTCCAACATGCAAAAACTGCGGATCCTGCACAACCAGCGACAGGTCGAGCTCGGTCCACTCCTGCGACTCCCGGTCGACGTAACGGTGCGTCGACCACTGCGCCGCGCCTTCCCCCGTCTCGTTTCGCGTTTCCATTTCAGCGACGTTGCGCAAGCCCAGCACGCGCGTCACCAGCAAGCCGCAATTGAACGCCAGGCCCGGCGCAAACGCGACGATACGGCTTTCCTTGTCCGGTACGGTGGTGCCCTGCCCCTGGAACTGCGCGAAGTCGATCACGGAGATCAAGTTGCCGCGCACGTTCAAGAGGCCCAGATACCAGTCCTGCGTCAGCGGCACCTTGGTGATGGCGCCGACAGACAGAATTTCACCGGCTTCCTGCAGGCTGAGCAGCCAGCGCCGCTGGCCTATCATCACGCCCAGACGCGACACGCGCGTGTCGGTACCGGCGCGCGCCGCCTGCATGCGCTCGACCAACTGGGTCTGGAACTCGCGCAAGCGCATGCGCCGCGCCGCCGAATCGGGCTTGGCGAAGGTCTTGGCGGGCTGCAGATCCGATTGGCTCATAAGGCGATTATCCGAGTGCCGCGATCTTCGCCAGCAATTCCTGCGGGTCGACCGGCTTGACGATATAGTCGCGCGCGCCCTGGCGCAGGCCCCAGATGCGGTCGGTTTCCTGGCCCTTGCTGGTGCAGATGATCACCGGCACGTCCTGCGAATCGGGATCCTTGGTGATGGCGCGCGTGATCTGGAAGCCGTTCTGGCCCGGCATCACGATGTCCATCAGGATCAGATGCGGCTTGTCGGCCTTGATCTTGACTAACGCCTCTTCGCCGTTTTCGGCGGTCGAGACCGAGAAACCGTTCTTGATCAGAATATCGGTCAGGAAGTAGCGTTCGGTTGGAGAGTCGTCCACTACGAGAATTTTTTGAATAGCCATCTTGAACCTTCTTTACATCATTTATTGAATCAATTACTTGGCCACCGCAGCCGTCGCGGTGTGCTCGCGCACCGTCTTCAACAGGCTGTCCTTGGTGAACGGCTTGGTGAGATAGGCATCCGAACCCACCATCGCGCCCCTGGCGCGGTCGAACAGACCGTCCTTGGACGAGAGCATGATGACCGGGGTCGAGTGAAACTTCGCGCTCTTCTTGATCAGGGCACAGGTCTGATACCCATCCAGGCGCGGCATCAGGATGTCGCAGAAAATCAGCGCCGGCTTATGGTCGTTCATCTTGGCCAATGCGTCGAAACCGTCATCCGCCAATACGACTTGATAGCCGGCCTGACCCAGGAAAATCTCGGCGGAACGACGTATCGTGCTGCTATCGTCAATCACCATGATTTTCAAGCCGGTTTTCTCGGTTGGTGTTGTCATGACGTCATCTCAGTTAAACTCCGTTCAATATACGGCGCAACTGTGTCAAAAAGCAAGATGCTTTCTAACAACATTCGACTGTATACAGTGCTGATGGGCGCCTTTCAGGCAAAAAATACCACAGATACCCGGAAATATGACTTTTGGAACAAATTAAATAGTAACCATCTCAAAATCCTCCTTGCGCGCACCGCATTCCGGACAAGTCCAGTTCATCGGCACCTCGGCCCATGGCGTACCCGGCGCAATGCCTTCATCCGGCAGGCCGGCTGCCTCATCATAGACCCATCCGCAGATCAGGCACATCCAGGTTTTGAATTCTTGGGTTGTTGTTTCGTTAGCGCTCACGCCGATTGCCCTTCAAGTAAAATGCAAAGTCACATATGTTAATCCACACGACGTGCAAAACCAAACTTCTCCTCTCATTTTAACCTTCGGTGTTGCAGACCCGGTAGGGGCAATCGGCATTCAGGCCGATCTGGCCTCGTTTGCGGCCATGGGTTGCCACGGCCTGTCGGTTGTCACCGGCATCCTGATCGGGGACACGGCCCGCGTCGAAGACATCGAAGTCACCGATGCCGACTGGGTGGCAGACCAGGCGCGCGTGCTCCTGGAAGACATGCCCGTGGCCGCTTTCAAGGTCGGCGCCGTGAGCAGCGTGGAAAATGTCTCGGCCATCGCCGAAATCGTCTCGGATTACCCTGACATCCCGCTCATCCTCGATCCTTTCGTCACGGCCCTGCCCGATCAGGGCATGGATAGCGAAGACCTGCTTTTGGCCACACGCGAGTTGTTGATTCCACAAACGACGCTTCTGGTCATCTCTGCCGTCGAACTGGCGCGCTTCGCCGAAACCTGGCGCGAAGCCTCGACCGAAGACATGCTTGCCATCGACGCGATCAAAGTCATCGAGATGGGCTGCGAATATCTGCTCGTCACCGGCACCGCATCCGAGGTGGGCGACGTGGCCAACACCCTGTTCAACGAGTCGGGTGTGGTGCGCCACGATAACTGGCAACGCATCGCCGGCACCTTCACCGGCGCCGGCGGCACGATTTCGGCCACCGTCACGGCTCTCCTGGCCAACGGCCTGGACGTGCCCGAAGCGGTGCTTGAAGCGCAGGAATTCACCATCGCCGCCCTGTCGCACGGCCAGCGCCTGGGCATGGGCAAGCTTGTGCCGGACCGCTACTTCTGGGCGCGCGACCCTGAAACGGAAGATGACTCGGGCGACGAATCCCGCGAATCCGGCGACGACGCCAAACCCGAAATCCACTGATCTTTTTCACAATGACGACATCAAAAAACGACACCCTGTTCGCCAGGGCCCAGAAAAGCACGCCCGGCGGCGTGAATTCGCCGGTACGCGCCTTCCGCTCGGTTGGCGGCACGCCGCGCTTCATCACGCGCGCCGAAGGCCCGTATTTCTGGGACGCCGACGGCAAGCGCTACATCGATTACATCGGCTCCTGGGGCCCAGCCATCGTCGGCCATAGCCACCCCAAAGTCATCAAAGCCGTGCAGGAAGCCGCCGCGCGCGGCCTTTCCTTCGGTGCGCCCACCGAGGGCGAAATCGACATGGCGGAAGAAATCTGCCGCCTCGTGCCCTCGATCGAGCAAGTGCGCCTGGTCTCCTCCGGCACCGAAGCCGCCATGAGCGCCCTGCGCCTGGCGCGCGGCGCCACCCGCCGCGACACCATCATCAAGTTCGAAGGCTGCTATCACGGCCATGCCGACTCGCTCTTGGTCAAGGCCGGCAGCGGCCTCCTGACCTTCGGCAATCCCACCTCGGCCGGCGTGCCGGAAGATTTCGCCAAGCACACCCTGGTGCTCGACTACAACAACCCGGCAGAACTCGAAGAAGTATTCCGGGCCAAGGGCGACCAGATCGCCTGCGTCATCGTCGAGCCGGTTGCCGGCAACATGAACCTCTTGCCCGCCACGCCGGAATTCCTGCAAACCATGCGCCGCCTGTGCAGCGCGCATGGCACCATCCTGATCTTCGACGAAGTCATGTGCGGCTTCCGCGTCGCTTTGGGTGGGGCACAAGCGATGTACGGCATCAAGCCCGACCTGACGGTGCTGGGCAAGGTCATCGGCGGCGGCCTGCCGGTTGCCGCCTTCGGCGGCCGCGCGGACATCATGGCCCATCTCGCGCCCTTGGGCGGGGTCTACCAGGCCGGCACGCTATCAGGCAACCCCGTGGCTGTTGCAGCCGGCCTGACCACGCTCAAGCTGATCCAGGAGCCGGGTTTCCACGAGAACTTGACGAAGCAAACAGCCAAGCTGGCACAAGGCTTGGCGGCAGCCGGCAAGGAAGTTGGCGTGGCGCTGTGCGCGGATTCAGTCGGCGGCATGTTCGGCATCTACTTTGCTGACTCTGTGCCGAAGACCTATGCCGAGATGATGAAGTGCGACAAGGCGGCGTTCAATGCGTTCTTTCATGCGATGCTTGATGAAGGCGTGTATTTGGCACCCTCTGCGTTTGAAGCGGGGTTTGTTTCGGCGGCACATGACGACGCGATCGTTGAAGCGACGTTGGATGTTGCAAAGCGCGCGCTGAAAAAATTGAAATAACTCCTGATGTAAGCCCAGTCCGCCATTCTTTCGAGCCTTCTTTGCATCGTCGCTAAACTTTTTCTTTCTCGTAGATACCTTCGCCGGGGGCAGCCCGGCAGCTGCTCACTTTTTTTGCTTCGCCAAAAAAAGTAAGCAAAAAAAGGCGAGCGCATAAGCTGCCCCCTTCGGGGGTTCCCGATGAAAGAGTGCGGAAAGTGGGAAACGAGGCAAACTCGCCTTCGGCTCAGACAAGCCTCGTTTCTGATCCACTTTCCGCACTCTTTCATCGGCAGCTTACCGAGCGCAATATCTCCACTCGCTATCGCAAGCACGTCGTTCCCGCGTAGGCGGGAACCCACACGTCCCCGGATTCCCGCTTTCGCGGGAATGACAGAGAATTTCGATTGTATGCAGCCTTCGCAAGCCAACCAAACAAGATACGGTAGGGCCGGACGCAGTTCCGCTTTCGACGACGCCAAAAAGGCAGGTGCCGAAACGGATAAAGAAGGACAGGTTGTCTGAGCCGAAGGCGAGTTTCCTGTCCTTCCCGTTTCGGTGCCTGCCTTTTTGGGGACCCCTCGAAGAGGGGCGGTGGCGACGCGGTCGCCTTTCTTTGGCGAAGCAAAGAAAGTGACTAGCTGCCGGGCTACCCCCGGCAAAGGTATCCACGAGATTGAAAAGCATTTGAGGCAAAGCACTTAAACCGAAAGCAGTCCAATAGAGAGCAAACTCAGCGCACCAGTGCATCAAGGAAATCTGCCGTAGCTTTGGTGGGTTGCGCCGGCCGGCGCTCCGCACACCCTAAACTCAAGGCAAATCCGCCGCCCCCATCCGATGCAATATCAACGCCGTCCTCCGCTCCAGATAGGGCGTATCCTTCACCTTGTCATACTTCTCCGGCGAAGGCAGCATCACCGCCAGATGCGCCGCCTGCCCCGCATTGAGAGCGGAAGCCGGAATGCCGTAGTAATGCTGTGAAGCCGCCTCGGCCCCATACACCCCGCTGCCCCATTCGACGACGTTGAGATAGATCTCGAAGATTCTTTCCTTCTCCATCCAGAATTCGAGCATGTAGGTGATGATGAATTCCTGTCCCTTGCGCCAATAGCTGCGCTGGCCTGACAGAAACAGGTTTTTGGCCAATTGCTGCGTGATGGTCGAGCCGCCCGCCACCACCTTGCCTTTGCGGTTGTTCTTCTCATAGGCCTTTTGCAAGGCCTCCCAATCGACGCCTTCATGCTCGGTGAAATTGGCGTCTTCCGAGGCAATGATGGCGCGCTTGAGGTTGGACGATATCTTGTTGTACGGCACCCAGACCTGTTTCATCGTGGCGTTGGGATTCTTTTCCTGCAACTGCGCCATCTGGTGACGCATGAAACTGGTCGAGGTCGGATTGTGGTCGACCCACCACCAGATTTGCACGAAGTAATAGAGCTGCAGCAGCAGGAATAGGCCGATGGCGAGGAGAATGCCGCGCACCAGAACCTTGCTCAAAGACCAGGATGTTTTCATGTAGTGGCTTGTTTTGCGGCCTGCCGTGGAGTTCGGCCGCTCGCGTCTATTATTGCCGGATTAGCGGCTGCCACGCAATTGGGCAAATAGCGGCGCAGTCGCCGGGCGCACGCCGCGCCACAGCAGGAAGGCTTCGGCTGCCTGTTCGATCAGCATGCCCAGGCCGTCGCGCGTCTGTGCGTCGCAGCCGGCGGCAAATTGCAGGAAGACCGTGGGCGCGTCGCCATACATCATGTCGTACGCCAGCGTGGCCGGGCCGAACAGGGTGGCGGCCAGGGGCGGCATTTCATCACCGAGGCTGGCCGAAGTGGCGTTGATGACGAAGTCGAACACGCCATCGAGTGCGGCGAATTCGGCGGCACGCACCTTGCCGAACGTAGCGAATTGCTCGGCCAATGCCTGCGCCTTGTCGGCACTGCGGTTGGCGATCACGAGTTCGTGCGGCGACGCTTTGAGCAAGGGCAGCAAGGCGCCGCGCGCCGCGCCACCGGCACCGACCAGCAAAATGCGCCGCCCGGCCAGGGCAGAGCCGGCGTTTTTTACAATATCGTTGACCAGACCGGCGCCATCGGTGTTGTCGCCGAAGAGCTTGCCCTCGACCATCATGAGCGTATTGACCGCACCGGCGGCGGCCGCGCGCTCGGACAGGCGTTCGGACAAGGCATAGGCCTCAAGCTTGAACGGCACCGTCACGTTCAAGCCGCAGCCACCTTGCGCGAAGAATTGTTCGACTGCCGCGGCAAACCCGTCGATGGGCGCCAGCATGCGCTCGTACGTCAGTTCCTGCCCGGTCTGCGCCGCGAAGGCGGCATGGATGATGGGCGACTTGCTATGCGCGATCGGGTTGCCGACCACGGCATAGCGGTCGGGGCCGCTCACTGCGCGCCTCCGCTCAAGATGGTTTGCAAACCCTCTTCGCGCGTGAATTTGAAGGTCACGGTGATACCCCATACTTCGCCGCTGGCGCCGATCATTTTTTTCGGGAAGTCAGGGAAGGGGGCGGAGTTCTCGACGATGCGGATCGCAGCCTTGTCCAGGGCGCGATTGCCGGAACTGTGTTCCACCGTCGGCCCGCCCTCTTTCAGCCACAGGCTGCCGTCCTGGTAGATCGGAATATGCAGTATCAGCTCGCCATAGAGTTTCCTGCCGTCCTTCGACGGGAAGTGCAGCGTGCCGGTTTTCTCGATCTTCGATTTGACTTGCGAATAGTACAGCGCATATTCCGCACGCCTGGTCGAGGGCGTGATTTCGGTCTTGCGCGGGCGCTTGTTGTAGTCGTCGACTTCCTTGTCGATTTCCGCGGCGCGGCGGGCGATTTCCTTTTCGCTGTCGAACTTGTCGTTGCCGTCGGGCCGCGCCGGCTGCGGGGTGGCCTTGTCGGGCGGCGGATCGGCGACGTTGCTGCGCGCCTTGGCCTGGCTGATAAGGATGTTTTGCTGTGCCTCGAGTTCATCCATGCGGCGCTTGGCAATCTTCAGCGCATCCCCCTCCTCGCTCCTGTGCATGTCGGGCATGGGGGACTTGGCGTGACCCGAATCGGCATTGCCGCCGCCGTCGTGATTGACCTGCGCTTCCAGTTCCGCTTGAATCGGCGCCGGCCCATCAGGCGAGTTCAGCAGTATCGGCGGTTCCTTGGCGATCTTGTACCAATGCTGAAATTCAGGGGCAACAATCCGGACTCCGATCAACAGGACCGCGTGCACGGCAATGGAGACAGAAAGCGCAGCGGGTAAAACGGAATTGGGTTGGCTGTTCTTCAAATGACACGGCAGCGGTAGGGTCGCGATACCGCGATTTTACGACAAGGCACCGGGATTGCCATAGCAATTCCGCGCCCCATCAAGCAAATTTCGCAATTGGCCACGTCAGGACGATGCCGGCGCTTCGCCTTGCACCGATGTCAGCGCATCCGCGGCCGGCAGGGCTTCGCCGGCCTCGACGCCGGCCTGCGCGGCAACTTCGTTACCTGTCTCTTCGCTTACCTCTTCGCTTGCCGCTTCGACCACGGCCGCCGCTTCATCGTCCTCTTCTGCCTCGTCGGGCAATTCCGCGGCAGTAGTGCCCGAGAGCACTTCAAGCAGGCGCGCTTCGATGGTCAAATCGACTTCATTCCAGCGCAGCAAGTCCAGCTTGACCTGCGTGCCACGCGCCAGCGGCTGCATGCCGGGCAAACGCACAATCAGCGGAATCTCGACCAGGCGCAAGATTTCGTCCTTCAACACGACCGCCTCGACCTGGCGCCCGTTGTGCTCCTGATGTTGGGCCAGCCAGCGCAGGCACCAGTAACGCTCCATGCCGTTCTGGAAATCGGCATAGGCGGCATAGGCCGCATCAAAGGCCGATACGATGGCGAACAGGTCGGCATCCCTGGGCTTGAAGGTCGCCGCCAGGGGCGCTGTCACGCCGTGCTCGACAGAGGACAAAATCTGCCATTGATTGACCAGGTCGGTATAACGACGCAAGGGCGACGTGCTCCAGGCATATTGATCCACGCCCAGGCCCTGATGCGGCGCCGCGTGCGTCACCATGCGCACCTGCATCTTGGCCGCCCAGCCGCCCCCGCCGCCGCCTTGGGCACGATAGATGCCCGGCACGCCGTGGTCGTGCATGAACTTGCCCCAGGTGCTGTTGGCGAAGATCATCAACTCGGCGACGATCTTGTCGAGCGGTGCGCCACGCTTGCGCCGCAGGATAGAGACGATGCCATCATCGACATAGAAGTTGAAATCGACGCGATTGGTTTGCTCGGGCTTCAAGCCGAAGGCTTCGCGCTTGGCCATGCGGCCTTTTTCCAGCGCCAGCGCCCATTGCCAGAGCTGGGCGATCTCTTCCTTGCGCACGTATTCGCCCGCGTTGGCGGCGAGGTTTTCCTCGGTCACGAGTTCGTCCAGATCGTTGTGGCGCAGGTTGTTGGCGATCGGCACGGCTTCAGCGCGCGTCTCGGTGGCGACGACCGACCAATCCGCAGGATCGAGCGTTGCATAGAGCGACAGCGCCGGGCAGGTGCGGCCTTCGGCCAGCGTAAAAGCCTCGACCAGCGAGTCGGGCAGCATGGTGATCTTGTCGCCCGGCATGTAGACGGTGGACATGCGCGCTCGCGCAATGGCATCGATCGCATCGCCGCGCGCAATGCCAAGGCCGGGTGCGGCGATGTGGATGCCGACGCGCAGCTTGCCGTCAGGCAGCTTCTCGACGGAAAACGCATCGTCGATCTCGGTCGTGGTCACATCATCGATCGAAAAAGCCTGTACGTTGGCAACAGGCAGCGCGCGCGCAGCGGACGCATCGGGCACCGTGATCGCCGGAAAGCCCGTGCCCTTGGGGAAGTGCTCGTAGAGGAAGCGCGAATAGTGCAAGTCGTGCGGCGAGGCGATGGCGCCGACCGATAGCAGCAACGCCTGCGGCGAGGTCTGCAGTTCGGCGCAGGCGGCATCCAATGCCTTGTACTCGATGCCGTTCTTGTCGGGCTTGAACAGCAGTTGCAACGCCAGCGGCTTCATCGCCTCGGGCAGGCGGCCCGCCTTCAATTCTTCGACGTATTGCGCCTGGACCAGGGCTTGCTGGCGCTTTTTCTCCAATCCGGCCAGCGCCGCCTTCAAGGCCTCAGCCGGTGCAGCCTTGTAGCGCCCACGGCCCTTGCGGTAGAAGTACATCGGCGCCGCATGCAATCGCAGCACCAGGGCGGCTGCTTCCACAGGCTGCGGCGCATGGCCGAAATACTCGGCGCCCAGATCGGCAAAGCCGAACTCTTCCTCGCCCGCGACTTCCCAGAGGAAGTCAAGTTCCATGGTCTCCGCGGTGGCCTGCGCCTGGGCCAGCAACTCGGCCGGGCCGGGCGAATTGAATTGCAACAGCACGTCCTTGGCCTTGACCTTGGTGCGCTTGCCCGTTGGCAGTTCCACCTGGTAGGCCTCGCCCGTTTGCGACAATACGGTGCCGGCCTTGAAATCGCCGGATTCTTCAAAAAATAAATTCATTCGTCTGTTTCTATATTAAATTCTTTTCCCGGCGATACCGAGCGTGGCGCTGTAGCGCCTGCCACCGACGTAGCGCGCCGGCGTCAAGCCCGCGTCGCGCAATTGCAGTGTGCGCACTGCGGGTAAAAATACTTCCGTCACGAGCAAAACACCGGCCTTGCGCCGAAACAGGCAGCGGCGGGCAAATAGCGGCTCCTTCTCCGGCACGCCGCCGGTCGCGGCTGCCGCACGCGCGTGAAGCGGATGATGCGCGCCAAGGCGCGCGTAATGCAAGCTGCCCCGGCGCACCAGCGGATCGCCGAACAGCGTGGTGCCGAGCGAGCGATCGCCGAGCGATCCGAAGAACGGCCAATCGCCGACATCGGCCGCAAGCGGCACGGCGGTATGGGCATAGACCACAGGCGCACCGTCGCACATGAGCAAGACTTCACGCTCCTGCACCATCATCGGCCGCACCAGTCCAATCGCACGCGCCTCGTCGGCCAGGCACAGGGCGCGCCGCTGCGCCAGCCGCTGCACACGAAAATGCTCACCATGCGCAATCAGCTTGACGGTCAATGATACCCTGTCGGTCAGCCAATGGCGCAATTCCGGCGGCGCCGTGCACCCATTGACGTGCTTATGCCAGACAGCGGTGCCGCAACCGCCACGCCTCATGCGCTGCCTGCCGGAACGATGCCGCAAAAGTCCAGCACGGCATCGAGGTATTGCGCAAACCCGCTGATGCCGTGGTCGCTCCCCTCGATCACGAACTGGCGCGCGCCGGCATAGTGTGCCGTCATTTCGCGCCAGTCAAGCACTTCGTCGCCGGTTGCGGCGATCAGGAAATAGCGTTCGGGGCGCGTGATCGCCTCGACCCGCAATGCTTTCAGTTCGTCGATGTATTCGCGCTTGAATTCGAAGACTTCGTCGGAATGGTAGGCCGTGGTCACGCCGACATAGTTTTCCAGGTCGCGCGGCGGCTGCACGGCCGGGTTGAGCATGACGGCGCGACAGCCGAGCTTTTCGGCCAGCCAGTTGGCGTAATAGCCGCCCAGGGACGAGCCCACCACGCTCAATTCCGCGCCACCGGCCGTCATCTCGCGTGCCAGCGACAAGGCCAGATCGGCGGCGGCGAAGGGCGATGCCGGCAGTTGCGGGCAGCGATACAAGTGTTCCAGTCCAAGCTCAGCCAGGCGCTGCCCCAACAAACGCGCTTTGAACGATTGCGGCGAGGATCGGAAGCCATGCAGGTAAAGAATCATTAAGCCAACGCTTCCAGTATCTTGCCATGCACGCCGCCGAAGCCGCCATTGCTCATGACGAGTACGTGATCACCCGGCTTGGCAACAGCAGCCACGGCTTGCACCAGGGCCGAAAGATCATCGAATGCGGCGGCTTTCTCGCCCAGGGGAGCGAGCGCCGCGCCGAGATCCCAACCGAGCGCATCCTTGCCGGCTCCTTTGGCGCCATAACCAAATACCAGGTCGGCGCCTTCCAGACTGCCCGGCAAGGCGCTTTTCATCGTCCCCAGCTTCATGGTGTTGGAGCGCGGCTCCAGCACCGCCAGGATGCGCGCCGCGCCGACCTTGTGGCGCAAGCCTTCAACCGTGGTGGCAATTGCGGTCGGATGGTGGGCGAAATCGTCATACACCGTCACGCCGCGCGCCACGCCGCGCACTTCCATGCGGCGCTTGACGTTGACGAAGCGGCTCAATGCCGCCACGGCGTGCGCCGGCGGCACGCCGACGTGGCGCGCCGCAGCGATCGCCGCCAAAGCATTCATGCGGTTGTGCGCGCCGCTCAGTTGCCAGGAGACGCGGCCCACGTTTTCGCCTTGCAGCAGCACGTCGAATTCGCTGTCGCTGTGCACTTGCATGGCCCAGTCGGCGCCAGATGCCGCGAAACGCTCTATTGCGCTCCAGCAGCCGCGCGCCAGCACGCGCTGCAAGGACGCTTCTTCGCCATTGGCGATCACTTTGCCGATGCCGGGCACGGTGCGCACGAGGTGGTGGAATTGCGTCTCGATGGCAGCAATATCCGGGAAGATATCGGCATGGTCATATTCGAGATTGTTCAATACCGCCGTCCTGGTGCGGTAATGCACGAACTTGCTGCGCTTGTCGAAGAAGGCCGTGTCGTATTCATCCGCCTCGATGACGAAGAAGTCCGAGATCGCCTCATCGCCGCCCAGGCGCGCCGAGATGCCGAAGTTGAGCGGCACGCCGCCGATCAAAAAACCCGGCTGATAACCGCAATCTTCCAGTATCCAGGCCAGCATCGAGGACGTCGTGGTCTTGCCGTGCGTGCCGGCCACGGCCAGCACCCACTTGCCTTGCAGGATGTGCTCGCCTATCCATTGCGGCCCGGACACATAGGACAAGCCGCGATTCAGGATTTCCTCCATCAAGGGATTGCCGCGCGACACCACGTTGCCGATCACGAACAAATCGGGCTTGATGTCCACCTGCTCCGGGCCATAACCTTCGATCAGCTTGATGCCCTGCGCCTCAAGCTGCGTGCTCATGGGCGGATAGACATTCGCGTCGCAGCCGGTGACGACATGGCCGGCTTGCTTGGCCAGCACGGCCAGGCCGCCCATGAAGGTGCCGCAGATGCCAAGGATGTGAATATGCATTGTACAATTCGAGACAGTAGATACCTCGATTTTACCTGACCCGGATAGCCGGGTTCACCTCATGTCTTCTTTTCCCTCCAATAGTGACGACCTGCGTGCCGAAATCGCCGCTGCCGCCGCACGCATGATTGCCGAAGATGGCACCGATTACGCCACGGCCAAGCGCAAGGCGGCGAGGCAAATCGTAGGCGACAGCAAGATTGCTTCCAACGTTCTGCCCGACAACGCGCAGATCGAGGAAGAAGTGCGCATCTATAACGAGATTTTCTTTGGCGATACCCAGCCGGCGCGACTGCTCCATTTGCGCAAGCTGGCGCTGCGCATGATGGAAGACCTGGCGCAATTCAATCCGCAGGTAACCGGCGCGGTGTTCAACGGTACGGCAGGCGCGCATTCCGACATCCATCTCCATCTCTTTGCCGACAGCGCCAAGGACGTCGAAATCTTCTTGCTGAACAAGAACGTCCAGTTCGAGGTTTCCGAAACACCGCATTTCGCCGGGCGCCGCGCTGTCGAGACCGTCAGCTTCATGTGGCACGGTGAAGGTGTGCACCTCGCGCTATACGAAACCGACGACCTGCGCCTGCTGCCCAAGGGCCCGGAGCGGCGCCTGGGCAATGCTGATACCATACGTCGTCTCATCGAAGAGCAAGCCGCATCATGAAATCCAAATTGATTGCATCAATCGCCGCTGCGTTTCTCGCCGCCGGCGCGCACGCGGAGTCGGCAAAATCCACGGGCGACCTGTTCGCCACGTCGCTGCCGGACGTCAAGAATCAGAGCCAGCCGCTCGCGCAATGGAAGGGCAAGATCCTGCTGGTCAATTTCTGGGCCACGTGGTGCCACCCCTGTGTGCAGGAGATGCCGGAATTATCGAACCTGCAAGCCAAGGGCAAGATCAATAACCTGCAAGTCATCGGCATCGGCATCGATTCGCCGGAAAACATCCAGCAGTTCGCCGCCAAATACAAGATCAGCTATCCGCTCTATGTCGGCGGCGTCAGTGCCTCCGAATTGATGCGCAAGCTAGGCGACGGCGCCGGCGGCCTGCCCTTTTCGCTCTTAATCGGCCCGGATGGGCAGGTCAAGAAGACTTATCTCGGCTCCCTGAAAATAGACCAGGTGAAGCGCGACATAGGCGCACTTTAAGTGCAAAAGCCGGCAAAATACCGGCACGATTATTATAATTATCATTGCCGGATCAAGATTTCCGCTTGCCAAACATCGGTATTTGACGGCAAAATGCGCGCATCCTCGTGAAACCAAGATGCTCTGAGTTGCTTTCAGTTGTTCTTGTCTATGGCAAAAAAACTATTGTTGATCAACGGCCCGAACCTGAACCTGCTGGGTACGCGCGAGCCTGCGGTATACGGATCGACGAGTTTGCCTGACATCGAGGAAGCGGCCGTGGACCAGGCCAAGGCCGCGGGGGCCAGCCTGGCATGCTTCCAGAGCAATCACGAGGGGGCATTGATTGATCGCATCCATGCGGCCCGCATCGAGGGCGTGGAGGCGATCATCATCAATCCGGGTGGCTTGACCCACACCAGCGTCGCCCTGCGCGATGCGCTGGCAGGGGTTGCAATACCCTTTGTCGAGGTGCACATTTCCAACGTGCATCGCCGTGAAGCATTCCGACATCACTCGTACCTGTCGGAAATCGCGGTTGGCGTCGTCTGCGGGCTGGGGCCGGAAGGTTACCGCGCCGCCATCGATTTTTCGTTAAAATCACTTTAATCTCGCCCATCTTCGGGTATTTGGCATATAATTGCCGGGTTTTTCCACTCGGGTAACGAACTCATTTCAAGAGATTGCACATGGATCTAAGAAAACTGAAAACATTGATCGACTTGGTCGCCGAATCCGACATCGCAGAACTCGAAGTCACTGAAGGCGAAAGCAAGGTCAGGATCGTCAAGTCCGGCAGCGCCCCGCAAAACCAGATGGTGATGTTGCCGCAAGGTGCGCAGCAGTTCGCGCCGCAATTCCACGCCGCCCCCACCGCTCATGCCCCCGCTCCGGCGGCAGCGGCAGCACCGGAGTTCTCGGGCCATGTCGTCAAGTCGCCCATGGTCGGTACGTTCTACCGATCCTCCGCCCCAGGTGCCGCTCCCTTCATCGACATCGGCAGCAGCGTGAAGGAAGGCGACACGCTGTGCATCATCGAAGCGATGAAGCTGTTGAACGAGATCGATGCCGACATCAGCGGCACGATCAAGGAAATCCTGGTGGAAAACGGCCAACCGGTCGAATTCGGCCAGCCGCTGTTTGTGATTGCCTAAATGATATGAGCCGCTTTTCCTCACCGCCCGCGCCGCTTGCGCGAACCTGCGGTGGAGGATCGGCTCTTATCCTTATCTAACGCTGTCAGGCGCTTCCTATGTTTGAAAAAATTCTCATCGCCAATCGCGGCGAAATCGCGTTGCGCATCCAGCGAGCGTGCCGCGAAATGGGCATCAAGACGGTTGTGGTCCACTCCGAAGCCGACCGCGAGGCCAAATACGTCAAGCTGGCCGACGAGTCGGTCTGCATCGGGCCGGCGCCGTCCTCGCTGTCTTACCTCAACATGCCGGCCATCATCAGCGCCGCCGAAGTGACCGATGCCGAGGCGATCCACCCCGGCTATGGCTTCCTGTCGGAAAACGCCGATTTTGCCGAGCGCGTCGAGCAATCGGGCTTTGTCTTCATCGGCCCGCGCTCCGAATCGATCCGCCTGATGGGCGACAAGGTCTCGGCCAAGCAAGCCATGATCCGCTCCGGCGTACCCTGCGTGCCCGGTTCGGAAGGCGCGCTGCCGGACGACCCCAAGGAAATCGTGCGCATCGCGCGCAAGATCGGCTATCCCGTCATCATCAAGGCCGCCGGCGGCGGCGGCGGGCGCGGCATGCGCGTGGTGCATACCGAAGCGGCCCTGATCAATGCTGTGACGATGACCAAGACCGAAGCCGGTTCCGCATTCGGCAACCCCGAGGTCTACATGGAAAAGTACCTGGAAAATCCACGCCACGTGGAAATCCAGATCCTGGCCGACGATTTCAAGAACGCCGTCTGGCTGGGCGAACGCGATTGCTCGATGCAGCGCCGCCACCAGAAGGTGATCGAGGAAGCGCCGGCTCCGGGCATTCCGCGCAAGATCATCGAGCGCATCGGCGACCGTTGCGCCGAAGCCTGCCGCAAAATGGGCTATCGCGGCGCAGGCACCTTCGAATTCCTCTATGAAGACGGCGAGTTCTATTTCATCGAAATGAACACGCGCGTGCAGGTCGAGCATCCGGTCACGGAAATGATCACCGGCGTCGATATCGTGCAGGAACAGATCCGCATCGCCGCCGGCGAACGCCTGTCTTTCCGCCAGCGCGACATCGAATTGAAGGGCCACGCCATCGAGTGCCGCATCAATGCCGAAGATCCGTTCAAGTTCACGCCCTCGCCGGGCAAGATCATCTCCTGGCACGCGCCGGGCGGCCCCGGCATCCGCGTCGATTCGCATGCCTATGCCGGTTACTACGTCCCGCCGCACTATGACTCGATGGTCGGCAAAGTCATCGCCTACGGCCCGACCCGCGAACAGGCCATCCGCCGCATGCAGATTGCACTGTCGGAAATGGTGGTCGAAGGCATCCTGACCAACATTCCGCTGCACCGCGAGTTGATGGTCGATGCGCGCTTCATCGAGGGCGGCACCAACATCCATTACCTCGAACAGAAGCTGGCGGAAAAGCCGGACCTCAAGAATCCTGCCATTCCGCCCAAGGAGTGACATGGCTTGGGTCGAAATCCTGATTGAGGTCGCGCGCGACCACGCCGAGGCGCTATCCGATGCACTGATGGAAGCTGGCGCGCTGTCGGTCTCGGTCGAGGATGCCGATCTCGGTACCGAAGCCGAGCGCCCGATGTTCGGCGAACCCGGCATGGAACCGGTCGAGGCTGCCTTCGAGCGCAGCCGTGTTGTGGCACTGACCGATATCGACGCCGATCACGCCGCCTTGGTCGTTTCCGCTGCCGAATCGGCCGGCCTCCCTTCCGCTCCCGCTTTTACACTGCGCGAAGTGGCCGACCAGGACTGGGTACGCCTGACGCAATCGCAATTCGAACCGATTCACATCGGCAAGAACATCTGGGTCGTGCCGAGCTGGCACGAAGCGCCCGATCCGACCGCACTCGTGCTCGAACTCGACCCCGGCCTCGCCTTTGGAACCGGCAGCCACCCGACCACGCGGCTCTGCATGGAGTGGCTTGAAGCCAATGCGCCGCAAGGCCGCTCCGTGCTCGACTATGGTTGCGGCTCCGGCATTCTGGCCATGGTTGCCAAGAAACTCGGCGCTCTCGAGGCGGCCGGCGTCGATATCGATCCGCAAGCCATCATTTCGGCACGCGATAACGCGCTTCGCAATCAATGCGAGATCGACTATTATTTACCCGAAGCCTTTGAACCGCGCGCGAAGGGGCAGCCTTTTGACGTGGTGGTGGCGAATATCCTCTCCGGTCCGCTCAAGCTGATGGCGTCGATGCTGTCGTCGTACGTGGCACACGGCGGCTATCTGGTGCTCTCTGGCGTGCTCGACCGCCAGGCCGAGGAAGTCGCCGCTGCCTATGCGCCATTCATCAAGTTGACGGTCTGGGCCGAGCGCGACGGCTGGATCGCACTAGCCGGACAAAAGATCTGACCGAATACCAGACCGAAATACATGGCCCTCGCAACCCAATGCCCGCACTGTCATACGACCTTCCGCGTCGCGCATGACCAATTGAAGTTGCGCTCGGGCCTGGTGCGTTGCGGGTCTTGCAAGGAAATCTTCAACGGCATCGAGCATCTGTTGCCATCCGAAACGGCAGCGGCGACGCGCACACCGGCGCCGGTCGAGGCGCCGACGCCCGCTGCGACATCAACATCAAACTCGACAGCAACATCGGCCCCGGCGTCAGATGCGGTGCCGCAAGCAACGCCGCCCGCGCCTGCCTCCACAGCGCCTGCGGCATCGGATCAGCTCGATTTCGTCTATCCCGAGATGGATGAAGACAAGCCGGACCCGATCCCCGATACGGTTGTCGAACCGCGCGCCAATGACCCGGTCGAAGTCGCATTTGTCGAAACGCCGCGCAAAACGCCTTTGGCGACACCGGCCGTCGTCGATCCGGAGCCGATCCATCGCGACCCGGCTCATCCGCTGCATGGCGAAGCGCCGCCGCAGGCGGCTACTCCAAGACCGATGCCGGCGGAGGAGGAGCCGCCGATCGATCCCCTGACGCGCATGACGCTGATCGATGTCGAAGAGCAAGGCAACATACCGGGCGCAGGCAACGCGGCCGATGCGCCGGATCCGCTGGACAAGGTCATGGAGGAGTTCGAGCGCAAGCCCGCGCGCGGCAAACGCAGGGGCAAGCCCTACGCGCGCAGCCCGATCGTCGGGATGCAGGAGGAAATGCCGCGTGTCGAGCCTGCGCCCGAGGAAACGCCCGCGCGGGAGGCAGCGGCGCAAGAGCCTGTAGCGGGCATCTATTCGGACGCCGAAGAGCCGGATTTCATCAAACGCGAACGGCACAAGCGCACGCGCGGGCGCGCCATCCGCATCACCATGAATGTCGCCTCTGTCCTCATGCTGTTCCTGGCCGTTGGGCAAGGCGCCTATATCTTCCGCGACCAGCTTGCTGCGCGCATCCCGGAAACCCGGCCGGCACTGCAGAGCCTGTGCGCCTTCCTCGATTGCAAGATCGGCCTGCCGGCGCAGATCGATGCGATCTCGATCGAATCCGATCAGCTTGAAACGCTCAACACCAGGAAAGACACGTCGGAATTGACTCTGTTGTTGCACAACGCCGGCAACGTGGCCCAGGCCTGGCCGCAGCTCGAATTGACGTTAAACGACAATAACAATGTTCCGCTGGCACGCCGCGTGTTCGCACCGCAGGAATACCTGCCGGCAAGCGCCGATCCGAAAAAAGGCTTTGCCGCCAACGCGGAACAGCCGATCAAGCTGTATTTCGAATTTGCCGATGCCAAGCCGGCCGGCTATCACGTCGGCGTGTTTTACCCTTGAGCGCCCCCGTATCTCCTTCTATATATAAAGTGACGCCATGACAGCCCTGATCTGCGGTTCCATCGCCTACGACACCATCATGTCCTTCGAAGGGCGTTTTTCCGAGGCGTTGCTGGCCGACCAGTTGCACAAGATCAACGTGGCCTTCCTCGTGCCTTCGATGCGGCGCGAGTTCGGCGGTTGCGCCGGCAACATTGCCTACAACCTCAAACTCCTGGGCGGCGATCCGCTGATCATGGCGACCATCGGCCAGGATGCGGCGACCTATATCGAGCGCTTGGATCGGCTCGGGATTTCACGCCGCTGCGTGCAGCAGATCGCCGACGCCTATACCGCACAGGCCTATATCACCACCGATGCCGGCGGCAATCAGATCACCGCCTTCCACCCTGGCGCGATGAGCTTTTCGCACCACAACAAGGTGGAAGATGCCGGCAAGGTCAAGGTCGCCATCGTCGCCCCTGACGGGCGCGACGGCATGCTGCAGCACGCCGCCGACTGCAATCGCCTGGGCCTTCCCTTCATCTTCGATCCGGGCCAGGGCCTGCCCATGTTCGATGGCCGCGAGCTGGAACATTTCATCGATCTGGCGAGCTACGTCGCCGTCAACGACTATGAGGCCGAGCTCCTGACCGGGCGCACCGGCCTGTCCCTGGAGCAAATTGCGACGCGCGTCGAAGCCCTGATCGTCACGCGCGGGGAACAGGGTGCGGAAATCTATGCCGGCGGCAAGCGGCACGACATTCCCTGCGTCCCTGCCGCGCGCGTGGTCGACCCGACCGGTTGCGGCGACGCCTTCCGCGCCGGGATCCTGTATGGCATAGACCGCGGCCTCGATTGGCCCACTTCCGGCCGACTCGCGAGCCTCCTGGGCTCGCTCAAGATTGCCCAGCAAGGGGCGCAAAACCATGCGCCGACGCGGCAAGACATCGAGCAGTTGTTCAAGGAAGCCTTCGGTTACGATCTGCCTGCCTGATCTGCCTGCCTGATCACCAAATCCGGTCAGGGCGCCGGGGGTGTCAGGAGGCGTAGCGCGGCATCGAGCGTGATGCCATGTATTTCCACTGTCTTGTTGCGGCTCGTCGCGCCATGCGTCAGTTCGATCGCCTTGCGCGGCAAACCAAGCCGTTCGCCAAGAAAGCGCACCAGGGCATCGTTGGCCCGCCCTTCGATCGGCTGCGCCTTCAGCTTGATCTTCAAGGCGCCGTCCTGCACGCTCACGATTTCCGATTTTTTCGCGTTCGGGCCGACCAGCACGCGCAGGCGCAAACCATCCCCTGCGGCACAAAGCCAGGCCGGCTCCAGCATGGTCACAAACGGGCGATCAACATGGTGGCAACGTTGAATGCGATAACCAGGATCAACATCAAAACCATGGCGGAAAAGTCTATGTTGCCGATGGTCGGGATGACGCGCCGAATCGGGCGAAGCAAGGGATTGAGCAAACCATAAACGAATGGCGCAATCGGTGCATGCGGATTGATCCAGCTGATCGCGACCATGAGCAGCAACAGGAAAAACAGGCCCCAGTAAGTCGCGGTGACCAAGGTCATCAAGGCAATCTTGATGATGCCGACAGGCTCAAGGCTGTAAAACCAGACGATTTGCAAGACGGCCGCCAACACGGCGATCAACAGCGCTGAAATCAGACTGGCCCAATCGAGACCGCCCACACCCGGGATGATCTTCCGCATCGGCTTCACCAGCCAATCGGAGAGCGTGTAGACGAATTCACCCACGTTATACGGCGGCCGCATATGGATCGCCTGCATCCAGAAGCGCAACAGCAGCACATCGATCAAGAGGCCGGATACAGCGCGCAGGACCATGGAATAGATATCGAACAGCACAGCCACCTCCTAAAGGGTACCTCGAAAATCGTAGCGAGCGGTCCAAGGTCAAGCCGAGGAGCGCAGCTGTACCAGGGTACAGCAAGCACCACAGGCTTGAGATGGCGGGCCGCGCAGGCGCGCGCAGTACATTTTATAGGTACTCTTAAAATAAAAACCCGTTGTGCAACCGAAGCCGCACAACGGGAATTGTGCCCGAATTGAATCGGGCTTCCAAGTTACCCTGGAATATTACGGACGCGTGCCGGTCGGGAAGGGCCAGGCGGCAGCCGGGCTCAACACCGTCTTTGCAGCCGGAGCAGCCGGTGCTGCGGGAGCAGCAGCGGCAGGCTTGGCAGCGGCCTTCTTCGGAGCAGCCTTCTTGGCAGCAGGCTTCTTCGCAGCGGGCTTTGCGGCAGCGGCAGGCTTTGCAGCAGCCTTTTTCGCGGCAGGCTTCTTCGCAGCAGGCTTCTTGGCAGCGGGCTTTTTAGCAGCAGGCTTCTTGGCAGCGGCCTTCTTGGGCGCAGCAGCCTTTTTGGCTGCCGGCTTCTTGGCAGCGGCCTTCTTCGGTGCTGCGGCCTTCTTGGCTACCGGCTTCTTCGCTGCCGGCTTCTTGGCGGCGACTGCCTTCTTGGCTACCGGCTTCTTCGCTGCCGGCTTCTTGGCGGCGACTGCCTTCTTGGCTACCGGCTTCTTGGCGGCCGCCGGCTTCTTGGCTGCAGCGGGCTTCTTCGCTGCGGGCTTCTTGGCTGCGGGTTTGGCCGCTGCCTTCTTCGTTGCTGTTGCCATTTGTTTCTCCTTCACGTGATGGATATATTCACACTAAGTTGGAAACCCTCCTGACGTATCGCGCGCGATACTCCAGGCGGATTATTCATCGGCACAAGCAAGGCTTCTGTTTGCGCTAATGAATTCGGCACCAGCTGAACTGCTGCATCCCCTCTCAAACATTCATACGATGCAGCACTTCAGCTAAGGATCAGCCCAGTGAGCTGCTGCGCACTCCGATTTCACACCTGCGATGCTCGCCGTACAGGTCTACGGCTGTGCTTCCCGGTGCAAACTCGGAGCGCTCGCCACGCTCACTGAACCAATCCAAATTGGCAGCGATAGCACTACGTGCAGATTCGCTTGCCAAAAAAAACGCCGGCAAAACTATGCCAGCGTTGGAATACTGTTTACAAAAAACAAGTCTTTTCTCAAAGAAAACGCCGCCATCACCGATTGGATCGGCTTATGCGGCGTCGGCGTTTTCGGCCCTGACAGTGCGAAACGATGAGGTCGTCTACTGTTCATTAACTTGTTTTCAGTCCTTCAAATCTGCAGTCATTTTTCTTGGAGTTGTTTTCGACTGCCCCCTGCTTCGAGGGAGCAAGCCGAATCCGCTTACTCCCAATTCAACGCGCCACCGGTCTGGTATTCAATCACGCGCGTTTCGAAGAAATTGCGTTCCTTCTTCAGATCGATCATCTCGCTCATCCAGGGGAAGGGATTGTCTTCCTGAGCGAACAAGGTCTCCAGACCGATCTGCTGCGCGCGCCGATTGGCGATGAAGCGCAAATATCCTTTGAACATGGGAGCATTCAAACCGAGCACTCCACGCGGCATTGTATCCTCTGCGTAGCGATATTCCAACTCCACCGCACGTAAAAACAACGCTTTGATCTCTTCGCGGAATTCAGGAGTCCACAAATGCGGGTTCTCCATCTTGATCGTGTTGATCAAATCGATTCCGAAATTGCAGTGCATCGATTCGTCGCGCAGGATGTATTGATACTGCTCGGCCGCGCCCATCATCTTGTTCTGCCGGCCCAGCGCCAGTATCTGCGTGAAGCCGACATAGAAGAACAAGCCTTCCATCAGGCAGGCGAAAACGATCAGCGACTTCAACAGCGCCTGGTCGTTGACGGTCGTGCCGGTGGTGAATTCCGGATTGGTCAGCGTGTCGATGAAGGGGATCAGGAACTCGTCCTTGTCGCGGATCGATCCGACTTCGTGGTAGGCGTTGAAGATCTCGCCTTCATCCAGACCCAGCGATTCGACGATGTACTGGTAGGCGTGGGTATGAATCGCTTCTTCAAACGCCTGGCGCAGCAGGTACTGGCGGCACTCGGGCGCCGTGATGTGGCGGTAGGTGCCGAGCACGATGTTGTTGGCGGCCAGCGAATCGGCGGTGACGAAGAAACCCAGGTTGCGCTTGACCAGGCGACGCTCGTCCTCGGTCAGGCCGTTGGGGTCCTTCCACAGCTCGATGTCGCGCTGCATGTTGATTTCCTGCGGCATCCAGTGGTTCGCGCAACCGGCCAGGTATTTGTCCCAGGCCCACTTGTACTTGAACGGCACGAGCTGGTTGACGTCGGTCTGGCCGTTGATGATGCGCTTGTCGGCGGCGTTGACGCGGCGGCCTTCGTCGACGGCATCCGCTGCGGCGGGCTTGGCCATCAGGGCCGGATCGAATGCGACGTCACGGCGTTGCGGCGTGGCGACCACCGCTTCTGCCAATGCGGGTTGCGGCACAAACTCTGGATTGAATTGGGGGGCGCGGCTGGGGGTGGAGGCCGGGCTTACGTCTTCGTCCCAATTTAGCATGGCGATATGTTCCTTCTTTATCAGCGAGTGCATTCTTATTTAGATGCACTCTGTTCAATGTAGTTCAAATTTCCGCGATTGCGAACCTTGTTTGCGCGGGACACGGATCGGTTTCCATCCGCTCGCATCCCGCAGCACCGGCATGCAGCCGTCTTGGCAGCTTACTGGCTGCTTATTGACAAGCTTCGCACTCCTCAAACCCGGCATCGCCCGGACGCAAGGTGCAGGCCGCGCCGGCGATTTCAGTCGGGATGCTGGAAACTGCGGCAGCCGTCATAGAAGGTGCCGCCGCACTCATCGCGGGAGCCGCTGCCCTCGCGCTGGCCGCCGCCGACATGCCGCCGTCAGCCGACACCGCATTCAAGGCGCCGGCCTTGGAGGTCGACTTCTCGGTATGGGTCGCGCCAATAGTGCGCAGGTAGTAGGTCGTCTTCAAGCCGCGCAGCCAGGCCAGCTTGTAGGTTTCGTCGAGCCTCTTGCCCGAGGCGCCGGCCATGTAGATGTTCAGCGATTGGGCCTGGTCGATCCACTTCTGGCGCCGCGAGGCCGCTTCCACCAGCCAGGACGGCTCGATCTCGAAGGCCGTGGCGTACAGGTCGCGCAGGTCTTGCGGGATGCGGTCGATCTTGGCCAGGCTGCCGTCGAAATACTTGAGGTCGGCAATCATCACCTCGTCCCACAGGCCGCGCGCCTTGAGGTCGCGCACCAGGTGTTCGTTGATTTCGGTGAATTCGCCCGACAGGTTCGATTTCACGTACAGGTTCTGGTAGGTCGGCTCGATGCAGGCAGCGACGCCGATGATGTTGGAAATCGTGGCGGTCGGGGCGATGGCGACGCAATTCGAATTGCGCATGCCGAATTCCTTGATGCGACCGCGCAGCGACGACCAGTCCATGCTTTCGGAACGGTCGGCTTCGAGGTAGCCGCCGCGCTCTTCGGCCAACAGGCCGAGCGAATCCTGCGGCAGGATGCCGCGATCCCACAGCGAACCGCGATAGGAGCTGTAGCGGCCTCGCTCTTCGGCCAGTTCGGTCGAGGCGTAGTAGGCGTAGTAGCAGACGGCTTCCATCGAGCGGTCGGCGAATTCCACGGCACCCATCGAAGCGTAGGGCACGCGCATCATGTGCAGGCAGTCCTGGAAGCCCATGATGCCCAGGCCGACCGGGCGGTGGCGCAGGTTGGAGTCGCGCGCCTTCTTGACGGCGTAATAGTTGATGTCGATCACGTTGTCGAGCATGCGCATGGCGATGCGGATCGTCTTTTGCAGCTTGGCGTGGTCGAGCTGGCCATCCTTCATGTGGGCCGGCAGGTTGACCGAGCCGAGGTTGCAGACCGCGATTTCGGATTCGTTGGTGTTGAGCGTGATTTCGGTGCACAGGTTCGAGCTGTGGACCACGCCGACATGCTGCTGCGGCGAACGGATGTTGCACGGATCCTTGAACGTGATCCAGGGATGGCCGGTTTCGAACAGCATCGACAGCATCTTGCGCCACAAGTCGTTGGCGGCAATTTTCTTGAACAGGCGCAATTCGCCGCGGGCAGCCTTGGCTTCGTAGCCGGTATAGGCTTCTTCGAAGGCGCGGCCGAACTTGTCGTGCAGGTCGGGCGTGTCACTGGGTGAAAACAGCGTCCATTCGCCCTTTTCCATGACGCGCTTCATGAACAGGTCGGGAATCCAGTTGGCCGTGTTCATGTCGTGCGTGCGGCGGCGGTCGTCGCCGGTGTTCTTGCGCAGGTCGAGGAATTCCTCGATGTCCATGTGCCAGGTTTCCAGGTAGGCGCACACCGCGCCCTTGCGCTTGCCGCCCTGGTTGACCGCGACCGCCGTATCGTTGACCACCTTCAGGAAGGGCACCACGCCCTGCGACTTGCCGTTGGTGCCCTTGATGTGGGCGCCCAGCGAACGCACCGGCGTCCAGTCGTTGCCCAGGCCGCCGGCGTATTTGGCCAGCAGGGCGTTTTCCTTGATCGCTTCGTAGATGCCGTCGAGGTCGTCGGCCACGGTCGTCAGGTAGCACGAAGAGAGCTGCGAGCGCAGCGTGCCCGAGTTGAACAGGGTCGGCGTCGAGCTCATGAAGTCAAACGTCGACAGCAGGTTGTAGAACTCGATGGCGCGCGCTTCGCGGTCGATTTCGTTCAGGGCCAGGCCCATGGCGACGCGCATATAGAATGCCTGCGGCATTTCAATGCGCGTGCCGCGCACGTGCAGGAAGTAGCGGTCATACAGGGTTTGCAGGCCGAGGTAGCCGAATTGCAGGTCGCGCTCGGGCACCAGGGCATTGGCCAGCTTGTCGAGGTCGTACTGGGCCAGCTTGGAATCGAGCAGCTCGGCCTCGATGCCCTTCTTGATGAATTTGGGGAAGTAATCAATATAGTACGCCTGCGCATCGCCTTGCGCCACTTCGACGCCGAACACTTCCTTGCGGATGGTGTGCATCAACAGGCGTGCGGTAACCAGGCTGTAGGCCGGGTCCTTTTCCATCAGGGCACGTGCGGCCAGGATGGCTGACTTGTGCAGTTCTTCGACCGGCACGCCGTCATACAGGTTCTTGACCGTCTCGGCCAGGATGGCGTCGGCGTCGACGTGCTTTTCCAGGCCGATGCAGGCGGACACGATCAGCGTGCGCACCTGGCCCATGTCGAGCGGACGGCGCTGGCCGTCTTCGATCACATGCAATTGCGGCGCATCCGCAGCCGCATCCTTGCCGCCGCGCTGCTGGGCGCGCTCTTCCATGCGCTTGGCGCGATACAACACGTAGGCGCGCGCAACATCATGCTCGCCCGAACGCATCAAGGCCAGTTCGACCTGGTCCTGGATGTCTTCGATATGGAAGGTGCCGCCGGCCGGCTGGCGGCGCACCAGGGCGGAAACCACGTTCTTGGTCAATTGCTCGACCAGTTCGCGCACGCGCGCCGATGCCGCACCCTGGCCGCCGTTGACGGCCAGAAAGGCCTTGGTCACGGCGATCGAGATCTTCGACGGCTCGAAGCCGACCACGGCGCCGTTGCGGCGGATGATGCGGTAGTCCGACAGACCGGTGGTCGCGGACGAGGACGCAGTGCCAATGTTGCCCACGTTAGGGGTCAAACCGAAATCTGCGGGGGATTTTGCCGAAATTTCCTGAGACGTATGCATTGTGTAAATCCTCCGAAGCTTTTGTTAAGGGACAGCTTGGCTGTCACGTATGGTTATAGATGGTTATATGCGGTTTGAACTCGCATAATCAAGCAAGTTCGCAAGCAAGTTCGCAACCGAGTTCGCCCTGTCTTCGCAATGCCTTATGCGTGCCGAAATTCAAGCATTCGATTCGCACACCGCGATTCCATCCATATAAAAGAAAAGACTGATCAAGACCTCTTCTGCACATATCGATATGAATTTTGCGTTGAGGATTAAACGAACAGCCCAAATAGCGATAATCGCGCCAGAACACTACCTATAGTGTCGAAGTCGTGATTTGCACTAATTCTAGTGCCCAAACCCGAGGGATGCAATCACTTTTTCTGGTGAAAATGAATATATTTATGTTGCACCGCGAGCGGAAATTTGCATCCTCATGCCTATCGCTCACCACGCGTGGCAATTCGGTGGATAGCCGGTGGATAAGTCGTGGATAAGTGGTGAACAACTGCCGAACAAAGCGGCGCATCGAAAACAATGCGCGAAAACAATGCGCGAAAAAATGAAGCGAGGGGATGACGGCGCGAAGCGACGCTTCAGCCGGGAAAACGCAACTTGTTGCCGCACCGTGGGTCGAGCGAGGCGCGAAAGCGTGCCCAATCGAAATGCGGACCCGGATCGGTCTTGCGTCCCGGCGCGATATGTTCATGGCCGGCAACCCAGCGCAAGGGGTGCGCCGCCGCCAGCGCTCCGGTCAGCTTGGCCAAAGTGCGATACTGCGCGTCTTCGAATGGCGTGTCGTCGCTGCCTTCGAGTTCGATGCCGATGGAAAAATCGTTGCAGCGCTCACGCCCTTCATGTGCGGACAACCCGGCATGCCAGGCGCGCTCGAAGGTCGATACGAATTGCGTCAGACGGCCGTCGCGCGCAATCAGGAAATGCGAGGAGACGCGCAAACCCTCCAGTTCGGCAAAACTGGCGTCGGCCGAGATATCGAGCCGGTTACCGAACAGCTCATATATATAAGGCGTGCCGAATCGCCCGGCCGGCAGGCTGATGTTGTGTACCACCAGCAGGTCGATCGCCAACCCTTCGGGTCGCGCATCGCAATTGGACGAAGGCAGATGCGCCGCAGCGCGGCACCAGCCTGCGGCATCGATGGCAAAGCCGGGATCCGGCGCCGGCTCAATCGGGTTCATGGATGCCCAATCTCTGCATGCGGTAACGCAACTGGCGGAAGCTGATGCCAAGCAGATCGGCCGCCTGGGTGCGGTTATAACGCGTCTTTTCGAGGGCGCGGCGCATGATTTCACGCTCCACCGCGTCGAGGTATTGCGGCAGATCGCACGGCAAGGGCGGCAGCAAAGCCGTCGCCACCGCCGGCACCGGATTGACTGCCGTTCGCTCCACGTCCTCGTCGATTGATTCGGCGCGAGGCCGCACGGGAGCCTCTGGTTCGGGGAGCGGCACCTGCACCGCGAGGCCGGCACCATTGCCGGCCCCACCCTTCAAGGCCAGATCGGCCACTTCGATCACGCCGTCTGCGGCGAACGCCACGGCCCGTTCGAGGATGTTTTCCAGCTCGCGCACATTGCCGGGGAAGGAATAAGCCTCCAAGGCTTCCAGCGCCTGCGGCGACAGCGCCGCCGGCGCACCGGAGCCGGCCAGCCGGCCCAGGATCAGCGCCGACAGCATGGCAATGTCGTCGGTGCGTTCGCGCAGGGGCGGCAGGCTCAGTTCAATGACGTTGAGCCGGTAATACAAATCCTGCCGGAAGGCGCCGCGCTCGACGCAGTCCGCCAGATGCTGATGGGTGGCGCTGATGAGCCGCACATCGACCAATTCCTCGCCGGTGGCGCCGATCTTGCGCACACGCCGCTCCTGGATCGCGCGTAACAGCTTGACCTGCATCGCCAGCGGTAGATCGGCCACTTCGTCCAACAGCAGCGTCCCGCCGTTGGCGGCCTGGAAAAAGCCGTCGCGGTCCTCGGTGGCGCCGGTGAAAGCCCCCTTTCGGTAGCCGAAAAACTCGGCTTCCATCAGCGTTTCGGGGATGGCGCCGCAGTTGACGGCGACGAAGGGCTTGTCGGCGCGTGCGCTCTGGGCATGGATATCGCGTGCCGCCAACTCCTTGCCGCTGCCCGATTCGCCGGTAATGGCGATCGGCGCCATGCTGCGCGCGAGTTTGCCGATCTGCGCACGCAATTCACGCATGGCGGCCGATTGCCCGACCAGGCGCAACGTCGCCTGCGGCGCTTCGACCTGGGACTTGAGCGCTTCAGGGCGGGAAATGCGCAGCGCCGACTGCACCATGGTGCGCAATTGGTCCAGCCCGACCGGCTTGGAAAGATAATCGAATGCGCCGGCCTTCAGGGCCGCCACGGCATTGTCGGCGCTGCCGAACGCGGTCAAGACTGCCACCGGCAGGTTCTTGTGGTTGGCCGAGATCTCGCGCACCAGGTCAATGCCCTGGCCGTCAGTCAGGCGCATGTCGGTCAAAACCAGTGCGTATTCCTGCGAAGCCAGGAAGTGCCGCGCCGCTTCAAGCGAAGCTGCGCTATCGACGTCCAGCCCCATCTTGACGAGCGTAATCTCAAGCAACTCGCGCAGATCGGGTTCGTCGTCGACGACCAGGATACGGGGTGAAGTCATGAATCAACCGGAGCAATCATATGGAGCACGATCATATCATCACGGACACGCGCACCGGTTCAGGCGGCGTCACCATCCGAGGTAAAGGTGACGACGAAACGGCCGCGCGCCTCGTCCAGTCCATGAAGGGACTTCTCCATGCGATATTCATAGTCGAGCATGGCGCCGTTGTTGAGGCACAACTCGCGCGCCAGGTACAGGCCCAGGCCGGTGCCTTTGGAAGACGTGGTGTAAAACGGTTCGAACAGGTGTGCGCGCACTTCGGGCGAAATCGCCGCGCCGTCATCCTGCACATGCAACTCCATGTGGCCGCCGTTTCCCACCAGATGCAGGCGCACGCTGCCGGGCTTGCGGCTGGCATAGCGGATTGCATTGGACAGCAGATTCATCAGCACTTCGCGCAGGTGCAGGGGGTCGAAGCGCACGCTGTGCTCGCCGATGTCGATCAACTCGACCGCCTCCCGCGGCAGTTTGTGCGTCTCGCGCAATTCCTCGACGATGTCGCGCACGAAGGGCAAGAGGGCGATGGGTTCGCCATGCACCTGGGCCTTGCGTGAAAGATTCAGAATGTCTTCGATCATGCGGTTCAAGCGCGCCACATTGTCGCCGATGATGTTCAACAACCGCTTCGAACCGGCCGAGACGGCATCTTCGGCCAGCAGCGACGACGCGTAGGAAATCGCCGACAAGGGGTTGCGCACCTCGTGCGCGATGCTGGCGGTCAAGCGCCCCATCGAGGCAAGCTTCAACTGCTGCGCCTGGTTTTCGATCTCCGTCACGTCCTGCAGAAAGATCACGGTACGGTCGCCCTCGAGCCCGATCGCCTTGACCGTGCCGAAGCGCAGCTTCAGGCGCACGGAGAGTTCGCGGCGCCAGCCCCAGATTGTAGTAGCGCCCTGCAGCGTCACATCCTCGCCCGGGCGCACCACGACGAATATCGAATCGGCCGACGCGCGTTCGCGTTCGGACTTGGCCAGCCATTCGAAAAACGCCTCGGCAATCGGTGCCAGCGCCGGCCGGTCGACCAGGCGGAAGCGCGAAGCCGAAGTCGGCAGCGAAACCCCCAGCATGCGGTCGGCCGCCGGGTTGCTGATCTGGACCGAGCTGTCGCGTTCGACCACCAGGATGCCGTCGCCCATGTCGGCGATCACGAGACGGTTGATCGCCTCCTGCACCTGCAATTCCTGGCCGCGCTGCAAGGCCAGCTCTTCCTGGTTGATCACGCGCGAGGCCAGGCGGTTGATCACGTAAACCGAGGCGAAGAAGGAGGCGCCGTACAAGCCCGACTGCGACAGCGAAGCCTCGCCGACGGCAGTAAACAACTGGTAGCCGCTTTCGGCAAGCAGGAAAATCGTCACGGCCGAGACAAAAAACAAGGCCCATAACAGCGGCAACAGCACCGCTCCGCCGGCCAACGGGAACAGGTACAGGATTGCCAGGCCGCCGCGCGCGCCGCCCGACGCCGCGTACAGGAGCGAAATCGCAACGATGTCGACTGTGATCTGGATCAACAATTGCAGGATGAAGCGGCCGCGATAATAAAACGCAAAGCCGGCAAACAGGATGGCCAGCACGAGGTAAGCCACGCAAGTTTGCCAATAGACATCGTGCTCGGACTCCGAGATGCCGCGCTTGAGGTTGAAGGCGAGCAACGCAAACAACACCATCGCGATCACGACGCGCGTGATGTTGAAGGTCATCAGGGTGCGCCAGAAGCTCTCGCGCAGCTTGGGCGAGCGCAACGGACGCGTGAGGCGCGTGAGGTTCATCCGAGCTTGCGGTGCTCAGCGCTGCAATAGACGGCGTCGCCTGGACCTGCGACAGCTTCCGAGGCAGGAAAATGCACGCCGCAATGGGCGCATTGCAGCATGGTTTCGCTAGGCCCCTGGCGTGGGGCGCCGGTTTGGCCGGCGGTGCTGCGTGTCGCGCCCGCTATGGCGCGCTTGAGCCACACCACGACGGCTACGGCGATGATGAGCCAGATCAGGATTCTCATACAGGATTCAGACGAAGGGGCGACCCAAAATCACTTCGTAGACGAAGCGGCTGCCGACATAACCCAGGAGCAGCGCGATGAAACCGCCGAGAAAAAACCGCAGGGCGGTCTTGCCGCGCCAGCCGCGCCAGCGCCGTCCGGCCAGCAAAGCGCCGAACAAGGCCCAGGACAGGAGCGTAAAAACCGTCTTGTGTTCAAATTTGAACGCCTTGCCGAACAATTGTTCCGAAAACAGCAGCCCCGACACCACGGTCAGGGTCAACAAAACGAAACCGAAGGCAATCAGGCGAAACAGCAATTTCTCCATGGTCAACAAAGCCGGCAGGCGGTCAATTGCCGTACCGAACCAGCCGCTCTCGGCTGCGCCGCGCGTATGCAGGCGCGACTCCTGCAATGCCATCAACAGCGCGTGGAAAGCCGCAATCGTCAGCGTGCTGTAGGCCAGGATGGCAATCGCCACATGCCAGGAAAAGAGCGGCGACCTGCCCTCAGGCAACGCCAGCTCGCCGGGAAACGCCACCGGCAGCAAGGCCGCCACCGCGGCGCACGGCAACACCAGCACGCGCAGGCTATCGAGTGCGAAATTGCGGTTTTCCAGCCAATAGGCCGCGACCGAGACCCAGAGCGTGACCGATAGCATGAGCGCAAATCCTACGCGCAAGGCGCCATGCGCATCGATACCGGCAGCCAGCGCGAGCGCGTGGACCAGCCAGCCGGCCACGACCGAGGCCGAAATCGGTGTGCGCAGACGCACCGGAAGAAATGTGGCGAACAGATAGAGCGCCGCGGCGATGATCGGCACAACGGCGGAGGCGGCCAGGGGGAGTAGCGATTCCATATGCTAAGTGTAACCCAAGAGGGGCGTTTATCTCCCCCTCCCGCGGGAGGGGGAGACGGCGAACAGCCCATATCATATAGAGCATTCCATACCCGCCGGGGCGGAGCGCCCGCACCAATCGGGTAAAATGGAAGCTTCCGCAAGCGCGAAGCTGCGTCCTTGCCCTCCCCTGTTTCCTGATAGATATCACTCCCATCATGCTCGACAATCTCACCCAGCGGCTGGCCAAGGTCGTCAAAACCATGCGCGGCGAGGCCCGCCTGACCGAATCGAACACCGCCGAAATGCTGCGCGAAGTCCGGCTCGCCCTGCTCGAAGCCGACGTGGCCCTGCCTGCCGTGCGCGAATTCATCGGCCGCGTCAAGGAAAAGGCCCTGGGCGAAGAAGTCATCGGCTCGCTCACGCCGGGCCAGGCCTTGGTCGGCGTGGTGCAGCGCGAACTGGCAACGCTCATGGGTGCCGACCTCGGCCCCGAAGCCTCGGAACTGTCGTTTGCCACCCAGCCGCCGGCGATCATCCTGATGGCCGGGTTGCAGGGTGCGGGCAAGACCACCACCGTCGGCAAGCTGGCCAAGTACCTGCGCGAAAAGAAGAAAAAGAAGGTCTTGACCGTTTCGGCCGACGTGTACCGCCCGGCCGCCATCGGCCAGCTCGAAACCGTCACAGGCCAGGCCGGCGCCGACTTCTTCCCGTCGAAACCGACCGACAAGCCGGTCGACATCGCCCTGGCTGCGCTCGACTACGCCAAGCGCCACTATCACGACGTGCTGATCATCGACACCGCCGGGCGCCTGGGCATCGACGAGGCCATGATGCAGGAAATCGCCGCCTTGCACGCCGCCGTCAAGCCGATCGAGACGCTGTTCGTGGTTGATGCCATGCTGGGCCAGGACGCGGTCAATACCGCCAAGGCCTTCAATGACGCCCTGCCCCTGACCGGCGTGGTGCTGACCAAGCTCGACGGCGACGCGCGCGGCGGTGCGGCGCTCTCGGTGCGCCACATCACCGGCAAGCCGGTCAAATTCACCGGCGTGGCCGAAAAGCTCGACGGCCTCGAAGCCTTCGACCCGCAGCGCATGGCCGACCGTATCCTGGGCATGGGCGACATCCTGGCCCTGGTGGAAGAGGCGCGCAAGGGTGTGGACATGGAGGCGGCCCAGGGTCTTGCCGAGAAGATCAAGGGCGGCGGCAAGTTCGATTTGAACGATTTCAAGGCGCAAATCAGCCAGATGAAGAAGATGGGCGGGCTGTCCAATCTGATGGACAAGCTGCCGGCCCAGTTCCAGCAAGCCGCCGGCAACGCCAACATGGATCAAGCAGAAAAGCAGGTACGCCGCATGGAAGGCATCATCAATTCGATGACGCCGACCGAACGCGCCAAGCCCGACCTGATCAAGGCATCGCGCAAGCGCCGTATTGCCGCCGGTGCCGGGGTGCAGGTCCAGGAAGTCAACCGCATGCTGTCGCAATTCGAGCAGATGCAGTCCATGATGAAGAAGTTGAAGGGCGGCGGCCTGATGAAAATGATGCGCGGCATGAAGGGCATGATGCCCGGCATGCGGTAAGTTTTTGTCTCTCCCAGAGGGAAAACCGACCGTTTTCCCCCTGGCGCATCCCCCCTGCAGCACCCTTCCCTCCCCCTCTCGCGCGCCGCCGCATAGCGCGCTTCCCTCTCGAAAAATCCCCGCCGCTGCTGCATCGCCGCGAATGGAAAATGGGTTTTCCCCGTGGTTGCTGGCGCCGTTTTGGATACCGATTCGCGCGCCGCGCCACACTCTCCTATGAAAATCGTTCAAATTCCCGCAAAAAACACTTGCACTACGAGGGAAACCGCACCACTATTAGCGGTGCGTGCTTGACGCGATTTCCCAACACAATAGTGAAGGAGGCTTAAAGATGGCAACAGCCAAGAAACCAGCAGCAAAACCTGCAGCAAAGAAGCCGGCCGCAAAGAAACCAGCGGCCAAGCCTGCAAAGGCAGCAGCCAAACCGGCAGCGAAACCCGCAGCAAAGAAGCCCGCCGCGAAACCGGCTGCTAAACCCGCAGCGAAGAAGGCAGCAGCGAAGCCTGCAGCCAAGCCCGCCGCCAAGAAGGCAGCAGCTCCGAAGGCAGCAGCCAAGCCCGCCGCCAAGAAAGCCGCTCCGAAGGCAGCAGCCAAGCCGAAGACTCCCCGCAAGCCAAACGCAGCATTCATGAAGGCGATGACCCCGTCGGCAGTTCTGGCCGCAGTCGTTGGCGCCAACCCGCTGCCGCGCACGGAAGTCACCAAGAAGGTTTGGGAGTACATCAAGAAGTTCAAGCTGCAAAACGAGCTCAACAAGCGCATGATCGATGCCGATGAAAAGCTCAAGGCCGTGTTTGGTGGCAAGAAGCAAGTGTCGATGTTTGAAATGACCAAGCTCATTTCGGGTCACTTGAAATAATCTTCGCCAGGTACCAAACAAAAACGCCCGCATCGCGCGGGCGTTTTTGTTTTGGGTCGTCCAATCCTGGGGCACTCGCTTTTGTAGCTCAGCGTATGACGTTCTCTTTCGCTTTTGCCGTCTCTTTCAGGAACTTCATTCTTTCCCGTCGATACCTTCGCCGGGGGTAGCCCGGCAGCTACTTACTTTTTTTGCTTCGCCAAAAAAAGATAAGCAAAAAAAGGCGAGCGCATAAGCTGCCCCCTTCGGGGGTTCCCGATGAAAAGGTACGAAAAGTGGGAAACGAGGCAAACTCGCCTTCGGCTCAAACAAGCCTCGTTTCTGATCCACTTTTCGTACCTTTTCATCGGCAGCTTACCGAGCGCAATTTCTCCGCTTGCTATCGCATACGCATCGTTCCCGAGAAAGCGGGAACCCACACGTCCCTGGATTCCCGCTTTCGCGGGAATGACAAGAGAAATAGCCACCGCCGTGCGCTGGTGTATAAAGTGAGACAAGATCCGGTAGTGTCGGACGCAGTTCCGCTTGCGACGACGCCAAAAAGATGGGAGCCAAAGCGGATAAAGAAGCGCGGATGTCTGAGCCGCAGGCGAGTTTCCGCGCTTCCCGCTTTGGCTCCCGGCTTTTTGGGAACCCCGTAGGGGCGGCGGCGTTGCGGTCGCCTTTCTTTGGTTACTTTCTTTGGCGAAGCAAAGAAAGTAACTAGCTGCCGGGCTACCCCCGGCGAAGGTATCCACGTGACAGGAAAAAATTCATCACGGCGGCGGCTAAGGCGGGAAAGGAAGAAGCGAGAAAGAACAAAGCCGTCGCCTGCACCTATTCCTTATACTCCCACCTCTTCCAAGCCCCCCGAACCGCATCCGGATACTGCGGCTGCCCCCGGCTACCGTTGTAGCGTCCCAGCGCCAGGAACAGGTCGCCGCCTTCCAAGTCGATATACATGCGCAGCACCGAGCAACCATAACGCAGATTCGACTGCATGTTGAACAGCTTGGTGGCGTCGCCGTCGCCGATGATACGGGTCCAGAATGGCATCACCTGCATGTAGCCGCGCGCGCCGGCGCTTGAAATGGCGTACTTGTGAAAACCCGACTCGACCTGGATCAGGCCCAGCACCATCTGCGGGTCGAGCCCGGCCCGCCTGGCTTCATACCACAGCGTATCGAGGAATTCGCGCCGCACCTGGGTATCGGCAAGCGACTTCTTGAGCCGCTCCGACATCTCGCCGCGCCAATACAGATACTTGATCTTTTGCTCGATGTTGGGGAATTGCGGCTTGGGCGGGCGCGGATCGTTGATGGCGTGCGAGAGGGCCACGCGCACCGCGTCGGCCATGGCCTCTTCCTTCTGGTTGCCGGCCCAGGCCTGCCCTGTGCCGGCAAGGCCCAGCGCCAGCGCCAGGCAGGCAGCTAGGCGCCGCACCATCAGCCAATTCTGGTTTGGACAAAATTCAACATGTCGGCGGTGGCCACGGCAGTAGCCTCGGTATCGCGCCGGCCCTGGTATTCGAGCTTGCCTTCCTTCAGGCCGCGCTCGCCGACCACCACGCGGTGCGGCACGCCGATCAACTCCCAGTCGGCGAACATGGCGCCCGGGCGTTCGCCGCGGTCGTCCAGGATCGCGTCGATGCCGGCCGCCAGCAATTCGCCCAAGAGTTTGTCGGCCGCTTCCTTGACCATCTCGCTGCGGTCGTAGCCCATGGGGCAGATCACGACTTCGAACGGCGCGATCGATGTCGGCCAGATGATGCCCTTATCGTCGAAGTTCTGTTCGATGGCGGCGCCCAGGATGCGCGTGATGCCGATGCCGTAACAGCCCATCTGCAGCAGTTGCGGCTTGCCGCCTTCGTCGAGATAGGTGGCTTTCATGTCAGTCGAATAGCGCGTGCCGAGCTGGAACACGTGGCCCACCTCGATGCCGCGCTGGATCGCCAATTCGCCCTTGCCGTCCGGCGAAGCGTCGCCCGCCACCACGTTGCGCAAGTCAGCCACCACGGGTTCGGGGATGTCGCGGCCCCAGTTGGCGCCGGTGTAGTGATAGTCCGCCTCGTTGGCGCCGCAGATGAAGTCGCTCATTGCCGCCACAGTGCGGTCGGCCACTACCTTGACCGGTTTCCTGGTGCCGATCGGGCCGAGATAGCCCGGCGGCGTGCCGAACCATTCGACGATTTCGGCTTCGCTGGAGAAACGGAAGGTGGAAAGGCCCGGCACCTTGGCCGCCTTGACCTCGTTCAAATCATGATCACCGCGCAAGAGCAGCAGCCACACTTGCCTCTCGCCACCGTCTTCAGCCGGATCGACCGTCAGCACGATGGATTTGACCGTGCGCTTGAGATCGACATTGAGCAGTTCAGCCACATGTTCGCACTTGGATTTGCCCGGGGTGGGGGTCTTGGTCAACGTCTCGGTTGCTGCCGCGCGGGCCTCGGCCGGCGCCACCGCTTCGGCCGCTTCCATGTTGGCGGCGTAGTCCGAATTGGGGCAGTACACCAGCGCGTCTTCGCCTGTATCGGCGATGACGTGGAACTCATGCGAGCCGGAGCCGCCGATGGCGCCGTTGTCGGCTGCCACGGCGCGGAATTGCAGGCCGAAACGATCGAAGATGCGCACGTAGGCGTCATACATGATGCGATAGGATTGCTGCATGCCGGCCACGTCGCGGTCGAAGGAATAGGCGTCCTTCATGGTGAATTCGCGGCCCCGCATGAGGCCGAAACGGGGGCGGCGCTCGTCGCGGAACTTGGTCTGGATGTGGTAGAAGTTGATCGGCAGCTGGCGGTAGGACTTGATGTCGTTGCGCACCACGTCGGTAATCACTTCTTCCGAGGTCGGCTGGATGATGAAGTCGCGCCCATGGCGGTCCTTCACGCGCATCAGCTCGGGCCCCATCTTGTCCCAGCGGCCGGTTTCCTGCCACAGCTCGGCCGGTTGCACCACCGGCATCAGGAGCTCGATGGCGCCGGCACGGTTCATTTCCTCCCTGACAATGGCTTCCACCTTGCGGATGATGCGCAGGCCCATCGGCATGTAGGTATAAATCCCCGAGCCGAGCCGCTTGATCATCCCCGCCCGGAGCATAAGCTTGTGGCTGACGATTTCGGCGTCTGAGGGGGCTTCCTTGAGGGTCGAAATAAAAAATCGGGAGGCGCGCATATCGATGAATTCTTTTTAAAAAGAGAGGGTTATAATCGACTTAATTTTAAAGGATTAGCTGGCTGATGCGCCCTTTCTTTGCACAAATGATGACGGAATCCCGGTTTGCGCCGCTTGCGGCGCTACCGGTGATACCTCTTGCTGCGCCGCCTGACCCCGCGCGCTTTAGGACCGTCTTGTTCGAGTAGAAGGACACTCGGCCGCAGAAAGTTTTGAGGTGCAACATGCTCGATCGTGAAGGCTTCCGCCCGAACGTCGGCATTATTTTGCTCAATACCCGTAACGAGGTATGGTGGGGCAAGCGCGTGCGCGAGCATTCCTGGCAGTTTCCGCAGGGCGGCATCAAGTACGGCGAAACCCCCGAGCAGGCGATGTTTCGCGAACTCGAGGAAGAAATCGGGTTGCGGGCGGAGCACGTGAAAATCATCGGCCGGACGCGCGATTGGCTGCGCTATGAGGTGCCGGACCGTTTCATCAAGCGCGAGATCCGCGGCCATTACCGCGGCCAGAAGCAGATCTGGTTCCTCTTGCGCATGGTCGGGCGCGACTGCGACGTCAACCTGCGCATCACCGACCACCCCGAGTTCGACGCCTGGCGTTGGCACGACTATTGGGTGCCGCTCGATGTAGTGATCGAGTTCAAGCGCGAGGTGTACCAGCGCGCGCTGCATGAGCTGTCGCGCTTTGTGACCCGGCCTCCGCACTATGGCCAGAAGCGCAACGCGGGGCGCCAGCCGGTGCCGCCGTGCGAAGAGACAACGCCGGAGCCGGTGACGCCATGCGCGGAAACCGCACCTGCCGACCAGGAATCCAAACAGGAGTAAGACCGCATGACGATCGATCGACTGACCCGCCTGTGCAGCATTGCAGCGGCCCTGCTGTATGCCTTGGCGGCGCCCTGCGCCGCCGCCGACGACGACCAGCGCGACCCCAACGCCTTCGAAGAAGCGCCCTGGCAGCTTCCGGCGGCGCCGCATGACGCCGACCTGCTGACGTTTTACACCAGCCTCACGGGCCAGAGCTTTGCCATCGACGCCAAATCGCTGACCGTGGGCAAGGACGGCGTGGCGCGCTATACCATGGTGGCAACTGGCCGCGGCGGCGCGAAAAATGTCAGCTTCGAGGGTCTGCGCTGCGCCACGATGGAGCGCAAGCTTTATGCCTTCGGCCACCCCGACGGCACCTGGGCCAAGGCGCGCGATCCGCAATGGGCGCCGATTCCGACCCAGGGCGCCACTGTGCAGCAAGCCACACTGGCCAAGGAATATGTGTGCAAGGATAGCCAGATTCCGGGCAAGCCGGAGGCGATCGTCAACGATATGCGTTATCGCCGGACGCCGTTTAGTCCGCAGACTTGATTGTCTTGTCTTGCTTACGCGGGTGCAGGCTGGTAACTGGAAGGGCTATCAACCGCGTTGCGACTTATTCTGCGAACTCAAGGCGGGTGACTGCGTGACTCCCCTCGCCCGCAGGCGGTGGAGCTGGGGTTTCGCCGAGCACGCTCGGCGCCAGCGGAACGACACGCGCCTGCAGGCGCGTGGCTCCTCCCTACAGGGACACAGGGGAGAGGGGTGGGGCGGGCGGCGATCCGATGAGGGACGTTGCTGTTTGGCTCGGCTTGCAAAGAGGGATACGATACGCATACCATCAATACGTCGTCCTTCGTTTTGAATCATATGGTTGTGGATTGCGTTCTTACTCGTGGATGCTAGCCGGGGGTAGCCCGGCAGCTACTCACTTTTTCGCTTCGCACCTAGCCGGCCGCCCAAAAGTAAGCAAAAAAGGCGACCGCGACACCATCGCCCCTTCGGGTCTCCCGCTCAGCGGTACCCAAAAAGTTAGACGCCAAAGCGGGAAGCGCGGAAACTCGCCTTCGGCTCAAACATCCGCGCTTCTTTTTCCGCTTTGGCGTCTAACTTTTTGGCGATGCTTAGCGCGGAACTACGTCCAGCGCTACCTAATCTTGTCTCGCTGCGTTTGCCAACGCGCCGGCTGCGATTTCCTTCTCCGTCATTCCCGCGAAAGCGGGAATCCACACCTCCCGGGGTTCCCGCTGGACAGCCATCGACTTGCGCGGGAACGACGGATTCGAGGCTGGCCGCAGCTACAACAAAACCATATTGTCGCGATGGATCAACTCAGGCTCTTCAACGAACCCAAGTATCGCCGCGATCTCCGATGAAGGCCGGCGCATGATGCGGCGGGCTTCGGAACTGGTGTAGTTGGTGATGCCGCGCGCAATCGCCCGGCCTGCTTCGTCGGTGCAGGTGATGACGTCGCCGCGGCCGAATTCTCCCGCCACCGCCACCACGCCGATGGGCAGGAGCGACTTGCCTTCGGCGCTCAACTTCTGCACCGCACCGGCATCCAGCGTGACTTTGCCGGCGGTTTGCAAATGGTCGGCCATCCACTGCTTGCGCGCCGTCAGGTGCCCCGTCTGGGCGGTCAGTTGCGTGCCGATGGCTTCGCCTTGCGCCAGCCGGGTCAGGGCCTGCTCCTCGCGGCCCCACGCAATCACTGTATGGGCGCCGGAAGCGGCGGCGCGCTTGGCCGCCAGGATCTTGGTCAGCATGCCGCCGCGCCCGATGGCGCTGCCGGCGCCGCCGGCCATGGCTTCGAGTTCCGGGTCGCCGGCACGCGCTTTATGGACGAATTCGGCGGCCGGGTCGCGCCGTGGGTCGGCAGTGTAGAGGCCGCGCTGGTCGGTCAGGATGATGAGCGCGTCGGCTTCGAGCAGGTTGGCCACCAGCGCGCCCAGGGTGTCGTTGTCGCCGAACTTGATTTCATCGGTGACCACCGTGTCATTCTCGTTGATGATGGGCACCACGCCCAAGCGAAGCAAAGTGAATAGCGTCGAGCGCGCATTGAGATAGCGCTCGCGGTCGGCCAGGTCGGCGTGGGTCAAGAGCACCTGGGCAGTGCCCAGCGCGTGCGCGCGGAAGCTGGTTTCATAGATTTGCGCCAGCCCCATCTGGCCGACTGCGGCGCAAGCCTGCAATTCGTGGATGCCGGTCGGGCGTTTTTCGAAGCCCAGGCGCTGCATGCCTTCGGCGATGGCGCCCGAGCTGACCAGCACGACTTCCTTGCCCATCTGGCGCAATTGTGCGATCTGCTGCGCCCATTTGGCGATGGCGGCGTGATCCAGGCCCTTGCCGTCGTTGGTGACCAGGGACGATCCGACCTTGACGACCAGGCGCCGCGATTTTTCGATGATTGATTTCAAGCCTGCTTCCCCAAAAAGAAGTCATTTCAACATGAGCAGGGCTAGGCGCTGCGACGAAGACAGTACGACTGTACGGCTAGGAGTGGCAACAACGCCCTGCTCATTTTGGAGCAGGTTCAGTCGATGACTTTGAAGCGAGGATCGTCTGCCTCAATCGAGGTGATGGCGCGCGCCTCTTCCACCATCTGCACATCGCTGGCGCGTTCTTCGGCCTGGCGTTGCTCGGCGAGGTAATTATAAATCTCGACGATCAAATCTTCGCAGCCTTCGCGCGTCAAAGCCGAAATTTCGAACACCGGGCCTTTCCAGCCGAAGCGCTTGACGAAGTCCTTGACGCGCGTTTTGCGCTCGCCATCGGGCACCATGTCGAGCTTGTTCAAGACCAGCCAACGCGGCTTGTCGAACAGCGATTCGTCGTACTTCTTCAATTCCTTGATGATGGCACGGGCTTCCTTGACCGGATCGACGTTATCGAACGGGGCAAGATCGACAATGTGCAGCAGCAGCCGCGTGCGCTGCAAATGGCGCAGGAATTGGATGCCCAAACCGGCGCCGTCGGCCGCGCCTTCGATCAGGCCGGGAATATCGGCGATGACGAAGCTCTTCTCGTGGCTCACGCGCACCACCCCCAGATTGGGGTGCAGCGTGGTGAACGGGTAATCGGCGATCTTCGGGCGTGCATTGGAGACAGCCGTGATGAAGGTCGATTTGCCGGCGTTGGGCATGCCCAGCAAACCGACGTCGGCCAACACCTTGAGTTCTAGCCTCAGCTCGCGCCGTTCGCCTTCCTTGCCGTCGGTTTTCTGGCGCGGCGCGCGGTTGGTCGAGGACTTGAAGTGGATATTGCCCCAGCCGCCCTCGCCGCCCTTGGCCAGCATGGCGGTCTGGCCGTGCTCGGTCATGTCGGCGATGATTTCGCCGTCGATGTCGTCGATGATCAGCGTGCCCACAGGCATGCGCAGGATGATGTCGTCCGCGCCCTTGCCGTAGCAGTCCGAGCCGCGCCCGTTTTCGCCGTGCTTGGCGCGGTGCAGCTTGGAAAAGCGGAAATCGACCAGGGTATTGACGTTGCGGTCGGCCACGGCATAGATGCTGCCGCCCTTGCCGCCATCGCCGCCATCGGGCCCGCCGAAGGGGCGGAATTTTTCGCGGCAGAACGAGGCGCAGCCGTTGCCGCCATCTCCGGCAATGACTTCTATCCTGGCTTCATCAATGAATTTCATGTTGAACTCGATGTCGGTTATTGAAACCGCCGCAAAATGAAACTGGTGCCAGGCCTTACCTTAGCACCAGCGTCATTTTGCTGCAGAATCAAAAAAGGCTCCACCTATGGCAGAGCCTTTTCATGGAAGGCTTGCGCCCGGTACTGCTTGCTTACGCCGGGACGACCGTCGCGTATTGGTTCTGGCGCTCGCCCTTGACGACGAACTTGACCTTGCCGTCGATCAGCGCGAACAAGGTGTGATCCTTGCCCATGCCGACGTTTTCGCCCGGGTGCATCGTGGTGCCGCGTTGGCGAATGATGATGCCGCCGGCGTTGATCGCCTGGCCGCCGTAAACCTTGACTCCCAGTCGTTTCGATTCTGAATCACGACCGTTGCGCGTAGTGCCGCCGCCCTTTTTGTGTGCCATGTTAAGCTCCTTGGTGTCCTATGATCGACCGGGATTAGCCGTTGATCGAAACGATTTGCAGTTCGGTGTAGTTTTGGCGATGGCCTTGATGCTTCTGGTAGTGCTTACGACGGCGCATCTTGAAAATCTTGACCTTGTCGTGACGACCGTGGGAGACAACCGTAGCCAGAACCGTGGCACCTTCAACCAAAGGGGCGCCAAACTTGATGGCGTCGCCCGCACCCACTGCGAGTACTTGATCCAAGGTGATTTCGGAACCAATGTCTGCCGGTATCTGTTCTACTTTGAGTTTTTCGCCAGCAGCAACTTTATACTGTTTGCCACCGGTTTTTATGACCGCGTACATGAGAAACCTCATCGATAAAAATTAAGGAATTTTCTCCAAGGCTCGGCCAGCCAAAATACACCGGGCGAAACTGGAGAACCGCATATTATACATACACTTAGCGCGACGGTCAAAAACTTATTGACACCCGGCACGAAATACGCCTTTTATTGCCGTTTGGGACATAAACCTGCATGAGCGGTCACCGCCTGCGTTCCGAATTGCACGATTTCATGAATTAAAAGACAAGCTTTCGTATGGAAAACATGGCAATGGCGCCGCTCGTCGTATAATCCCCGCCATTGATGACATTCGCAGGTTTTATCTTGTCTGCCGCAAACACGTCTTCCCAGCAAACCATCATCCAGCCCATCGCGCCCGACATGGAGGCAGTCAATGCCGTCATCCGCCGCGAATTGCACTCCGAAGTGCCCCTGGTCAACCAAATTGCCGAATACATCATCGGCGCCGGCGGCAAGCGCATCCGCCCGGTGCTGGTGCTCTTGACGGCGAATGCCTTCGGCCACCAGGGCAAGCATCATCACGTGCTGGCCGCAGTCATTGAATTCATCCACACCGCCACGCTCTTGCACGACGATGTGGTCGATGAATCGTCGCTGCGGCGCGGGCGCGAAACCGCCAATGCCCTCTTCGGCAATGCGGCCTCGGTGCTGGTTGGCGACTTCGTCTATTCGCGCGCCTTCCAGATGATGGTGTCGGTGGGCAGCATGCGCGTCATGGAAATCCTGGCCGATGCGACCAACGTGATCGCCGAGGGTGAAGTGCTGCAATTGCTGAACATGCACGACCCTGACGTGACGGAGGAGTGTTATCTGCAAGTGATCCGCTCGAAAACCGCCAAGCTGTTCGAAGCCGCAGCCGAATTGGGCGCCTTGATCGCCGGCGCGAACCAGGAAGAAGTCGAGGCATGCGCCGAATACGGCCGTTCGCTCGGCACCGCGTTTCAGTTGGTGGACGACGTGCTGGACTACTCTGGCGTGGCCGCCGACATCGGCAAGAACGTGGGCGATGACCTGCGCGAGGGCAAGCCGACGCTGCCCCTGATCTATCTGATGCAACACGGCACCGCCGCACAACGCGAACTGGTGCGCTCCTGCATCGAGCACGGCGACGAGACTCATTTCAATGAAATATTGACAGCCATTACCGAATGCGGCGCGCTCGACTACACCAAAAAACAGGCGGAAAGCGCAGCGCAGCGCGCCGCCGACTCGATTCGCGCGCTCCCGGATAGCATTTTCAAGGAATCTTTGCTAGAATTATGCGCTTTCGCAGTTGACCGCAATCATTAAGCAGCAATAAGCAGTACCTAAGCAAGCGGTCATCAAGGCATCGGGGTGTAGCTTAGCCTGGTAGAGCGCTACGTTCGGGACGTAGAGGCCGGAGGTTCGAATCCTCTCACCCCGACCAGGCATTACAATTGCATGTCGTGTTCATCGAGTAACGCGCAATTGTGCGATTGATCAATTAATGATGCCTTTTCGCCTATCCCATATTCCATGAATCGAATCGACTTGCCCGGGCACCGGACGGCTGCCTTGCTTATTGGCGCTCCTCTTATCAGCGTCTCCTTTTTTTGCACCCCTTTTATTTGCGCCCCTGACTAAGCCGTGGACGCCATTCCCTTATGGGTCCAGATACTGGCCCTGCCGGTCCTGATCCTCTTCTCGGCCTTCTTCGCCATGGCGGAGACTGCGCTGATGGCGGCCAACCGGCATCGCCTGCGCCATCTGGCCAAGCGCGGCAGTGTATCGGCAGCGACTACCTTATGGCTGCTCGAACGCACCGACAAGGTGCTCTCGCTGATCCTGATCGCCAACACGCTGATCAATGCATTGGCCACGGCACTCGTCACGGCGCTGGCGATCTGGACTTTCGGCAATAACGAACGCGTCATCACCGCCGCCACGGCCACCGTGGCTTTTCTGCTGATCGTGTTCGCCGAGATCGGGCCCAAGATCATCGGCGCCACCTACCCGGAACGCATCGCCCTGCCTACCAGCCTGATCCTCAAGCCCTTGATGTCGGTGGCCAAACCCCTGATCTGGATCATCAACCTGTTCGTCTCAGGCTTCCTCAAGATATTGCGCATCAAGACCGGCGACTCGGCACGCGACCACAGACTCTCGCCCGAGGAACTGCGCAGCATGGTGCTCGAAGGCAGCACCTTCATCCCGAAGAAGCACAGGAGCATCCTGCTCAATTTGTTCGACCTGGAAAAGATCTCGGTCGAAGACGTGATGACGCCGCGCTCGCAGATCGAGGCGCTCAACCTCTCGGTGCCGGTCGAGGACATCAAGCATCAGCTCACCACCTGCTATCACAACAAGCTGCCGGTCTACGAGGGTGAAATCAACCGCGTGGTGGGCATCCTGCACGTGCGCAAGGCGATTGCCCTGTTGAACGAACAGGAAGATTTGACCGTTGAACATTTCCGCGAACTCTTGACGCCGCCCTACTTCATTCCCGAGGACACGGGCGTCTTCACACAGTTGCAGTATTTCCAGGAAAACCATGAGCGCCTGGGCATCATCGTCGATGAATACGGCGAAGTGCAGGGCCTGGTGACGCTGGAAGACATCATTGAGGAAATGATAGGTGAGTTCACCACCAGCATGCCGGGCGCCGCGCGCGCCGATGCACTGGGCTGGGATGTCAATGGCGAATGCCTGCTGGAAGGCAGCGCCACGCTGCGCGACATCAACAAACGCCTCGGCCTGAATTTTCCGCTTGACGGTCCGAAAACCCTGAACGGGATGCTGCTCGAATACCTGCAAGACATTCCCGACGCCAGCGTCAGCCTGAAGATTGCCGGCTGTATCATTGAGATCGTCCAAGTACAACATCAGGCGATCAAAGTTGTAAAATTAATTAACCGAAATGTCGCACGCGAGCGCGCTGCGGAATAAGAGCCTGTTTCAAAATGAGGGCTAGACGCCGCGACGAAGACAGTACGAGTGTACGGCTAGGAGCGGCAACAACGCCCTACTCATTTTGAAACAGGCTCTAGGCCTGGCCCCGTTTTCGGGTGCGTAATTGCGCTTGGCCAAAGCAATGCGGCAAACAAAAAACGGGAGGCAAAACTTTGTTAATTTTCGTGCGTTTCCCGGAGATAATTTTTTCACAAATTATCTTTACAAATCAGGTGCCTATAGGCATCATCTAAAGCTGATTGGACGATTTCCGCGATAGGCTCGACTCACTCATATGGCTGCAGTTCTTCCTAACTCTCCGGCAAACGCTGCCATTCCGGGTTTGGCACGCGCTTTGCTGCAAGCCGGGCGCCTGACCGCTCAGCAAGTTGACACCCTGGTCAAGAAGGCGGCGACCGAAAAGCTGCCTTTTATCGACGTCCTGTTGCAAAGTGACAACATAGACGGCAAGGCGCTTGCCACCTTCTGCTCCGAGACTTTCGGCTATCCCATACTCGACTTTACCGCGTTCAATCAGAGTTTTGCGCCGGAAAAGGTCATCGACGCCAAACTGACACAGTCGCAACACGTTGTGGCGCTGGCCAAACGGGGCAACAAGATTTCGGTCGCCATCTCGGACCCTACCAATACGCAGGCGCTGGACCAGATCAAGTTCCAGACCGAATTGATGGTCGAACCGGTCATCGTCGAGCATGCGGCGCTGATGAAGCTGATCGATAAGCAGGGACAATCGGCCGAACAGAATCTCAACGACATGATGGGCGACGATCTCGATTTCGATTTCGCCGATACCGAGATGCAATCCGGCGTCGATGCCGCCGCCGCAGCTGCGGCCGACATCGACGACGCGCCGGTCGTCAAGTTCCTGCAAAAAATCCTGACCGATGCGATCAACATGGGCGCCTCGGACTTGCACTTCGAACCATTCGAAAAGTATTACCGCATCCGCTTCCGCGTTGACGGCGTGCTGCGCGAAGTGGCCCAGCCGCCTTTGGCGATCAAGGAAAAGCTGGCTTCGCGCATCAAGGTGATTTCCAAGCTCGACATCTCGGAAAAACGCGTGCCGCAGGACGGCCGCATGAAACTCGTGATGTCCAAGACCAAGTCGATCGATTTCCGCGTCAGCACCCTGCCTACGCTGTTCGGCGAAAAGATCGTCATGCGTATTCTCGATGCGACCCAGGCCCAGATGGGCATCGAGTCGCTGGGCTATGAGCCGGACCAGAAGGAAATTCTGACCGAGGCGATCCAGCGCCCCTACGGCATGGTGCTTGTTACCGGTCCGACCGGCTCGGGCAAGACGGTGTCGCTCTATACCTGCCTGAACATCCTGAACCAGCCCGGCATCAACATCTCGACCGCGGAAGACCCGGCCGAAATCAACCTGCCCGGCGTGAACCAGGTCAACATCAACGACCGTGCCGGCCTGACTTTCCCGATCGCGCTCAAAGCCTTCCTGCGCCAGGATCCGGACATCATCATGGTCGGCGAAATCCGCGACCTCGAAACCGCCGACATCGCGATCAAGGCGGCGCAAACCGGCCACATGGTGTTCTCCACATTGCACACCAACGATGCGCCCGGCACGCTGACGCGCCTGATGAACATGGGCGTGGCGCCGTTCAACATCGCCTCCTCGGTCATCCTGATCACGGCGCAGCGCCTGGCGCGCCGCCTGTGCACCTGCAAGCAGACCACGGTGATCCCCGACGAAACGCTGATCGAGGCCGGCTTCAAGGAAGAAGAACTCGACGGCACCTGGCTGCCGTACAAAGCAGTCGGCTGCGAGCGCTGCAGCGGCAGCGGCTACAAGGGCCGCGTCGGCATCTATCAAGTCATGCCGATCTCGGAAGAAATCGAAAAGATCATCCTGGCGCACGGCACCGCGCTGGAAATCGAACACCAGGCGCGCACCGACGGCGTCAAGTCGCTGCGCGAGTCCGGCTTGGTCAAGGTCAAACACGGACAGACCAGCCTGGAAGAAGTGCTGGGCTGCACGAACGAATAATTAAAGGAAATCGGATATGGCTACGGCGGCGGGAAAAGCGAGTCTGGGCGTCAAGGAGACCATCTACGCCTGGGAAGGCAAGGATAAATCGGGCAAGAACGTCAAAGGCGAGATGCGCGCCGGCGGCGAAGCCATCGTCAGCGCCACACTGCGCCGCCAGGGCATTCTGGTAGGCAAGGTCAAGAAGAAATCGTTCTCCAGCGGCAAGAAGATCACCGAAAAGGACATTACGCTGTTCACGCGACAACTGGCGACCATGATGAAGGCCGGCGTACCGCTGCTGCAATCATTCGAAATCGTTGCCAAGGGCCACTCCAACCCCTCGGTGTCGAAGCTGATCAACGACATCCGCAACGACGTCGAGACCGGTACCAGCCTGAACCAGGCCTTCCGCAAGTTTCCGCTGTATTTCGACGCGCTGTTTTGCAACCTCGTCGGCGCCGGTGAACAGGCCGGTATTCTGGAAGATTTGCTGACCCGCCTGGCGATCTACAAGGAAAAGACCATCGCCATCAAGGGCAAGATCAAATCGGCCCTGTTCTACCCGGTGTCGATTCTGGCCGTGGCCTTCATCGTGACGGCGGTGATCATGATCTGGGTGGTGCCGGCGTTCAAATCGGTGTTTACCAGCTTCGGCGCGGACTTGCCGGCACCGACCGTGCTGGTGATGAACATATCGGACTTTTTCGTCAAATGGTGGTATCTGATTTTCGGCGGCATTTTCGGCGCGCTGTATTTCTTCTTCCAGACCTGGAGGCGCTCCGAGAAAATGCAGCGCACCATGGACCGCATCCTGTTGAAGCTCCCTGTCTTCGGCGACGTGATCATGAAGGCCACCGTGGCACGCTGGACGCGCACATTGGCGACCATGTTCGCCGCCGGCGTGCCCCTGGTCGAATCGCTCGATTCGGTCGGCGGTGCAGCCGGCAACTTCGTGTTTTTCGACGCCACGCGCAAAATCCAGACCGAGGTGGCAACGGGTACCAGCCTGACAGTGGCCATGCAAAACGTCAACCTGTTCCCCAGCATGGTGACCCAGATGGTCGCCATCGGCGAGGAATCCGGCGCGCTCGACTCGATGCTGGGCAAGGTGGCCGATTTCTATGAAGCCGAAGTCGACGATGCGGTCGAATCGCTCTCGTCCCTGATGGAACCGATGATCATGGTGATTCTGGGCGTGCTGATCGGCGGCCTGGTCGTGGCCATGTATCTGCCTATCTTCAAGCTGGGTTCGGTCGTCTGATGCTTGATATCCTGTTTTTTGCCGCACCGGGGAGTCTTTTCCCCGCTGCGGTGGCCGGAATTTTCGGTCTGCTGATCGGCAGTTTCTTGAACGTGGTGATCCATCGCCTGCCGCGCATGATGGAGCGCGAATCGGACGACTACCTCCCGCTCTACCAGGAAGGCCGCGAAGAGGCCATGCGCCTGGGTTCGGCTGTCACCTCGGTCTCTTTTGAGAGCACCGTGCCGCTGCCGCACGAAGACCCGTATAACCTCGTCCTGCCGCGCTCTGCCTGCCCCTCCTGCGGCCACCAGATCACGGCGCTGGAAAACATCCCGCTGGTCAGCTATCTGGCTTTGGGCGGCAAATGCAGTCAATGCAAGGCGCCGATCTCCCTGCGCTATCCGGCAGTCGAGTTGCTGACCGGCTTGTTGTCGGCCTTCATGATCTGGCATTTCGGCAGTGGCGTACTCGGGCTGGCCAGCCTGGCATTCACCTTTCTGCTCATTGCGATGACCTTCATCGATGCCGACACCAAGTATCTGCCTGACGTCCTGACTTATCCCCTGCTCTGGATCGGCCTGTTGTTGAATGTCAGGAATGTCATCGTTCCTACCGGCGAAGCCGTGATCGGCGCGGCCGCGGGTTATATGTTCTTCTGGATCATCGGCAAACTCTTCTATCTGCTGCGCAAGACCGAGGGCATGGGACAGGGCGACTTCAAGCTCCTCGCCGCGCTCGGCGCCTGGTTCGGCTGGAAGATGCTGCCGCTGATCGTGCTCGTTTCGTCGGCCTTCGGCGCCTTCGTCGGCATCGTATTGATCGTGCTGGCCAAACGCGGGCGCAATTACGCGATTCCCTTCGGCCCCTACCTGGCGTTTGCCGGCATGGTGGCGCTGATCGCAGGCCAACCGATCATCGACGCTTATCTCGGCAGCATGGGGCATTGAGCCATGGACCGTCCGGCCAAACGCTTCTCGGTCGGCTTGACCGGCGGCATAGGCTCGGGCAAGACCACGGTGACCAATCTGTTTGGCGAACTCGGCGCCGGCATTGTCGATACCGACCTGATCGCGCATCAGGTCACGGCGCCGGACGGCCCGGCCATCAATGCCATCCGCGATGAATTCGGCCCGCAATTCCTGACACCCGAGGGCGCGATGGATCGCGCGCGCATGCGCGAACTGGTGTTTTCCGATCCGGCGCAAAAAACCAGGCTCGAAGCCATCCTCCATCCGCTGATCCGCAGCGAAACCGAAGCCCAGGCCGCGCGTGTAACCGGAACTTACACGATCTTCGTCGTCCCTCTTTTGGTCGAGTCGAAAACCTGGCGCCAGCGCGTCGATCGTGTACTGGTGATAGACTGCCCGGAAGAGATGCAAGTGGCGCGCGTCATGGCACGCAACGGCATGTCCGAAGCGCAAGTGCGTGCCATCATGGCGACCCAGGTGCCGCGCGCGGTACGGCTCGCCGCAGCCGACGATGTGCTCGACAATGCAGGCGATCCGGCTGCGCTACGCGAAACAGTCGGGCGGCTGCACGCGCTATACTGCGGCTTGGCGCGTCCCGGCGCGAATCTCGGCCCGAATCTCGGCGCAAGCCAGATCGAATAAATCGTGTACAACATTTGTAATTTTCTACGCCTTCGTTCAGAATCACATATCGCCATCGAATCTGCCGAGGAAACATTTTGATCGTCTACGAATACCCTTTCAACGAGCGTATTCGCACCTTGCTGCGGTTGGAGGATTTGTACGAAAAATTCGTGTTTTTCCTCAACCAGGATCATCCGCTGCAACACCATGTCGCCTTGTCGACAATTTTCGAAATGCTGGAAGTGGCCGGACGGGCTGACCTGAAATCCGATTTGTTGCAAGAGCTTGAGCGGCAGAAACAGACCCTGCTTGGCTTCAAATCCAACCCCGCTGTCGAAGCTGAACGGCTCGACGCCGTGTTGACCGAGGTCGATCGCGCCGGCAGTGCCCTGGTTGCGTCGCAAGGCAAGACCGGCCAACATATCCGCGACAACGAATGGCTGATGAGCATACGCGGCCGCACCATCATTCCCGGCGGTGCCTGTGAATTCGACCTGCCGTCCTACTACGCCTGGCAGCAGCGTTCGGCCGAACAGCGGGCCAACGACATTGCCAACTGGTTTGCCCCATTGGCGCCCTTGTTTGACGCCATCAACGTGGTGCTGAAGCTGCTGCGTGAATCCGGACGTCCGGCGAAAATGATTGCCAATGCCGGCAGTTATCAGCAAATGTTGCAAGGCAAGGTGTATCAGATGCTGCGCCTGACGCTGGACGAGACGCTAGGCGTGATCCCGGAAATTTCGGCCAATAAATACATGCTGTGGGTCCGTTTCATGCTGCAAGGTGGCGATATGAAACCGCGTTCGCACGAGATGGACGTTCCCTTCGAGCTTACGCTCTGTAATTTCTGATTAATTCATTATGGCAACCGTAGTCGATTGCCCCACCTGCGGCAAGAAAGTCGAATGGGTGGAGCAAAACAAATACCGCCCGTTTTGCAGCGAGCGCTGCAAGCAGATTGATTTGGGGGCTTGGGCGGAAGAGAAGTATGTGATTCCTGCTGTTAATCCGCCGCAGGGGGCGGATGATGAGGAGCCGTCGTCCTCTCACTGATCCGGCCAGTAGGGTGGGTGAGCGCAGCGTTACCCACCAATGTGCTGTAAATTCGTTTCGCAAGACGTATAAAGAATTATGTTCTTTCTCGTCGATGCCTTCGCCGGGGGCAGCCCGGCAGCTGCTTACTTTCTTTGCTTCGCCAAAGAAAGTAAGCAAAGAAAGGCGACCGCTCAACGCCGCCCCTCTTCGAGGGGTTCCCAAAAATGCGGGAGTCAAAGCGGGAAGCGCGGAAACTCGCCTGCGGCTCAAACATCCGCGCTTCTTTTTCCGCGTTGGCTCCCGCCTTTTTGGCGTCGTCGAAAGCGGAACTGCGTCCAGCGCTATCTCAGTTTGCCTCACTTCGCCGCCAGTGCGCTAGCCGCAAATTCCTTCCCCGTCATTCCCGCGAAAGCGGGAATCCACGCCTACTGGGTTCCCGCAGAGCAGCCACTCGCCTGCTCGGGAACAGCGAATCGTTATCGATAGCGCTCCATCGAGAGTCCCTCCAGGTCAATATCCGGCTTCTTGCCCGATACGATATCGGCCATCACCCGGCCCGAGCCGCAGGCCATGGTCCAGCCCAGCGTGCCGTGGCCGCTGTTGACGAACAGGTTTCCATAACGCGTCTTGCCCAGCACCGGCGTGCCGTCGGGCGTCATGGGGCGCAGGCCGCACCAGAATTCGGCGCGTGCCATGTCGCCGCTGTCGGGGAACAGGTCGGTGACGGAATGCTCCAGCGTCTCGCGCCGGCGCGCATGCAGGCGCAGGTCGAAGCCGGCGATTTCGGCCGTGCCACCTACGCGAATGCTGTCGCCCAGGCGAGTGATCGCCACCTTGAACGTTTCGTCCATGATGGTCGATTCCGGCGCGCGCGTCGCGTCCGTGATCGGTACGGTGATCGAATAGCCCTTGATGGGGTAGATCGGCACGTGCAGGTCGATGCCGCGCAGCAATCCCGAGGAATAACTACCCAGTGCCAGCACGTAGGCGTCGGCATGCAATTCGCCGACCGAGGTGGCGATGCCTTTGATCTTGTCGCCTTCGGTGAGCAGCCGATCTATCGTTACGCCATAGCGGAATTGCACGCCGAGCTTTTGCGCCATGCCGGCCAGGGCTTGCGTGAACTTGAAGCAATCGCCGGTTTCATCGCCCGGCAAACGCAGCGCGCCGACGAATTTTTGCCGCACGTGCACCAATGCCGGTTCGACCTTGAGGCAGCCGGTCGGGTCCAGCACTTCGTAAGGCACACCGTAACGCTTCAAGACGGCAATGTCGGCCGCCGAGGCATCGAGCTGCTTTTGCGTGCGGAACAATTGCAGCGTGCCCTGGCTGCGCTCGTCGTAGCTGATGCCGGTTGTCTTGCGCAAGTCGATCAGGCAGTCGCGGCTGTATTCGGCCAGGCGCACCATGCGGCTCTTGTTGATCTCGTAGCGGGCCGACGTGCAATTGCGCAACATGCGAAACACCCAGGACCACATGTAAGGGTCCACGCTGGGGCGGATCGCGAGCGGGCTGTGGCGCATCAAGAGCCATTTGATTGCCTTCATGGGAATGCCCGGCCCGGCCCAGGGCGCGGCATAACCCGGCGAGACTTCGCCGGCATTGGCAAAGCTGGTTTCCAGCCCGGCGCCGCTCTGGCGGTCGATCACGGTCACTTCATGGCCGGCTTGCGCCAGGTAGTAGGCCGAAGCCGTGCCGATGACGCCGCTGCCCAGTATGACGATTTTCATTATGTTTTCTCCCAACGCAATTTGTCGAGCCACGTGATCAGCGGCACCGTGGCCGGCAACAGCGGCTCCAGCTCCACGCTACCTTGCCAGGCAAAGGCCTGCCCCTCCAGGCTTTGCGGCTCACCGGTCCAATCGCGGCTGATATAGAAATGTAATCTGACATGGGCGTGCGGGTAAACATGTTCGACGCCACACCAGGGTTCGGCTGAATTCACCGTCACGCCCAGTTCTTCGACGAACTCGCGCTTCAATGCGTCTTCGATCGATTCGTCAGGCTCCACCTTGCCGCCGGGGAATTCCCAGTATCCGGCATAGGGTTTGCCCTCGGGGCGTTGGCCCAACAGCACGTCGCCATTGGGCTGCATCAGGATGCCGACGGCAACGTCGATCGGTTTTTCGTTCGCTTTGGCGCTCACTGTCGGCTCATTTCTTGCCTGCAAAATCCTTAGCGAACTGCCATGCCACGCGCCCGGAACGCGAACCGCGCTGCAAGGCCCAGCGCAAGGCGTCGTCGTGCGCCGCCGCAATTTGTTCTTCATTGCAGCCGAGCTGGCGCAACCAGTGCGCCACGATGGCCAGGTAATCGTCCTGCTTGAACGGATAGAACGAGACCCACAGGCCGAAGCGCTCGGACAGCGAGATCTTCTCTTCCACCGTCTCGCCGGGGTGCAAGTCGCCGTCGTCGGTATGCTTGTAGCCGGCATTGTCGGCCATGCTCTCGGGAAGCAGGTGGCGCCGGTTCGAGGTGGCATAGACCAGCACGTTGTCGGATTGGGCCGATATGCTGCCATCCAGGGCCACTTTCAGGGCCTTGTAGCCGCGCTCGCCTTCGCCGAAGGAAAGGTCGTCGCAGAAGATGACGAAGCGCTCCGGTCTTCCCGCCACCAGATCGACGATGTCGGGCAGATCGACCAGATCGTCCTTGTCAACTTCGATCAGGCGCAAGCCTTGCGCGCCAAACTGGTTCAGGCAAGCCTTGATCAAGGACGACTTGCCGGTGCCGCGCGCGCCGGTCAAGAGCACGTTGTTGGCCGGCAGGCCGGCAACAAACTGGCGCGTGTTCTGTTCGATCAGCGCTTTTTGCGGACCGATGATCTGCAAATCGGAAAAAGCGATGGAAGAGGCGTGCCGCACGGCTTGCAGGAAACCCTGGCCGTTGCGCTTGCGCCAGCGGAAGGCCGTGGCGCCTGCCCAATCGACCGGTGCTGCAACCGGAGGCAAAACCGCTTCGAGGCGCGCAAGCAAACCCTCTGCACGCGCGATCAGTTGCTCAAGGTCGGCCGTCATTGGACAATATTACGAGCGGTAGTCGGCGTTGATCGATACGTAATCGTGCGACAGGTCGCAGGTCCAGACCGTCGCCGAGACGCCGCCGCGGCCGAGCTTGACCTTCACCGTGATTTCGCTTTGCTTCATCACGCGCTGGCCGTCTTCTTCGCGGTAATCGGGGTGCCGCCCGCCATGCTTGGCGACCCAGACGTCGTCGAGATAGAGGTTGATCTTGTTGACGTCGAGGTCGGCAATGCCGGCGTAACCGATGGCGGCCAGGATGCGGCCCAGATTGGGGTCGGAGGCGAAGAAGGCCGTCTTGACCAATGGCGAATGGGCGATGGCATAAGCCACCTTGCGGCACTCTTCACTGCTGGCACCCTCTTCGACCGTGACGGTGATGAACTTGGTCGCGCCCTCGCCATCGCGGATGATCTGCTGCGACAGGTTTTGCGCCAGTGCCGTGACGGCGCGGGCCAATGCTTCGTATTCGGGAGTATCGACCGCGGTGACTTCCAGGCTTGAGGTGCCGGTTGCGATCAGCATGAAGGAATCGTTGGTCGAGGTGTCGCCATCGATGGTGATGCAATTGAACGAATGATCGGCCGCCTCCTTCACCATGTGGTCGAGCACAAGCTGCGACACCTTGGCGTCGCAGGCGAGGAAGCCGAGCATGGTCGCCATATTCGGGCGGATCATGCCGGCGCCCTTGCTGATGCCGGTCATGGTGATGGTGTGGCCATCGATCAGCGTGGTGCTTGAGGCCGCCTTGGGCTGGGTATCGGTGGTCATGATGGATTCGGCGGCGGCATACCAGTTGTCGGCCTTGAGATTGGCGACTGCTGCCGGCAAGCCGGCCTTGATACGATCCACCGGCAGCGGCTCAAGGATCACGCCGGTCGAAAACGGCAGGATCTGCGAGGCATCGCAATCGAGCAGTTCGGCCAACGCGACACAGGTGGCATTGGCCGCGATCAGGCCGGCTTCGCCCGTGCCGGCATTGGCGTTGCCGGTATTGATCACCAGTGCACGGATCGACGACGAAGCGGACAGATGCAAGCCTTCCAGGTGGGCCTTGCACACCTGCACCGGGGCGGCGCAAAAACGGTTTGTCGTAAACACGCCCGACACCGTGGCCGAGGGTGCCAGCTTCATGACCAGCAAGTCCTTGCGGTTGGCCTTGCGGACGCCGGCTTCGGCGAAACCGAGTTCAATGCCGTTGACGGATTTCAGATTGGCGGCGACGGGGAGCGGAAGATTGACGGCCATGTTGTTCTCGCGAATGATTGACTGGACTGATGGTCCCGCGCGGCACGGGACGGGAAATTGCTCGCTATTGTAAACGTAACTGCCTGCCGCGGCATCTCACGACCGCAACCGGCCGCGTCCTTGCATCGTCAATGTTTAGAACAGAAGAAAATCTTTTCTCCGCGCGCGAGCGCGTAACGGACCACATCGGCCCCGCCGGCAGTCACTTCCTCTATGCGATGAAAGCCTGCTGCACGTAACCTGTCCCTGAAGTCGCGGCCGTAATATCGCACGTGGTCGTCCTGGTCGAAATGCAGCGTTCGCTGCGCGGGGTCCGTGATTGCGGCGTCCTCATAAGTGCGCTCCCAACCTTCGGCCAAGGGAACCGAGCAGATCAACACGCCATCGTCGGAGAGTATGCGGCACAGTTCGCGCATTGCCTTGCTATCTTCCACGTGTTCGAAGACGTGATTGCAGATGATCGTCTTGAAACTGCCCGCGTCGAGCGCGATGTCTTCGATGTTCAAGCGCAGATCGGCTGGGCCGAATAGATCGGCGGTCTTGTAAGCGTCATACACGTGCTCGAAGCGGCTTTTGAGAACTTTTTCCGGCGCAAAATGCAGTATGGGTTGCGCGAGCCTGGCCTTCTCGCCGCGATACCAGAGCCAAAACAGCCTGTGGCGCGGGTGGGAATTGCAATTCGGGCAGCTATTGTCGCGCACCAGGGTGGGGCCAAACCACGTCTGAAACCTTCCGCGGTATCCGCAAATGGAACATTCGCGCGGATAGGCATGCTTGCGCAAACGCCAGCCGTCGATCAGCAGATCCGGTATCAGCATTTTGACGAAGCGCTTCCAGTGCATCACCAATGCCCTCCCAATTAGGCACGCGGATAGCCGCCTTGCGGCACGAACAGCATCACTATCCTGGTTTGATCAAGCCAGCTTGCCGTGGCACTGCTTGAATTTCTTGCCGCTGCCGCAAGGGCAAGGATCATTGCGTCCGACGTTGAACATCGGATTGTTGCGCTGTGGCTGCGCACTTCGCGGTCCGTTTTGCGGCGCCTCGTCCGGCGTCGGCGCGAGCAATTCCTCTGCGCCCAATGCCGGATTGAAGTCGGCGTGCTGGTAATGCACGTTTTCCAGGTGCGATTGTGCCAGCTGCTGCTCGGCCTGCTCGACTTCCTCGCGCGACTGGATGCGCACCAGCATGATCTTTTGCGTCACGTCATTCTTGATCATGTCGAGCATCTGGCCGAACAGTTCGAACGCTTCGCGCTTGTATTCCTGCTTCGGGTTCTTCTGACCATAACTGCGCAGGCCGATGCCTTGGCGCAAATGGTCGAGCGCAGCCAGATGTTCGCGCCAATGCGAGTCCATGCTTTGCAGCATGACGTTGCGCTCGAAGCCGCCAAAGGCTTCCTGGCCGACCAGGTCAACCTTGGCCTGATACACGGCATCGGCCGCTTCGTAAAGCTTGGCCAGCAAATCGTCATCGGTCAGCTTGGCATCAGCCTCGAGCATCTGCTTGAGCGGCACCGGCAACTGCCATTCGGCTTGCAGGGCGGCTTCCAGAGCGGACAGATTCCATTGCTCTTCCATCGATTCGGCCGGCACATAGGTGCGGAACAGGTCTTCGAAGACGCCATGGCGCAGCGACGTGATCAGCGCCGAGACATCCTTCGCTTCGAGCAATTCGTTGCGCTGCTGGTAGGTCACCTTGCGCTGTTCGTTGGCGACGTCGTCGTATTCGAGCAATTGCTTGCGGATGTCGAAGTTGCGTGCCTCGACCTTGCGCTGCGCCGATTCCAGCGAACGCGTCACGATACCGGCTTCGATCGGCTCGCCGTCGGGCATCTTGAGACGCTCCATGATCGCGCGCAGGCGCTCGCCGGCGAAGATGCGCAACAAGGGATCGTCGAGCGAGAGGTAGAAGCGCGAAGAGCCCGGGTCGCCCTGGCGTGCCGCACGGCCGCGCAACTGGTTGTCGACGCGGCGCGATTCATGGCGTTCGGTGCCGACGATGTGCAACCCGCCGGCGGCCACCACCTGTTCGTGCAGCGATTGCCATTCGTCGCTCAGCGATTGCGCCTTTTGCTTTTTGACTTCATCGGACAATTCCGCATCGGCCTCGATGAACTGGATCTGCTTTTCGACGTTGCCGCCCAACACGATGTCGGTACCCCGCCCGGCCATGTTGGTGGCGATGGTGATCATGCTGGGACGGCCGGCCTGGGCCACGATCTCGGCTTCGCGCGCATGCTGCTTGGCGTTCAAGACGTTGTGCGGCAGTTTTTCCTTGGTCAGGATGCCCGAGAGCAGTTCCGAATTCTCGATCGAGGTGGTGCCGACCAGGACCGGCTGGCCGCGCTCGTAGCAATCCTTGATGTCGATCATCATGGCGCGGTACTTCTCGGCCGCCGACTTGTAGACCTGGTCTTGACGGTCCTTGCGCTGGTTCGGGCGGTTGGGCGGAATCACCACGGTCTCCAAACCGTAGATTTCCTGGAATTCGTAGGCTTCGGTGTCGGCCGTGCCGGTCATGCCGGCCAGCTTGTTGTACATGCGGAAGTAATTCTGGAACGTGATCGAGGCAAGCGTCTGGTTCTCGTTCTGGATCTTGACGCCTTCCTTGGCTTCCACCGCCTGGTGCAAGCCGTCGGACCAGCGGCGGCCCGTCATCAGGCGGCCCGTGAATTCGTCGACGATCACGATTTCGTCTTCCTGCACCACGTAATGCTGGTCGCGGAAATACAGCGTATGGGCGCGCAGCGCGGCATACAGGTGATGCATCAAGGTGATGTTGGCCGCATCGTAAAGCGACGCACCTTCGGGCAACAGGCCCATGCGCGTCATGATCTCTTCGGCCTTTTCATGACCGGCTTCGGTCAACAGCACCTGATGCGCCTTTTCATCCTTGGTGTAGTCGCCCGGCTGTTCGATCTTGCCACGGCCGTCGGGCGTCTCTTCGCCGATCTGCAGCGTCAACAGCGGCGGGATTTCGTTGATCTTGTAATAGAGGTCGGTATGGCTTTCGGCCTGGCCGGAAATGATCAAAGGCGTTCTGGCTTCGTCGATCAGGATCGAGTCGACTTCATCGACGATGCCGAAATTGAGCGGGCGCTGCACGCGGTCGGCCGCTTCATAGACCATGTTGTCGCGCAGGTAGTCGAAGCCGAATTCATTGTTGGTGCCGTAGGTGATGTCGGCGGCATAGGCGCTCTGCTTGGTGTCATGGTCCATGCGCGACAGGTTCACGCCGGTCGTCAAGCCCAGCCAGCCATAAAGGCGGCCCATCCATTCCGAATCGCGCTCGGCCAGGTAATCATTGACCGTCACCACATGCACGCCCTTGCCCGACAAGGCATTCAAATAGGCCGGCAGGGTCGCCATCAGGGTCTTGCCTTCGCCGGTTGCCATTTCGGCGATCTTGCCGTAGTGCAGCACCATGCCGCCGATCAATTGCACGTCGAAGTGGCGCATCTTGAGCACACGCTTGCCGGCTTCGCGGCAGACGGCAAATGCTTCAGGCAGCAACTGGTCAAGCGTTTCGCCACCGGCGACGCGCTCCTTGAGTTCCGGGGTCTTGGCCTGAAGTTCTGCGTCGGACAGGCTCTCCATGGCCGGCTCCAGCGCATTGATCTGGCGAACGATCTTTTGATATTGCTTGATCAGCCGCTGGTTGCGGCTGCCGAAAATCTTGGTCAGAAATGACATGCTAGAGTTTTAATTAAGTAGTCGCGGCAAAGCTCCAATTCCCACACCAGCCGCACGCGCAGTCAATATGAAATTGGGACGAAGTAAAACGCAAAACCGTGCAAAACAGCTAAAAGACTGAGATTTTAGCATGGGGAGGACCCAAGATTGGGCCTGTCCGGCAGGAAACAAGGGGAATTACAGCGGGCAATACAAGGAGAAATCAGCGCGGCAAGCCGGTAGGGCGGCTGGCGTTGGCGGCAACCGTCGTGACCCTGGGTGCCTCGTTCTCGGCCAGCAAGGCGCGCGCCTGCTCTGCACCGGCGGAGAGGAATTTGTGCGGGTCTTGCTGTATGCCCTTGACCAGCACTTCAAAATGCAAATGGGCGCCCGTGGAGCGCCCGGTGGAACCAATGTCCGCCACATGCTGACCGCGCCGCACGATGTCGCCCACATTGACCAGAATCTTCGAGGTGTGGGCGTAGCGCGTCACGATGTCGTTGCCGTGGTCGATTTCAAGCATGTTGCCGTATTCGTGATGGTATTCGGAAGCGATCACCACGCCGCCGGCCGCTGCGACGATGGGCGTGCCCACCGGCGAAGGAAAATCGATGCCTTCGTGGAAGGCGTTGCGCCCGGTAAAAGGATCGGTACGCCAGCCGAACCCGGAAGCGTTATACGCGACGTTGACCGGCTGCACCGTCGGCAAGAGCCGCGACTTGACGTTGTAGGTCATCAAGGTGGTTTCGACCACATTCATATAGTCGGAGCGATGCTCGATATCCACCGCCAGATCGTCAAGCTGGTGCTGCATGCTCTCCATGCTCAAATCGGGCTGCACCTTTTCATCAGGATGCGGCTGCGCCGGCTGGGCCGGAGCCGAAGCGCCATTGGCGCCGGCCGCCGGTGCGCTTTTGAACTTGAACTCTTCAGGCTTGACCCCTGCCAAACCCTGCACCCGCTCGCCGACGGCATCGAGGCGCATCAAGCGCGCCTGCAATTCACCCACGCGCGCAGCGATGGCGGCAAGATTCTCTTTCAGGTATTTGTCTTTTTTCCCGGCGTCGTCGGGCGAAGACACAGTAACGTCGCCCATGAAAGGCAAGCCGTTATGACGCGCAAGGTAGGAGATCAGGTAGGCGGACAGGGCGACAGCAACCGCCAATCCCGCGAGGCCGAGCAGCAGGTGGCGGACCGTCAAGGTCAGCGGTGCAGCGCGCGGACGCAGCAGAATGATTTGCATGCCTACCCCTTACCCTGGATAAGGTGTGATAAGGTTGCGCGATGAAAAGGCCGTCATCGTTCATTCCCTACCAACCCGGCAACGCCAAGGCAAAAACCGCCAAAGGCGCCGTCGATTTCCTTCGTACCCACGACAAGCTGGCAAACCTGCTACCTGCTGCCGCTCGGCTGGTGGCGCTGCAAAAAGACTGCGTCGCCATCCTCCCTGCTCAATTCGCCTGGTGTGCGCCGCTGGCATTTGAGGAAGGGCAATTAACGATCGCCATTCCCAATGCCGCACTGGCCGCCAAGCTCAAACAGCAATTGCCGAAACTACAAGACAATTTACTGAAGCGGGGCTGGCAGGTTATCGCAATACGTTTGAAAGTGCAAGTCATCAACGTTGTTGCAAAACAAGAAAGATTCCAGCATCCCGGCTTGCCCGAGGGAGCGGTGGCAGCTTTTGCGCAACTGGAAAACGCGCTGGAAGAGACGAAGCAAAACAGCGCGTTGAAGGAAGCCTTGAGGAATTTGGTCGAGAAACGGATGCGGGCTGGCTAGTAGGTTGGCGCTGAGCGCAGCGAAGCCCAACAAGCCTAGGTATCCCCTACCAAATGCATTTGCCCGACGGCCGGATGTTGGGCCGGGCCTCGCTAGGCTTCGCTGCGTTCAGCGCCAACCACTTAGTTGAACGCCCACTCCTGCCCGACCTGGCGCACATAACTTTCAGGAGCCGTGCCGATGTCGTCGAAGCTGACGACTTCATAGGCTTCCGGATGCGCCAGCAGTTCGCGCAACAGCATGTTGTTCAGCATGTGCCCCGACTTGTGTGCCGTGTAGTTGGCCAGGAAGGGATGCCCTATTAAATAGAGGTCGCCGATCGCGTCCAGGATCTTGTGGCGCACGAACTCGTTTTCGTAGCGCAGCCCATCTGAGTTGAGGATGCGGTATTCGTCCATGACGATCGCGTTTTCCAGCGAGCCGCCGCGCGCCAAGCCGATGCCGCGCAGCATTTCCACATCCTGCATGAAGCCGAACGTGCGTGCGCGCGCGATTTCCTTGACGTAGGAATCGAGGCCGAAATCGACTTCGGCCGTCTGGCCCGTGCCATCGACGGCCGGGTGCTTGAATTCGATGAAGAACTTGAGCTTGAACCCGTTGTAAGGTTCCAGCCTGACCCACTTTTCCTGTTCGCCTTCGCCGTGGCGCACTTCCACGGTCTTGGTCACACGGATGAATTTCTTGGCCTTGTTCTGTTCCTGCATGCCGGCCTGTTGCAGCAGGAAGACGAAGGACGCAGCCGAGCCGTCCATGATGGGAATTTCCTCGGCCGTCACATCGACGTAAAGATTGTCGATGCCCAAGCCGGCGCAAGCCGACATCAAGTGCTCGACCGTCGAGACGCGTGCACCATCCTTTTCCAGCACTGACGCCATGCGCGTGTCGCCGACCGACAAGGCATAAGCCGGGAAGTCGACGATCGGGTCGAGATCGACACGGCGGAACACGATGCCGGTGTCGGGTGCGGCGGGACGCAAGGTCAATTCGACCTTGGTGCCGGAGTGAAGACCCACCCCGATGGTCTTGACCAATTGTTTGATGGTACGTTGTTTCAGCATACCCAGATTATAGCAACTAACCGGAAAGTCAGTTAAAAACGGCGCCGATACTGGATACTGTTGTACCGACGCCGTTCAAATTTGTTACCGCTTGTATCCGTTTATTGTTCGCTTGTTATCCGATTATGCCTGGCCCAACAGCGTCTCGGCATTCGACACTTCGAACTTGCCCGGCGCTTCAATATTGAGGTGCTTGACCACACCGTCTTGCACCAGCATCGAATAACGCTGCGAACGCGTGCCCATGCCGAACTTGCTGTAGTCCGCGTCCAGGCCGAGCGCCTTGCTGAAGGCGCCATTGCCGTCGGCCATCATGCGCACGATGCCGGTGGATTTCTGCTCGCGGCCCCAGGCGCCCATGACGAAGGCGTCATTGACCGAGATGCACCAGATTTCGTCGACGCCCTTGGCCTTGAGGTCAGCGGCGTGCTTGACGTAGCCGGGAACGTGCTGCGCCGAGCAAGTCGGCGTGAAAGCGCCGGGCAGGCCGAAGATCGCAATCTTCTTGCCCTTGACCAAGTCGGCGACTTGAAAGGTATTGGGGCCGATGGTGCAGGCGTCGGTGGCAGTTTCGAAAAATTCGGCCAGGGTGCCGTCAGGCAGATGGTCGCCGATCTGAATGGTCATGGGTGCTCCTTCTTTTGTGATTGGACAGGACTTACGCAAAATCGCACTGGCTAGGCGGGTTGCCGCAGACAGTACACCAGTACGGCAAGGCAGCCCAACGACGCCAGGGTGGTTTTTCGTAAGTCCTGCAAATAAAAACGCCGCACCCGCATTACACAGGTGCGGCGCACAGACCGCAGTATGCCTTGTTCTTGTTTTTTATGCAGGATGAGCGCCACCCACCCCCTCAGCATCAAACATCTGACCCGTCATCCCCGTGAAAACGGGGATCCCCTTTACATCCTGTCACCTTGGCACTTTGGGCCCCCGTTTTCACGGGGACGACAGACGTAAAGTATCAGCCTGTTCAATCAGCTTGCTTGCGTAGAAATGCCGGGATGTCATAGGTTTCCATGCCATTCTTCTCCAGCGCACGTACCGTCTCCGATGCCGATTCACGGCGCCACACTGCCGGCGCCTTCAAGCCTTCGAACTGCTGCTGGGCCGGTGCGGTATGGCCGTGCGAACCATGCTGCATGGCGTTGACTTGCAGCGGTTCGTTGTGCGTGCCGGTGCGCATGACCGGGGTCTGCACCAGTTGCACGGTCTTGCGCGTCTTGCCCAAGCCGGTTGCCACCACCGTCACGCGGATGTCGTCGCCCATGTTGTCGTCGTAGGCGATGCCCTGCGCGATCGATGCATCGGCGGCGGCGAAGGCGCGCACGGTGGCCATGACTTCCTTGATTTCCTTACCCTTCAGGCTGCGGCTGGCGGTGACGTTGACCAGCACGCCGCGCGCGCCGGAGAGATCGATGCCGTCCAGCAGCGGCGAAGCGACGGCTTGTTCGGCCGCGATGCGGGCGCGGTCCACGCCTGACGCGGTGGCCGTGCCCATCATGGCCTTGCCCTGCTCGCCCATGATGGTCTTGACGTCGTTGAAGTCGACGTTGATGTGGCCCGGCACGTTGATGATTTCAGCGATGCCGGCCACGGCGTTGTTCAACACGTCGTCGGCGTGCTGCAGCCATTCGATCATGCTGTCGTCTTCATAGATCTCTTCCAGCTTTTCGTTCAGGATGATGATCAAGGAATCGACGTGCTGGGTCAGCGCCTCCAAACCTTCGTTGGCGATGTCCATGCACTTCTGGCCTTCGTACGAGAACGGCTTGGAGACCACCGCCACCGTCAAGGCACCCAATTCCTTCGCCACTTGCGCGACGATGGGTGCGGCGCCCGTGCCGGTGCCGCCGCCCATGCCGGCGGCGATGAAGACCATGTGCGCACCGCGCAAGGCGTCTTCGATGCGCGCACGCGATTCCTCGGCCAACTGGCGGCCGATTTCGGGTTTCATGCCCGCACCCAGGCCGGTCTCGCCGATCTGGATGATGTTGTGCGCCTTGGACAGTTGCAGCGCCTGCGCATCGGTGTTGGCGGCGATGAATTCAACGCCGGACACACCCTTGTTGATCATGTGTTGAACCGCATTGCCGCCTGCGCCACCGACGCCCACGACCTTGATGACAGTTCCCGCCGCAGCGTTATCAAGCATATCGATTTCCATAAGGACTCCTAAAGTGTGCAGTTTTCAGTCGATAGTCATCACGCGGTGTGCCGACTAGCGACTGCTAACTACGGGTTGTTGCAAAACAAATTAAAAATGAAAAACTGCTGCTAAAAGTTTCCGAGAAACCATTCCTTCATGCGCTGCCAGATCGCCTTCACCGTGCCATCCTGACGCGTGACGACATAGCCGCGCAGATACTGCTTCTTTGCTTCGAGCAGCAGACCCAGCACGGTCGAGTAGCGCGGGCTGCGCACCACGTCGGCCAACTGGCCGCTGTATTCCGGCGTACCGAGGCGCGCCGGTTTCAGGAAAATGTCTTCGGCCAATTCCACCATGCCCGGCATCATGGCCGAGCCGCCCGTCAAGACGATGCCCGAGGACAGCACTTCTTCGTAACCCGATTCGCGCACCACCTGATGCACCAGCGCAAACAATTCCTCGACGCGCGGCTCGATCACGGCGGCTAGCGCCTGACGCGACAAGGCGCGCGGGCCGCGGTCGCCCAGGCCCGGCACTTCCAGCGAATCGCCCGGATCGGCCAGTACCTGTTTGGCCACGCCGTAGCGCAGCTTGATTTCCTCGGCTTCCGAAGTCGGCGTGCGCAAGGCCATGGCGATGTCGTTGGTGATCTGGTCGCCCGCGATCGGGATCACGGCGGTATGGCGGATCGCACCTTCGGTGAAGATCGCCACATCCGTGGTACCGCCGCCCATGTCGATCAGCACGACACCCAACTCTTTTTCGTCCGGCGTCAGCACCGCATCGGCCGAGGCCATCGGCTGCAGGATCAAGTCCGACACTTCGAGGCCGCAGCGGCGCACGCACTTGACGATGTTCTGCACCGCCGAGACGGCGCCGGTGACGATGTGCACCTTCACTTCAAGCCGGATGCCGCTCATGCCGATCGGCTCGCGCACGTCTTCCTGGCTGTCGACGATGAATTCCTGCGGCACCGTGTGCAGCAGTTGCTGGTCGGTCGGGATGTTGACCGCCTTGGCCGTCTCGATCACGCGCGCCACGTCGGCGGCGGTGACTTCCTTGTCCTTGATCGCCACCATGCCGCTCGAATTGAAGCTGCGGATGTGGCTGCCGGCGATGCCGGTATAGACGTTGCGGATCTTGCAGTCGGCCATCAGCTCGGCTTCTTCGAGCGCGCGCTGGATCGATTCGACCGTGGCTTCGATATTGACGACGACACCCTTCTTCAAGCCCTTGGACTCGTGCTGGCCCAGGCCGATGACTTCATGCCGCCCGTTGGGCATGACTTCGGCCACCACGGCCACCACTTTCGAGGTGCCGATGTCGAGGCCGACAATCAGGTTTTTCGCGTCTTTTGTCATATCGTTCCGCTTATGTTCTTTATGTCCTGCTTTTCTTCCCTTTGGCTGGGGCCGCCTTGGGTGAAGCCGTCTTGGGTCCGGTTGCTGAACCGGGAGGCGGTCCCACCGCCTTCAAGGCCAGACCATTCGGGTAACGCATGTCGATGCTCTCGATGCCGTTCTGCCACTTCACCACCAGTTGCGGATAAGCCTTGACCAGCCGCCCCACCCGCTCGTTCAAGGTAGTCGCGCTCGGCTCTCGCCCCAGCTCCACCGTCATCCCGTTGTCGAGCTTCACGGTCCAGGCATAACGCCCCGACAATTGCACCGACTCGGGTCCCAATTTGATCGGCGCAAACCACTGCCGAAAATCGGCAAAACGCCGCACTACGTCCTTCTCGCTGCCTTCCGGCCCATAGAACTCCGGCAGCTTGCCGTCCTCTTCGGCCTCCTCCAGATTGGCCGTAAACGGTTCGCCCCTGATCGATACCAAACGCCCGTCTTCGCCCCAGGTGCCCAGCGGCACGTGTTCTTCCAGGGAAACCACCAGCTTGTTCGGCCACTCGCGGCGCACCGCCGCGCGCCGCACCCAGGGAACGGTTTCGAAGGCCTGCCGCACCGCATCGAGATCGGCGGTGAAGAAATTGCCCTTGATGCGTGGTATCGCCGTGCCCTTGATCGTGGTCTGGTTGACGCGTCGCAAGGGCATTTCGCCCAAGGCCTCGATGCGGATCGCGCGTAGCGTAAACATCGGGCGCTGCGCCAGCCACCACAGGCCCGCCACCAGCCACGCGAGCGCGAACAGGCCGAACAAGGCGCCCGATACCGCGTTCATGGTCTTGATGTCGTGCCACATGTGGTCCTTAGACTGGTTTCCAATCGGCCGTGGGCTGCAGATCCAGGCCCGCGGAACGCAAAATCGTCACGCACAAATCTTCATACGACATGCCCATCGCCTTGGCCGACATCGGCACCAGCGAGTGCCCGGTCATGCCGGGCGAGCTGTTTATCTCCAGCAGGAACGGCTCGTTGTCGCTCTCGCGCAACATGAAATCGACACGCGCCCAGCCTTCGCAGCCGATGGCGTTGAACGCCTGCACCGCCAGCTCCTGCACGCGCGCGGTCAGCGCCGCGTCGAGCGGCGCGGGGCAAAGGTATTCCGTGTCGTCGCTGAAATACTTGTGTTCGTAATCGTAGTTGCCTTGCGGCGCGCGGATTTCGACGATGGGCAATGCCTGTGCATCCTTGCCGGAACCGAGCACCGGCACGGTCAATTCACGGCCGCGAATAAATTCTTCGGCGAGCACGTTGCTGTCGTATTTGGCGCACAGCGCGAAGCCTTCCTGCATGTCGGAGTAGCCGTTGACCTTGACGATGCCGATGGTGGAACCTTCGTGCGGCGCCTTCAGCATCAAGGGCAAGCCAAGCTCATCGGGCACGGCGCGCAGTTGTTCATGCGTCGCCTCCGCAACCGACAACACCTTGAAGCGCGGCGTCGGCAAACCGTAGGTCAGCCACACGCGCTTGGTCATGACCTTGTCCATCGACAAGGCCGAGGCCATTACGCCGGGGCCGGTGTAGGGAATGCCCAATTGCTCCAGCACGCCTTGTATCGTGCCGTCTTCGCCATAGCGGCCATGCAGAGCGATGAAAACGCGGTCGAATTTTTCCGCCGCCAATTCCGCGAGGCTCTTCAAGCCGGTATCAAATGCGTGCGCATCGACGCCCTTGCTCTGCAAGGCTTTCAGCACGCCGTTGCCCGACATCAGCGAGACTTCACGCTCGGCCGAACGACCGCCGAACAGCACGCCGACCTTGCCCAAACCCTTGATGTCGTCGCTCATGCCGCCACCTCCGCCAAACGCTGCTGCAACTTGATCGGCACACTGCCCATGGAGCCGGCGCCCATGGTGATCACCACGTCGCCATCGCGCACCATGTCGAGGATCGCATCGGGCATGCCGTCGATCTGTTCGACGAAGGTCAACTCCACCTTGCCGGCCACGCGCAGCGCGTGCGCCAGCGCACGGCCGTCGGCGGCGACGATGGGTTGCTCGCCGGCGGAATAGACTTCGGCCAGCACCAGCACGTCGCACATCGACAAGACCCTGACGAAGTCTTCGAACAAATCGCGCGTACGCGTGTAGCGGTGCGGCTGGAACGCCAGCACCAGGCGCCGGCCGGGATAGGCGCCGCGCGCCGCCGCCAAGGTGGCCGCAGTCTCGGCCGGATGGTGGCCGTAATCGTCCACCAGGGCGAAGCTGCCGCCGTCCTTGCCGTCCTTGGCCGGAAGCTTTTGCTCGCCGTAGCGCGTGAAGCGGCGCCCCACGCCGTTGAAATCGGCAAGGGCCTTTTGCGTGGCGCTGTCGGGCACGCTCAATTCGCGCGCGATCGCCACTGCCGCGCAGGCATTCTGCACGTTGTGCATGCCAGGCTGGTTCAGGCGCAATTGCAGCGGCGGATAGTCATCCTGCAGCACGGTGAATTCCATATGGCCGCCGACCGCCTTGGCATCGATGGCGCGTACCTCTGCCTGCTCGTGAAAGCCGTAGGTGAGAATCGGCTTGGACACGAAGGGCATGATCTCGCGCACGTTGGCATCGTCCAGGCACAGCACGGCAATGCCATAGAACGGCAGGCGCTGGGTGAATTCGATGAAGGCCTGTTTCAGCTTGGCGAAGCTGTGGTCGTAGGTCTCCATGTGATCAGCGTCGATGTTGGTGATGACCTCGATCACCGGCGACAGATTCAAGAACGAAGCGTCGGACTCGTCGGCCTCGACCACGATGAAGTCCCCCGCGCCGAGCTTGGCATTGGCGCCGGCCGAAGTCAGGCGCCCGCCGATGACGAAGGTAGGATCAAGCCCGCCTTCGGCCAGCACGCTCGCAACGAGGCTGGTGGTCGTGGTCTTGCCGTGCGTGCCGGCAATCGCAATACCGCTCTTCAGGCGCATCAATTCGGCCAGCATCATGGCGCGCGGCACGATGGGGACATGCTTTTCACGCCCGGCAATGACTTCCGGATTGTCCGACTTGACGGCGGAAGACACCACGATGGCATCCGCATCGGCGATATTCTTGGCCGCATGCCCCTGGAACACACGGGCGCCCAGCTTTGCCAGCCGTTCGGTCACGGCATTGCTGCCCAGGTCGGAACCGGACACGGCATAGCCGAGATTGAGCAGCACTTCGGCAATGCCGCTCATGCCCGAACCGCCGATGCCGACGAAGTGAATATTGCGTACCTTGTGTTTCATGCTGCACCTGCCAGTTTCTCAAGGACTTGCGCGATCGCCTCGTTGGCATCGCGCCGTCCATTGTCATATGCCGCTTCCGCCATGGTGAGGCAGGCGGCGCGGTTCGTCTTTTTCAGCAACGCGGCCAGGCGCTCCGCGTTCAATTCGGTTTGCGGCAGATGGATCGCCGCGCGATGGTGCGCCATCCAGCGTGCGTTGTCGCGCTGGTGCCTGGTGGTCGATGCCATGAAAGGCACCAGCACGCTGGCGACACCGGCCGCCGTCAATTCCGACACCGTGATCGCGCCGGCACGGCAGATCACCAGATCGGCCTCGGCATAGCGGCGCGCCATGTCGTCGATGAAATCGAGCACTTCGGCTTCCACACCGGCTTGGGCATACGCTGCGCGCAAGGCTTCGATATGCTGCTTGCCCGATTGGTGCGTGACGATGGGGCGTTCCTCTGCCGGCAACAGCGCCAGCGCCTGCGGCACGCAATCGTTCAACACCTTGGCGCCCAGGCTTCCGCCCACCACCAGGATGCGCAACGGCCCGCTGCGCCCGGCAAAGCGCTCGGCCGGCTTGGGCAAGCTCAAAATTTCCTGCCGCACCGGATTGCCCGTCACCGTGGCCTTGCCGGCAGCGCGGCCGAATTCACCGGGAAAGCCGAACAGCACGCGGCGGGCCAGCGGTGCCAAGGTCTTGTTCGACAGCAGCAGCGACGCATCGGCATTGGCCAGCACCAGCGGAATGCCGCGCATGCGCGCCATCATGCCGCCCGGCACCGTCACGTAGCCGCCCATGCCCAAGACCACGTCAGGCTGGCGCTGCGCCAGATAACGGAAACATTGCGCGAAGGCCGGTGCCAGTCGGAACGCGCCCTTGATCGTATGGCCCAGCCCTTTGCCGCGCAAACCGCGAAACTCGATATTGTCCATCTCGATGCCGTGCTTGGGCACGATGTCGCATTCCATGCCGTGCATGGTGCCGAGCCAGGACACGGCCCAGCCGCGCGCCTTCATGGTCGCGGCGATCGCCAGGCCGGGGAAGATATGGCCGCCGGTGCCGGCTGCCATGATCATCAGGCGCTTTTGCTTGGAGGCAGTCATCAGATGCGCCCTCCCCGCATCAGCGTGCGGTTTTCATAGTCGATGCGCAACAGGATCGCCAGGCCCACACAATTGATCATCACGCCGGAACCGCCGTAACTCATCAAGGGTAGCGTCAAGCCCTTGGTGGGAAGGAGGCCGAGGTTCACGCCCATGTTGATGAAGGCTTGCACGCCGATCCAGATGCCGATGCCCTTGGCCGCCAGGCCGGCGAAAGTCAAATCCATGGCAATCGCCTGGCGTCCGATGTCGAAGGCGCGCTTGACCAGCCAGTAGAACATCAGCACCACCACCAGTACGCCGGCAAAACCGAGTTCTTCGCCGATCACCGCAAGCAGGAAGTCGGTATGCGCTTCAGGCAGGTAGTTCAGCTTTTCCACACTGCCACCCAGGCCCACGCCGAACAGCTCGCCGCGTCCGAAGGCGATCAGCGAGTGCGACAGCTGGTAAGCCTTGCCCAAGGCATTGCCTTCCTGCCAGGGATCGAGATAGGCAAAGATACGCTCGCGGCGCCAGGGCGAAAGCCAGATCACCATGCCGAAGATGCCGACCAGGGTACCGGCGATGCCGCCGAACCACACGCCGTTGATGCCGCCCAAAAACAGGATGCCCATGGCGATACAGACGATCACACCGAAGGCACCGAGGTCAGGTTCCAGCAACAGGAACAAGCCGACACAGCCGACAGCCAAGGCCATCGGCAGGAAACCCTTGGTCAATTGATGCATGTATTGCTGCTTGCGCACGGTGTAGTCGGCGGCATAGAGCACGACGAAAAGCTTCATCAACTCCGAAGGTTGCAGATTGACCATGCGCAGCGAAATCCAGCGCCGCGCGCCGTTGACGTCCTTGCCGATATGCGGGATCAACACCAGCAGCAGCAACACCAGCGTACCGACGAACATGTAGGGCGCCAGGCGCTGCCAGGTCTGGATGCGCACGCGGAAAGTCAGGAAGGCGGCCACCAGCGCCACGCCGATGAAGATCGCCTGGCGCTGCAGGAAGTAAGTGTTGGTGTAATTGGCGAACTTGGGTGAATCGGGCAGCGAGATCGACGCCGAATACACCATCACCATGCCGAACAGCATGAGCAAGAGCACGACCCAGACCAGCGGCTGATCGTATTCCATCATCTTCGAGCGCGGCAGGAAGCCATCCTGCGAGCGGCCGGCCGAGGAGAACGAAGGCATGGCGAAATTCGTCATGCGACCTCCCCGCGATCCAGGGCCAATTCGCGCACGGCATCGATGAAGACTTGCGCGCGATGTGCATAGTTGTCGAACATATCGAAGCTGGCGCAGGCCGGCGAGAGCAAGACCTCGTCGCCGCTTTGCGCCATTTCCGCCGCGGCGCGCACCGCATCGGGCAAACTGGCGCAATCCCGCAACGCCACGCCGGAAGATTCGAGCGCGAGACGAATGGCCGGGCCGTCAGTGCCGATCAGCAACACAGCGCGCACATATTTCGCGATCGGCTCGGCCAGCGGCGCGAACGATTGCCCTTTGCCGTCGCCGCCGGCGATCAAAATCAGATGTCGTGTATCTCCACCACGCGCCGCACCGAGGCCATTCAAGGCAGCGACCGTGGCGCCGACATTGGTGCCCTTGCTGTCGTCGTAGTAGTCGACGCCGCCGACCTTGGCGACCAGTTCCACACGGTGCGGTTCGCCCTGATATTCGCGCAAACCGTGCAACAGCGGCGCCAGCGGTAGGCCGACCGCGCGGCACAGGGCCAGCGCGGCCAAGGCGTTCATCGCATTGTGTTGGCCGCGAATCTTCAGCGCATCGGCCGGCATCAGGCGGTTGATCAAGACGGCAGGCACTTCCATGCTGTCCTTCTTGCGTCGTCTTCCGGAAGCACTGCGCTCACCTTCTTCGGCGGGAACAGCCATGGCCAGCCATTGCATGCCGTTTTCATTGACCAGACCGAAAGAATCGGCCTGTTCGGGCTCGTCGCGGCCGAAACTGACCGTGCTTCCCAGGGGCGAACCCATACGCATGACTTCGGCGTCGTCGCGGTTCAACACGCGCACGGTATGCGCGCCGAAGATGCGCGCCTTGTCGGCGGCGTACGAAGCCATGTCGCCATGCCAGTCCAGATGGTCCTGCGTCACGTTCAAGACCGTGGCCGCATCGGCTTGCAGGCCGAAGGTTGAATGCAACTGGAAGCTCGACAATTCCAGCACCCAGGCTTGCGGCAAGTCGTCACCGTCGAGCGCTTCGCGCAGCACATCCAATGCCGCCGGACTGATGTTGCCGGCGATTTGCGTCTTCAGGCCGGCACGGCGGCACAGCAAGCCGGTCAGACTGGTCACTGTGGTCTTGCCGTTGGTGCCGGTGATGGCGATCACCTTGGGTACATAGTCGCGTTCGGCCTTCAATGCAATCAGGGCCTGGGCGAACAATTCGATCTCGCCCCACAGCGGGATGTCGCGCGCTTGCGCCGCCGGCGCAATCTCGGCCAATTCCTTATGCGGCGCCAGGCCGGGACTCAGGGCCACGAAATCGATACCTTCGAGCAAGGCGGCATCGAATTTGCCGGCAACGAACTGCGCAGTGGGCACGGTTTCTTGCAAGGCGGCCAGGCGCGTCGGTACAGCACGCGTATCGGCAACGCGCACGGTGGCACCGCAACGCGCCAACCAGCGCGCCATCGCCAGCCCCGATTCACCGAGGCCCAGTACCAATGCGTGTTTGCCTTCGTAATTCATTCCATCCGCTTCTTCAACTTGATGTTTCAACGCAACTTCAGTGTAGACAATCCGAACAACACCAGCATCATCGTGATGATCCAGAAACGCACCACGACTTGAGTCTCGTTCCAGCCCTTTTGTTCAAAGTGATGATGCAAGGGCGCCATCAGGAACACGCGCCGGCCTTCCCCGTAGCGTTTCTTGGTGTACTTGAACCAGATGACCTGGATCATCACCGACACGGTTTCGGCAACAAAAATACCGCCCATGATGAACAGCACGATTTCCTGGCGCACGATCACGGCGATCGTGCCGAGCGCCCCGCCCAGGGCCAGCGCGCCGACATCGCCCATGAAGACCTGGGCCGGATGCGCGTTGTACCAGAGAAAGGCCAGCCCTGCTCCGGCCATGGCGCCGCAAAAAATCAGCAATTCGCCGGCACCGGGTATGTGCGGGATGAACAGGTATTTCGAATACGCCGCGCTACCGGTCAAATAAGCAAACAAGCCAAGCGCCGAGCCGACCATGACGGTGGGCATGATGGCCAGGCCGTCCAGACCGTCGGTGAAATTGACCGCATTGCTGCTGCCGACGATCACGCAGTAAGTCAGGCCGATGAAGCCCCATACGCCCAGCGGATAGCTGACGGTCTTGAAGAAAGGCACGATCAAGTCGGCCTTGGGCGGCAGATCGGTATTGAAACCCGAACCGACCCAGGAACTGAACAATTCCCACACCTGGGTATTGGTCGGCGCCGAGACCGAGAAGGCAAGGTACAAGGCCGCAATGATGCCGATCAGCGATTGCCAGAAATATTTCTCGCGCGAACGCATGCCTTCCGGGTCCTTGTAGACCACTTTGCGGTAGTCATCGGCCCAGCCCACGGCGCCATAGCCGAGCGTGACGATCAGCACCGGCCAAATGAAGCGATTGGTCAGGTCGGCCCAAAGGAGTGTGGCGACGCCGATGGAGATCAGGATCAGCACGCCGCCCATGGTCGGCGTGCCGGTCTTCTTCAAATGGGTTTGCGGGCCATCCAGGCGCACCGACTGGCCGACCTTCAGGCGCGTCAGCATGCGGATCACGGCCGGGCCGGCGAACAAACCGATGCCCAGGGCGGTGATGGTGGCGAACACGGCGCGAAACGTGATGAAATTGAAGACGCGCAGCGGCCCCAGATCCTGTTGAAAAAATTGTGCCAGCCAAAGCAGCATATTAATGAGACTCCGATTCTTCCTTGCCGAGCAGGTGCTGCACCACCCGCTCCATTTTCATGAAACGCGACCCTTTGACCAGCACGGTCACCGATGGTGTCAACATGGTGTCGGCCGCTTGCTTCAAGACGTCGATATTGTCGTAATGCTTGCCGCGCGAACCGAAGGCGCTGCTGGCGTGGCGTGCCAGCTCGCCCAGGGTCAACAGGTGTTCGATGTTGCGGCCGCGCGCGTAGGCGCCGATCTCTTCGTGGAACTTCTTGCCCTCGCTGCCGACCTCGCCCATGTCGCCCAGAATCAGGACGCGCGGCGCGGGATACTGCGACAGCACGTCGATGGCGGCGCGCACCGAATCGGGATTGGCGTTATAGGTGTCGTCGATGACGAGCGAGCCGACCCGGCTGGCTTTTTGCTGCAGGCGGCCCGCCACCGGCATGAAGCCTTCCAGGCCGCGCTTGATGGCATCCGGTGTCACGCCAATGGCCAATGTGCAGGCTGTTGCCGCCAACGCGTTCCTGACGTTGTGCATGCCGGCGGCATTCAGTTGCACCGGGATCTCATGCCCGCCGCCTTTGACGATGAGTCCGCTGCCGAACTCCTGCAGGTTGTACTCGCAGGTCACGTCGGCATCCGGCGTGAAACCGAAGGTGATGACAGTACGCTTGCCGGCGGATGCGGCCAGTTCGCGCCACAGCGGCGTGTAGGCGTCGTCCGACGGAAACACCGCAATCCCGTTGGCAGGCAGGCTGGCGATCACGCTGCCGTTTTCGCGGGCCACGGCTTCGACGCTTTCCATGAATTCCTGGTGCTCGCGCTGGGCATTGTTCACCAGGCCAACGGTAGGCTGTGCGATAGCGGATAGCTGCGCAATTTCGCCGCGATGATTCATGCCCAACTCGATGACGCCGGCACGGCAATGCTGGTTCAGGCGCAACACCGTCAACGGCACGCCGATGTCGTTGTTCAGGTTGCCCTTGGTCGCCAACACCTGCTGCGGTTCCAGCGCGGCGGCCAGGATCGCCGCCACCATTTCCTTGACCGTGGTCTTGCCGTTGCTGCCGGTCACGCCGATCAGGGGCAGTGAGAACTGACGGCGCCAATGGCGCGCGATTTCGCCCAGGGCAACGCGCGTGTCGGGTACCACCAGCGCGGGAATCATCATGTCCGAAGGCACGTGATCGACCACGGCAGCGGCGGCACCCTGCGCGGCGACCTGCTTGATAAAGTCGTGCGCGTCGAACTTCTCGCCGCGCAACGCGACGAACAGGTTGCCCGGCGCGATATTGCGGCTGTCCGTCGAGACGCCGGCGAATTCCGCATCGGCGGCAGCCAGCGCACCGGTCAGCCAGGGCTGCAGATCGAACAGTGTGGAGCGCATCACAGTATCACCTTCATCGCGTCACCTTCATGGCGCCACCTTCATCGTTACGCGCGCCGCCAGCGCCAGCGCGGCATGGTCGGCATCGAGGAAGGGCAGCTTGCGACCCTTGATCTCTTGATAGGTTTCATGACCCTTGCCTGCCAGGAGCACCACATCCTGCCGGCCCGCATGTTTGACGGCCCAAAGGATGGCGGCGGCGCGGTCCTCGAACACTTGCGGCTGCGCTTTTGTTGCATCGTTCGCGGCACGCATGCCGGCAACGATGTGGCCGATGATGACCGACGGCTCTTCATTGCGCGGATTGTCGCTCGTCACCACGACGTGATCGGCCGCGAGCGCCGCCTGGCCCATCTGCGGACGCTTGCCCGGGTCGCGGTCGCCGCCGCAGCCAAACACGCACCACAATTCGCCGTTGCGCTGCTGCGCAATCTGGCGCAACGAGGCCAGCGTCTTTTCCAGCGCGTCGGGCGTGTGCGCATAGTCAATGACGACCAGCGGCGCGTCGGGTCCGCCCAATTGCTGCATGCGTCCCGGCACCGGGGTCAAGGCTTCGATGGCATCAACCAATTCTTCCCACTCTATGCCGCGCGCCACCAGAACACCCATGACGCCCAAAATGTTGCTGACGTTGAAGCCGCCTACCATCTGGGTTTTGACCTGGCCGACACCAAACGGGCAATCGAGATGGAAACTCGTGCCGCTATGACTGGTGCGGATATCGGTGGCGGCAAAGACGGCCACGCCATCGACCTGACGGCCGGCGATGGTATAGCCATAGATCGGCAAGGCAGGCCGGGTGCGCTTCAAGTGTTGCACCAGGCGCAAGCCCATCTCGTCATCGAGATTGACCACGGCATGCTGCAACCCGGCCCAATCGAACAGCATGGTCTTGGCCGCTTCGTAGCCCGCTTCGTCGCCATGGTAATCGAGATGGTCGCGCGTGAAATTGGTGAACAGCGCAACGTTGAAATGCAAGCCGTCCAGCCGTCCCTGGTCGAGTCCGATGGATGAGGCCTCGATGGCGAGCGCCACCGCGCCGGCATCGCGCATCTTGGCCAGGCGGCGCTGCAGCAGGACGGCGTCCGGCGTGGTGTAGCCGGTGCTCTGGAATTCGTCGTGCCGGCCGTTTTCGAACAGGCCGACACCGAGCGTGCCGATTACCGTGGTCGGGTCTCCCAGGCGCGACAAGGCATTGCCTATCCATTGCGTGCACGACGTCTTGCCGTTGGTGCCTGTTACGGCGACGGTGAACATGGCGCCATCGGGTTTGCCGTAGAAGGCGTTGGCAATCGGGCCGGCCATGCGGTCGAGCTTGTCCAGCGCCAGGTGCGGCACGGCCCAGGCGGCGTCCCAGGCGAAGTCGGCGCTTTCATACAAGACGGCCACCGCCCCCTGTGCGATCGCGTGGCCGATGTGCTTGCGTCCATCGGCGCCGATCACGGGATAGGCGACAAACACGTCGCCCGGCGCGATGCTGCGCGAATCGGACGACAGTTGCCTATCCGACTGTTGCGGCACATGCGCCTTCAACCAATCGAGGACGGTTTGCACGGAGGTCGCCATCACATCTCCTCCCCGGAACCCTCGGCCGGCATGACGATGTTGGTGACGTTCGAATCGGGCGGTACGTTCATCGAACGCAAGGCCGCAGCGGCCACCTCGGAGAACACCGGCGCGGCTATGTCGCCGCCGAAATGCAGGGGACCGCCCGGCTCATCGATCATCACGGCGATGATGATGCGCGGGTTCGACGCCGGCGCGAAGCCGGCGAAGCTGCCGATGTAGCGCCGCGGCATGGCATAGACGCCGTTGACCACCTTGTAGGCCGTGCCGGTCTTGCCGGCTACACGGTAACCCGGCACCTGGGCTTTGGGGGCGGTGCCGGCCGGGCTGGCAACGGTTTCCAGCATGGCGCGCATCTCGTGGGCAGTCTTTTCGGAGATCACGCGCTGGCCCGTTGGAGCTTCGGTCACTTTCTGGAACGACAGCGGAATCTCGTCGCCGTCGCGCGCGAAGATCATGTAGGCGCGCGCCAACTGGATCAACGACACCGAAATGCCCTGGCCATAGCTATACGTGGCTTGCTCGATCGGACGCCACGATTTGTAAGGCCGCACGCGGCCGGCCACGGCGCCGGGGAAGCCGAACTTGGGCTGCTGGCCGAAGCCGACCGTAGTGAACATATCCCACATCTCTTGCGCCGGCAACTCGAGCGCGATCTTGGCCGTGCCGATGTTCGACGAATGCTGGATGATTTCCGACACCGTCAGCATGGCATGCGGATGCGAATCGTGGATCACGGCCGGGCCGATGTTCATGATGCCGGGCGCGGTTTGAAAAGTCGAATTCGGTGTAACGCGGTTGGTGTCGAGCGCCAGCGCCACGGTAAACGGCTTCAAGGTCGAGCCCGGCTCGAAGGTATCGGTCATGACCCGGTTGCGCAACTGCGCACCGGTCAGCACGGCGCGATTGTTCGGGTCGTAGGTCGGCAGGTTGGCCAATGCCAACACTTCACCGGTCTTCACGTCCAACACCACGATGCCGCCCGCCTTGGCCTGGTACTTGTCGACCGCTTCCTTCAGCTTGGTGAAGGCGATGTACTGGATCTTGCTGTCGATAGAGAGCGTCAGATCGGTGCCGTCGTGCGGTTCGCGCAAGCCCTCGTCTTCGATGATGCGGCCCATGCGGTCTTCAATCACGCGGCGGCTGCCGATCGCGCCTGCCAGCGATTTTTGCTGCGCCAGCTCCATGCCGTCCTGGCCGGCATCCTCGACGTTGGTGAAACCGACCACTTGCGACGTCACATCGGCTTCAGGATAGAAACGCTTGTATTCCTTGCGCGTATCGATGCCGTCGATGTCGAGCTTGGCGATCTGGTCAGCCACGTTCTGCTCGACCTGGCGCTTGAGATAGACAAAGCTGCGGTCCGAATTGAGCTTGCTGCGCAATTCGGCATCGCTCAGCTCGAGCAATCTGGCCAGTTGCGCGAGTTTCTCTTTGGGCGCCTGCAGCACATCCTCGGGAATGGCCCAGATCGCCTTGACCGGCAAGGACGATGCCAGCACCTGACCGTTGCGGTCGGTGATCTTGCCACGCGTGGCGGGCAACTCGAGCGTACGTGCGTAACGCAGCTCGCCTTGCTTTTGCAGGAACTCGGTCGAAATGCCCTGCAAATACAAGGCGCGGCCGATCAGCGCGCAGAATGCGGCAAACAGCACGAACAAAACGAAACGCGAGCGCCAGGCCGGCAGCTTGACGGCCAGAACAGGGCTGGCCGAGAACTGCACACCCTTGCCTGCGGCGGTACGGGAAGCGCCGCGGCTCATTGGGACTCCACCGTCAGGTATTCGGTGCGCTCATGCGTTACCGGCACCATGTTCAAATCGCGACGCGCCAGGGCGTCGATGCGCGAATGCAGGCCCAGGCGCGATTGATCGAGTTGCAGCTGCGACCACTCGATCTCCAGCTGGCGTGCCACTGATTGCGAGCGCTCAAGCTCGATGAACAGGCGCCGCGCCTGGTATTGCGCATTGACGAGCGAGAGCGCGCACAGCACCAGGGCTGCGGCGAGAATGAGATTGATGCGTCCGCTCATGCGCCCTCCATGCCCATCTGCAGGCGTTCGGCCACGCGCATGACGGCCGAGCGCGCGCGCGGGTTGGCGGCAACCTCGGCGTCTGACGGCTTGATCCTTTGCACGAGCTTCATTTCCGGTTGCGGCAGATCGACGGCACGGATCGGCAGGCGGCGGTCGGGCTGCAGGGCCTTGGCCTTGCCGGCCATGAAGCGCTTGACGATGCGATCTTCCAGCGAGTGAAAGCTGATCACAACCAATCTCCCGTGCGGGGCCAACCGTTCAAATGCCGCGTTCAATCCTATTTCGAGTTCTTCAAGCTCTTTATTGATGTAAATCCGGATAGCCTGAAAGGTACGAGTGGCCGGGTCTTTGCCTTTCTCGCGGGTTTTGACGGCGTGTGCCACGATCTCGGCAAGCTGTCGTGTGCTTGAAATCGGCCCGACTGCCCGGCTAGCTGCAATCGCCTTTGCAATCTGAAAAGCAAACCGTTCTTCCCCATAATCCCGTATCACTTTCTCGATAGTTTGCTCGGTTTCCGTGGCCAGCCACTCGGCCGCCGACATGCCGCGCGTGGTATCCATGCGCATGTCGAGCGGGCCATCAAGACGAAAGCTGAAGCCGCGGGCCGCGTCGTCCACCTGGGGCGACGAAATACCCAAATCCAGCAACACGCCATCCACCTGCCCCAAACCCCGCCCGGCCAATGCCGCGTCGAGCGTGGCAAAACTATCGTGCACAATCGCAAAGCGCGCGTCTTTCGCCGCCAGCGCTTCGGCAGTGGCAATCGCCTGGGGGTCCTTGTCGAAGGCGATCAAACGCCCACGGCTGCCCAGGTTTTCCAGGATCCGTCCGCTATGCCCGCCGCGGCCGAAAGTGCCATCCACATAGGTGCCCTCGGCGCGCAGGCCGGCCAGATCCAGGCCCGACACCGCCTCGTCCAACAATACCGTGCGGTGCGAAAATTCCGGCACCGTCAATTCTTTCATCGCCAGCCGTCAAAACGAAAAGTTGTTAAGCACGTCCGGCATGCCTTCCGCCACAGCCTGCGACTCGCTTTCGGCGAGCTTGGCGGCGTCCCATATTTCAAAATGACTACCCATGCCCAGAAACATCACGTCGCGCATCAGGCCGACGGCCTGGCGCAATTCCGGCGCAATCAAGATCCGCCCCGCCGTATCGAGCTCGACGTCTGACGCATTGCCAAGGAAGATGCGCTGCCAGGCGCGCGCCGACATGGGCCAGGCCGCGATCTGTTCGCGATGCTGCTCCCATACCGGACGCGGGAAAAACAACAGGCAGCCATGCGGGTGTTTGGTCAGCGTGACGCGTCCATCGCACTGCAAAAGCAGCGCGTCGCGATGCCTGGCCGGAATCGACATCCGTCCTTTCGCATCGAGATTTAATGCGGATGCCCCTTGAAACACCTTGGCTACCTCTTGTCTTTAGGTTAAGTAATCGTCGTGAATTGTGCAAAAATCGGGAAAAGTCTGGATATAAATTCGAAAAATTCCCCACAAAAAAACACTTTTTCACACTGCCGCCCACTTTAAGGTAAGCGCAAAGACAGGTCAAGGGTTATTAATAAGGAAAAACCACGGATTTCTTCAATGAAGTCAAGGACTTAGCGGTGAGTGCTGAAGTAGGCGACGAAGTAAATGCTGAACAAAATTATGCACTTAGCATGTATATTGAAAGTGATATCTCACATAAACACATGTGTTTATTGATTTTGCAAATGATTTTGTCAATCTGATGACTGAGGAAAGTGAATAAAGTTGGTCGGAAGAGAATAAAGTCTGTCGGCGGGAGAATAAAGTTGGTCGGACTCAGGCAAGTCTTGCTGCTTAATCGCATCAAGGTTGCCACCAATTGGCCTATCAAAGCAATTCGAAGTAGCGACCAGCAGCCATCAACCCGATTGGCAATCTTAAGCCAGACTTTCCCAGCTCAAGCCAAACTTCGCGAGATATTTTTTAAGCCGATCGGCATCATTCGGTTTCGTCTTCGCGCTTCGCGACGCGGCAAACAGCTTGCGTCCGGCATCTGACATCGATTTGGAACGGCGACAAACCTCAATCACCGATTTGAGTTGCATGGCGTCGAATAAATCCAGTGCCTCCAAATCTGATTTTTCCATTAGGTCTTCGAGATTGACGTTGCTTTGCTCTGGATTTTCCGAATAGGGATGCCAAAGTTTTTTTAGTCGCTCTGTCTCATCGGATACGATGGCATCGGTTATGCGACCGGAATCGGCAAGTGTTGCCATCCGTGTTACCGATGCGGAGAGGTCTCGGAAATTGCCGATCCAAAGGGCTTCCGGGGACATGGCGAAACGCATGTAATGATCGCGCGCTTCTTTGTTAAAACGGACCATTTGCCCATTTTCCGAACTGAACTGCGCCAGCAAATAATCGATATTCGGCTCTACGTCCTCGGATCGATCTACCAGCCCCGGCAACTGGTAAGTCCATAAATTGATGCGCGCGTACAAGTCTTCGCGGAATTTTCCGGACACCACCTCTCTCGATAGATCACGATTTGTGCCGGCAATTAATTGAAAATCACTTTGCACCTCATGGTCGCCGCCAACCGGAAGGAAGCGCTTTTCTTCGATCGCCTTTAAAAGCATCGCTTGCTCGTCAAGCCCCAACTCACCGATCTCATCGAGAAACAGCAAGCCTTTGTGCGCCGTACGCAGCAGCCCCGGCCGATCCGATGCCGCTCCGGTAAACGCACCCTTTATATGTCCGAACAGCGTTGAGCCGGCACCGTCGCCTTGTAGCGTCGCGCAGTTAAGTTCGACAAATCTTCCATCGAGCTGGTGCCGCGCCTTCTTCAATTCAAACACCCGCCTGGCGAGGAATGATTTTCCGGCGCCTGTTGGCCCCATTAGCAGGATCGGCGCCTTGGATTTGATGGCGACATGCTCAATTTCATCGATCATGGCATTGAAGCGCGCATTGCGGGTCGCAATGCCCGATTTCAAAAAGGCGACGCCCTCTTCCTGCTCGCGCGAAAAACGCTGCGCGATCTGATCGTACCGGGATAGGTCAAGATCAATCAACGCGTAGCTGCCCGGGTCACCTACGGTCTGGCGACGCGGTGGGGAAGACTGCAACAAGCGCCCCGGAAAGTAATGCGCTTCGGTCATGAGGAACATGCAGATTTGCACGACATGCGATCCAGTCGTGATGTGTATCCAATATTCCTCGTTGTCGGTATCGAATGGATAGCTCTTGGCAAAATCAAACAAGCAGCCATAGACGTCCTCAAAATCCCACGGATCGACAATCGGCAATAACCTGGGAACGACTTTCGTTTCAGGTGAGACGGATGCAATATCTTGCGTCACTTGATGCACTACATTTTCATGCTTGCCGCTATAGAGCAAGTCCAGGCGCTCGATCACGACGTCGTCATGCTGCGCCAATGCCACCGTTGGGCGCCACTTCTCCCAACGGCCGCTGCCTCGCCCGCTATCGAGCTGCGTGCCGACGAATCCGATTACGACAATCTTTTTCATTTTGAATAAATATTTATCTATTTGGATAATATTTTACGATCCCGAGTCGAAAAAGTAAATCTACCGTCAGGCCCAAAAAATCAATGAACCGTTTCAAATCAATGCATTACGCAACATTTTTGGCAATTACCCCTGGCTGGCACGCTATTCGCAATAAGAAACATGTCTCAAGCAACTTTGTCTGCAACAGGTAACGGTTCAAATAGCCCTTCCGGTGCATCGTTCTCAGGCCAGGGACATTCCTTGGCCTGGTGGAAATGATGTATGCCGCGGCAAAGAAACTTGAAACAAATGCGATTCTCCTGGGGAGACTTGATGGGTTCGATTCCCAACGTCGCAACAATGGATAGCTCATTGGGTAGAGCAACTGAATAGTAATCAGTTTGTAGCGGGTTCGAATCCCGCTCCATCACCTTAATCAGGTGTCTTAGCAATGAAATGCAGCAAGGGGTGGGACGGCCGATGTTTGCAGTTGAACTGAAAGCCTTCTTTGCCTTGCACCGAATACAGTGGCCTTCAGGCTGACAGCGTTGGTTTTCAAATTGGTAGCGTGACCGCAAGCAGGTAGCGGTCAGCCGGCAACAAGAAAATCGTCGCCCTCGCCATGACTGCCAATGTGATTCCGTGCCTGGCAAAACACCCCTCCAATCGAATTGAGGGAAGTAAAAATGAAAATCGTGCAAGTGCGAAAAAATGAGCGGGCAATTCTGTTTAAGGACAAGGACTTTGATCGCGTACTGGGGCCAGGTAAATACCGCTTCATGAATCCGTTTGCGAAATACGACGTGTCATTGTTCGATATGAACAATGCATGCTTCGACAACGCGTTGGCGGAATATTTCCGCCGCCACGAAGCTGAGGTGATGACTGAAAATTTCCACGTTATGGATGTGGCGGACGATGCCGTCGTTCTGCGTTACGAAAACCGAAACCTGGTCGAGATCCTGGCACCTGGATCGCGGAAATTATTTTGGAAATGGGGAGCACCGCAATCGTTTGACATCATCGACATCAAGGAAAACTACACTGTCGACAGCAAACTGATTGCCTATCTGGCCCAGCCGGCCTTGCGCGGCAAAGCGATTGCCGGCTTGCAAAATATTTTGCCGGTGGTCGTGCCTGAATCGCATGTCGGCTTGCTGAAAATCGAT
>FTKD01001192.1_pt6 | contig 145781 bp, 144 predicted proteins | sample 1658191 | NCBI WGS metagenome assembly FTKD01 (sample SAMEA3914808, study PRJEB12502) | metagenome | biome: forest; material: soil | place: Canada | collected 2011-08-03 | depth 0.3 m
GAGCACCGCAGGGGTGGGGGCGGCGCGCGCAGCGCGCTTCGTTGTCTGACTCGCGCCAGCTGTTTGAACGGAGCGCGCAGCGCGAAGTGAGTTCTGGCGCGCGCCCCCGCCCCGAGGAGCGCAGCGCAGTCGACCCGCAGGGGCGACCGCCACGATGCCAGCCCCGGCGGGACGCAGCCGCCGCGAGCCCGCGAGGTAGGCACCCGCAACGCGCCACGAGCACCAAGCGCCGACAGCCGACAGCCACAGTTTCGCGCACCAACCGCCCGGCGTCGCCCCCCGCCCCGCAAATCGGCGATGAACCATTTTCATTGGCGCACCGGGATTGCGACAATGTCGTCACGATTCGTCGTGCCCACGTGCACGATCTCGTCACGCGGGCGGGGATAGCCTGCTGGCCTTGCTGCCGGCCGGCGCGGCGCACGCCGAACCCACGCTGGCCGAGCGCAGCGCGGCTGCGAGCGCCACCGCGCAGGGCAACGAGCAATGCAAGGCCGTCCAGCCGTTCTACTGGTCGGTGGGCGACGCGCAGGGCCTGCGGGGCGAGGGCCGTGTCGGCGCGCGCGCACCCACCGCGACCACGGAGATGCCCATCGCGTCGGCCTCCAAGCTGGTCTATGCCGCCTTCATCGCGCAGCAGCGCCAGGGCCGGCCGACGAGGACGTGCGCTTCCTCACGTTCACCAGCGGCTACACCCACTTCCGCGCGTGCTGCCGCAGCCAGACGATCGCCGAATGCGACGCGATGCGCGGCGACGGCGGGCACGTGGCATCTCCACCAGCGCGGCCGACTATGGCGAGTTCCTGCGCCGCATCGTGGCCGGCCAGCTGCAGATGAGGTCGCTGCTGGGCACGCACGCGGTGTGCACGAACCCGGATACCTGCGCCACGGCCGCCGCCTCGCCGTTCACCGCCGCCGACGGCGCGTTCAGCAGTGCCGGCGAGTTCGGCTTCTACCCGTGGATATCGCACGACAGGTCCACCTGGGGCGTGCGGGCGCGCTTCTCGTTCACGCTGGCCGGCGCGAAGGCGGGCACGGCGTCCCTGATGTGCGGACGACAGATGCGCGCGGCCTGGGCCAGCGGCGTGCAGCTCTGACGGCCCGTCCACCAGGCCTGCGGGCACGGCCGGCGCGCGCTCAGGCCGCCAGCTTCGTCGGCGGCACGTTCTTGCCGCGCGCGGCCGGCGTGTCCAGCAGCTCGTCGAACAGCGCGCGGAAGTGCACCATGGCCTTGCGCAGGTCCTCGGTGCGCGCCTCGCCGCGCTGGTCCGTCGACACGATGCGCTGCGCCGAACGATAGTTGCTGACCACCACCGGGTGGTTCACCGAGATGTCGGCCGCGCGCAGCTCGAAATCGACCACCGGGTAGCCGCGCTTGCCGAGCAGGTCGCGCACCAGGCGGTCGGCCTCGATGAGTACGCCCTTGGGGTCGTCGACGAATGAGCCCTGCAGGCGTGCCCACGACTGTGCGAAGCGCGTGGCTTCGGCCGGCGACAGCGGCACGAGCTCGAAGCGGGCGACGTGCTTCTCGCGGCGCCTCAGCTCGGCCTCGGCGCGGGCCTTGCTGCCCAGTCGCCGCTCGACGGCGTCGTACTCGGGGCCGAAGCGCTTCTTCAGGCGTTGCGTGCGATAGCCCCCCCAGGCAAGCCAGGCGATGGCGGCGACGAGGATGACGGCGATCGCGACGACGAGGCTCAGGGTGGTGTCGTTGAGTGATTCCATGTGCATCTCCAGAGGAGTTCGATGTCGCATGGCGCGGCAAATGGCGTTCCGGTGACGCGACTGCAGCGGCGTGCTCATCGGCACCGTTGTCGCGTGGCTCGCGCGGATATTGGAAGCAAAACTTGCAAGGTTGGCTGTTTATATATAGACTGGCCGCATGCCCTCCCGACGCCATGCCGCCTCCGCCGAAGCCAGTGCCGCCGAGCTGATGCAGGTGATGGGCGTGCTGCTGCGCCGGGTGCGCGGCGAGGCCGGCCACGAAGGCCCCAGCTGGTCGCAGGCCGCGGCCATGGGGCGCCTGCAGCGCAACGGGCCGATGACCACCGCGGAGCTCGCGCGCGCCGAGATGGTCAAGCCGCAGTCCATGGGCACGCTGCTGGCCGAGCTGGAGCAGGACGGCCTGGTCCGGCGCCAGCCGCATCCCACCGACGGCCGCCAGATCCTGTTCTCACTCACTGAGTCCGGCGTGGAGGCGCGGCGCCAGCGGCATGCCGCCAAGCTCGCCTGGCTGGCCGAGGCCATCGGCCGCTTCGAGCCCGGCGAGCAACGCACGCTGGACGAGGCCATCGCGCTCGTCCGGCGCCTCGCGGAAGACTGAAACACATGCCGATCACGACGCTGGACACGACGTCCGCCCTGATCGTCATCGACCTGCAGAAGGGCCTCCTCGGCTACCCGACGCTGCGCCCGGTCGCGGAGATCGTCGCCCGGGCGCGCGAACTCGCCGACGCGTTCCGGCGCCGCGGCCTGCCGGTGGTGCTGGTCAACGCCGCGGGCCGCGCGCCGGGCCGCACCGACCAGCCGCGCGCCGCGCAGGCCTTTCCGCCGGGCTGGACGGACATCGTCCCCGAACTCGGCCACCACGCCGCCGACATGCGCATCACCAAGCACGCGCCCGGCGCGTTCGGCGACGGTCCGCTGGCCGCCGAACTGCGCGCGCGCGGCGTGACGCAGGCGGTGATCGTGGGCGTGTCCACCAGCAACGGCGTGGAGGCGACGGCGCGCCAGGCCTTCGACCTCGGCTTCAACGTGACCCTGCCCGTCGACGCGATCACCGATGTCGACGCGGCGTCGCACGAACACACCGTCACCCGCATCTACCCGCGCATCGCCGAGACGGGCTCCACCGCCGACGTGCTCGCGCTGCTCTCCACCCGAGGATCCCTTTCATGAACATCGGTCACTACGTCGCCTGGTTCTTCGGCGGCGCCTTCCTGCTCAACGCGATCCCGCATGTCGTGGCGGGCGCCATGGGCGAGGCTTTCCAGAGCCCGTTCGCCACGCCACCGGGCGAGGGCCGGTCGTCGTCCACGGTCAACGTGCTGTGGGGCTTCTTCAACGCGGTGGTGGCGTGGGTGCTGCTGGCGCGCGTCGGCAGCTTCGACCTGCGCGCGCCCGACCACGCGCTGGCCGCCGGCCTCGGCGCCTTTCTGCTGGCCGTGGTGATGGCGCCCCGGTTCGGCCGGTTCAACGGAGGTAACCTTTCAAAACCCAAGCCGGAATGAGCGAAGGCACGTTCCGCTCGCTGCGCAACCCGAGCTATCGAACCTGGGCCGCCGGATCGCTGGTCTCCAACATCGGCACCTGGGTGCAGCGCACGGCGCAGGACTGGCTCGTGCTCACGCAGCTGACGCACCACAACGCCACCAGCCTGGGCGTGGTGATGGCGCTGCAGTTCGGGCCGCACGTCCTGCTGCTGCCGTTCACGGGCTCGGCGGCCGACCGCTTCGACCGGCGCCGCATCCTCGTCGCGACGCAGTCGGCGATGTTCGTGCTGGCGCTCACGCTGGGACTGCTCACGCTCACCGGCGTCGTGGCGCTGTGGCACGTCTACGCGTTCGCGCTGCTGCTGGGCTGCGTCACCGCGTTCGACGCGCCGGCGAGCCAGACCTTCGTCTCGGAGCTGGTGGGCGACCGCGACCTGTCCAACGCGGTGGGGCTGAACTCCACGTCCTTCAACGTGGCGCGCATGGTGGGGCCGGCGATCGCCGGCGTGCTGCTGTCGTCGCTGGGCACCGGCTGGGCGTTCATGGCCAACGCGCTGTCGTACCTGGCCGTGCTGGCGGCGCTGTGGGCCTTGCGCCGGCATGCGCGCCACGCCCACGGGCGCGCGACGCCGCGGGGCCGTGGCTTTGTCGACGGCCTGCGCTACGTGCGCCAACGGCCCGACCTGCGGGCGGTGTTCTGGATGCTGTTCCTGATCGGGACTTTCGGCCTGAACTTCACGATCTTCATCTCCACGATGGCCGTCAGCGTGTTCCACGAGGGCGCGAGCCGCTACGGGCTGCTGATGTCCTGCATGGCCGTCGGCACGATCTCGGGCGCGCTGCTGGCGGCGCGCCGGCAGTCGCCCCGGCTGGAGATCCTGATGACCTCGGCGGCCGTCTTCGGCGTCGGCTGCGCCGCGGCGGCGCTGATGCCCACGTACTGGGCGTTCGCGGCGTCGCTGGTCGTGATCGGCGTGGCGGCGCTCACGTTCGCCAATTCCACCAACAGCCTGCTGCAGCTGGCGGTGGAGCCGGCGATGCGCGGCCGCGTGGCGGCGATGCGGCTGGCGATCGCCCTGGGCGGCACGCCCATCGGCGCGCCGGTGGTGGGCTGGGTGGCCGACACGCTGGGCCCGCGCTGGTCGCTGGGCGTGGGCGCCGCCTCGGGCTTCGCCGCGGCCGCGGTGCTGGTGCACTACCTGGTGCGCCATCGGCACTTGCGGCTGCACCTGGACGGCGGACGCTTGCGGGTCCGGCTCGATCCGGCCGTATAGAACCGGCCGACACGAGCAATATTGCCGAGTTCGGGGTCATCGGCGCGCCCCGCGGGCCGATGAGTGCGAGAGCGCCAGGCAATCGCGGCCGACGCGGGACTTGAGCGCGACCACCGCGCGCTTTGCCCCGCTCTTCCGCCGATTCCCGGCCGCGTTTCGCTGGCAACCTTGCGGGCGATTCGCGCACATTCCCGCCGCCCCCGGAGTCCCATGTCTGCCCTCACCGAAGAACAAGCCCGCACCTACATGCACAAGCTGCTCGCCGCGATGTCCGCGGCCGGCGGCTCCGACCTGTTCATCGCCAACGACTTCCCGCCCAGCATGAAGGTGGACGGCGGCATGAAGCCCATGACCGCGCAGAAGCTCACCGCCGACGTCACCCGCGGGCTGGCCCACGCGATGATGACCGAGCGCCAGCGCGAGGAATTCGCGCGCGAGCTGGAATGCAACTTCGCGGTGACGATCCCCGGCACCGGCCGCTTCCGCATCAACATCCTGGTGCAGCAGCAGAGCGTGAGCCTGGTCTGCCGCACGATCGCCGCCGAGATCCCGAACTTCGAGAAGCTGAAGCTGCCCGAGGTGCTCAAGGACGTCGTGATGGCCAAGCGCGGCCTGGTGCTGGTGGTGGGCGCCACGGGCTCGGGCAAGTCGACCTCGCTGGCCGCGATGATCGACCACCGCAACCGCACGTCGTCGGGCCACATCATCACCGTGGAAGACCCGGTGGAGTATGTGCACGCCTCGCAGAAATCGCTGGTGACGCATCGCGAGGTGGGCGTGGACACCCACAGCTGGCACCACGCGCTGAAGAACACGCTGCGCCAGGCGCCCGACGTGATCCTGATCGGCGAGATCCGCGACGCCGAGACCATGGAGCACGCCATCGCCTTCGCCGAGACGGGCCACCTGTGCCTGGGCACGCTGCACGCCAACTCGGCCAGCCAGACCATCGAGCGCGTGATCAACTTCTTCCCCGAGGAGCGCCGCGCCCAGCTGCTGATGGACCTGTCGGCCAACCTGCGCGCCATCGTCTCGCAACGCCTGGTGCGCCGCGAGGACGGCAAGGGCCGCGTCGCCGCCATCGAGATCCTGCTGAACACGCCCACGATCGCCGAGAAGATCTTCATGGGCCACTTCAACGAGATCAAGGACGTGATGTCCAAGTCGCGCGAGCTGGGCATGTGCACCTTCGACTGGGCGCTGTTCCAGCTGTACGAGCAGCGCGTGATCGGCTTCGAGGAGGCCATCCGCAACGCCGACTCGGCCAACGAGCTGCGCCTGAACATCAAGCTGCGCAGCAAGCGCGGCGAGCCGTCGGCCCTCGGCGATTCCGGTGGCCTGTCGCTGGACATGGGCGAGGACGACGAGGAAGAAGAAGTCGGCGCGGTGGAGGCGCTGCGCCGCAAGAACGAGGCGCGCCACAAGGCCGAGGACGAGGAAATGGCCCGCCTGCGCGAGAAGAAGCGCCTGGCGGAAGCGGGTTCCGGCGGCGTGCGCTGACCGCGCTCAGTGACCGGCGGAGAGCAGGCGCCGCAACAGCGTGTCGGCCCAGTCGGGCAGCGTCTGCGCGAACGCCTCGGCCTGCGTGAACTCGTCCTCGCCGAGCACGGCGCTGTGCATGAGCTGGCCCTGGTCGTCGACCGTCAACGTGAGCCAGCCCTGGTCGCCCGCTTCCCACTCGAAGGAGATCGTTCCCTCGGGTTCCACTTGAACCTGCGGCTGGCGCGGGTGCCGCGCCACCAGGCCGAGCAGCCGCTCGGCGGCCTCCACCGTCGGCGGCGACGGGTGCTGCCAGCCGCGGTCGGCGATGAGCGGTTCGGCCTCCTCGAGGGCGGATTGAAGGGCGGGGTGCATCGGCGCATTGTCGCGCCGGCGGGCACCGGGCCCGGAAAAGGCGAAGGGCCCCGCGGGGCCCTGGTCGACGATGGTTGGTCGGATCAGCTTGCCGCGATCATCCGGCCGGGGCCGCGCTGGCTGGTGCCGGCGGCCGAGTAGACGCTCGTCTCGGCCATCGGGCGCGGAATCAGGATCTCGAGGTTCTGCTCGACCAGCGACGTCGCGCGGTACAGGGCCTCGCGCTGGGCCGCGATCTGCGCGTTGGCGAGCGCGAAGCGTGTGCGCAGGGCGGCGGGCATCGTGCCGCGGCGCGCGACCTGGGCGAACTGGTTCATGGCAGCGCGCATCGTGTCGTGCAGCGCGGCGGAGGCGGCCTCGATGGCCGCGATGTCGGGTTGGCAGAGAGTCTCGCCGAGTGTGGCGATGGCCAGCTCGACGGCCGACAGCGACGCTTCCAGTTCGGAGGCGCCGGGCAGGGTGGGGTCGGCTTGCGCGGGCTTGCGCGAAGCGGAAGAGGAGGTCGTCACCGCGGAGGCTGGCTCGAAGCCGGGTCAGTCAGTGCTGCGGCTGCGAACGGCCGAGCACTTCCTGGGCGTTGGACAGCAGCTTGTCGGCGATGGCGCCGGGGTTGATGCTGAAGCTGCCGTCGCGGATGGCCTGGGCGATGCGTTCCACCTTGGCCTGGTCGAAGGACGGATCCTGGCTGGCGTGGGAAAGCATGGTGGCCTCCGGGGACAATTCGACCTGGGTGCTCGAGTCGTCGCCCAGCGTCGTGGTGACGGAGGACGTGGTGCTCTGCTCGCGCGCGGTGCGCCGATCGTTGTCGATGGCGGTCGTCGCGACGGTGCTGGTGATGGTGCCGATTTTCATGATGCTCTCCTGAGGGCGGGAATGAATGCCCTCATGCCCATGCGGTGTGAGACTGTTTCGACAGTCCCTGGACGAACTTTAGCGACTTTTTCAAAATCTTTTTCGGCGACCGTCAGGAGACCTCCGGCCTGCGGCCTGCGGTGCCGAGCGCCTTCGGGCGGCCGGGCGGCGCTCACAGCGCCACCTCCACCTGGCGGTCGCCCGTGGGGCGCGCGTTGAGGAGACGGCCGCCCTCGGTGCGCACGTGCACCGTCTGGCCCTCGATGCCGGCGCCCACCGCCTGGCCTTCGGTGACCACCTGCCAGCCGGGGCCCAGCGCGGTGACGCGCACGGTCTCGCCGGCGGCGAAGAATTGACGGGCCTTCAGGTCGTTCTGGCGCAGGGTGGCGCCGGCGGCCAGGCTGCGGCCCAGCGTCCGGCCGACGGCCAGCATGGGGTCGCCCACGGCCGCGCCGGGCGCCGCCGCGATGTCCACCTCGGCCTGGCCGAGCTGGCCGGCGTCGAGCACGGTGCCGGCGGGCAGGGCGGTCCTGACGACGGTGGCCTGGGTCCAGACGCTCACCTGGAGCGGGATGGACACGTTCCACAGCTTGGGGCCCTGGGTGCAGCGCAGGCCCATGCGGGTGTTGCCCCACACGGGCAGGCCCGGCGGGAGATAGGTGGCTATGTGCTGGCAGGGGGCCAGCTTCAGGCGCGGGTCGAGCTTGCCCACCTTCACCTCCACGCGCACGCCCTTGGCCTGCTCGGCCGAGGCGCCGTTGCGCGCCATGGCCTCCACCTGCTGGAGCAGGGCGTCGTCGGGGGTGTAGCCGGGCTCGTCCTGGCCGAACGCCGGCGCGCAGGCCGCGAGCACGGCCAACGCCACGCCGGCGAGGCGGGAGGCGGGCAGGGCGGCGACGGGGGCGAAGGCAGTGGACAAGGATCGGGCCTGGGATTGGGGGTTGTGGCGACTTTAGAGAACCCGACACCCGCCGGTGATCCGAATTGAAGGCCGTTCGCCTGTCTTATCGGCCTTCAGTTTCCAGGCTTGACTTCCACAATCGCTCTCCATGGCCGTCGAACCGTGCCGGATTTGCACTCACTGGAATCCGCCGCCCGATGGCAGGAACACCCGAAGGGGACCCGATGAACCGCATGACCAACTCGCTCGACTTCCAGGCCCAGGCGCTCACGCTGCGGGCTGAGCGTCAGCGCATCATCGCGGGCAACATCGCCAACGCCGACACGCCGGGCTACGTCGCCCGCGACATGGACTTCGCCTCCGCCCTGCGCGAGGCCACCGGCACCCAGGCCGCCGGCTCCACGATGACCGGCGCCACCGCCACGGCGCGCGGCCACATCCCCATCGGCACCGGCTCCACCAGCGAACTGGGCCTGAAGTACGCGGCGCCGTCGCAGACCAGCCTCGACAGCAACACCGTCGACATGGACCGCGAACGCGCCAGCTTCGTCGACAACTCCGTCAAGTACGAGGCCACGCTGCGGTTCATCAACACCGACGTCCGCACCATGCTCGACGCCATGAAGAGCCCCAGCCAGGGTTGAGGAGTAGTTCATGAGCATGCTGAAGATCTTCGACATCTCCGGGTCTGCGGTCAGTTCGCAGAGCCAGCGCCTGAACGTCGTCGCCTCCAACCTGGCCAACGTCGACACCGTGGCCGGGCCGGACGGCAAGGCCTACAAGGCGCGCGAGGTCACGTTCCAGACCGTGCTGATGAACACGCCCGACGGCGCGCCCGGCGCGGGCGTGAAGGTGTCCGGCGTCACCGAGAACCAGGCCCCCGGCCGCAAGGTGCACGACCCGGCCAACCCGAGCGCGGACGCCGACGGCTACGTGACGTACTCCAACGTGAACGCGGTCGACGAGATGGTCAACATGATCTCGGCCTCGCGCTCGTACCAGAACAACATCGAAGTGATGAACACCGCCAAGACGCTGCTGATGAAGACGCTGCAGATGGGCCAGGGCTAAAGGAACACCAGTATGGCCATCTCTCACATCTCCTCCACGTCCTCCAGCAACCCGGCGCTCAACGCCCTCGACGGCTTCGGCGCCTCGGCGGCCACGTCCGGCGCCGCCGCCACGAAGGCGAAGGCCGCCGCCAAGACCGGCGCCGATGCGTCCAGCCTCGGCAACACGCAATCGGCCCAGGACCAGTCCGACCGCTTCCTGAAGCTGCTGGTGGCGCAGATGTCCAACCAGGATCCGCTCAACCCGATGGACTCGGCGCAGGTCACCAGCCAGATGGCGCAGATCAGCACCGTCCAGGGCGTGCAGACCCTCAACAAGACCGTCAGCGGCCTGGACAACCAGTTCACGCAGCTGCAGACCATGCAGGGCGCGGCCCTCGTCGGCCACGACGTCGCCACCGACGGCAACGCGCTGCGCGTCGACGCCGACACGCACGCGGGCGCGGGCGGCTTCGAGATCGACAGCCCCGCCACCAGCGTCAGCGTCGACATCCTCGGCCCGTCCGGCGCCACCGTGGGCACCGTCAAGCTCGGCCCGCAGGGCGCCGGCAGCCACGCCTTCGACTTCGACGTGCCGCCCGCCGCGCAGGGCCAGGCGCTCACGTTCCGCGTCAACGCGCTGAACAACGAGGCGCCGCTCGAATCGAAGCCGTTCGCCTTCAACAGCATCCAGGCGGTGAGCAGCGCCAACGGCAAGCTGGCCGTCGAGCTCGACGACGGCCGCCGCGTCGACTACGCGGACGTCCGCGCCTTCTACTGATTTTCTCCAGGAGACATCCATGGGCTTCCAACAAGGCTTGTCCGGCCTCACCGCCGCTTCCAAGAATCTCGAGGTGATCGGCAACAACGTCGCCAACTCCAACACCTTCGGCGAGAAGTCGTCGCGCGCGGAGTTCGCCGACATGTACGCCGCCGCGATGACGGGTTCGTCCTCGTCCAACATCCAGGCCGGCATCGGCGTGCGGGTGGCCACGGTGGCGCAGCAGTTCACCCAGGGCAACATCACGCCCACGGGCAACCCGCTGGACCTGGCGATCAACGGCAACGGCTTCTTCCAGGTGCAGGATCCGACCAACCAGATCCAGTACTCGCGCAACGGCCAGTTCAAGGTCAACACCACCGGCAACATCGTCAACGACCAGGGCAACAAGCTGCTGGGCTATCCGGCCGACGCGCAGGGCAACATCGTCCAGGGCGCGGCCCAGCCGCTGCAGCTGCCCACGGGCGGCATCGACCCGCAGCCCACCACCACCAGCACGATGGAGTTCAACCTCGACTCGCGCGGCAAGGTCACGGTGCCGGCGACCGGGCCCGCCATCGACTTCACGAACCAGGCCACGTACAACAACGCCACCTCGGTGACGATGTTCGACGCCAAGGGCCAGCCCGTGGACGTCAGCTACTACTTCCAGAAGGCCACCACCGACCCGGTCAACGGCGACACCTGGAACGTGTACGCGACGGCCAATGGCGTCACGGTGGGCGGCGCGACCGGCGCGCCCACCCCGATCACGACGCTGCAGTACTCGGTCGACGGCAGCACGCTGGTGTCGCCCGCCGGCGGCGCGGTCACGTTCAACATCACGAATCCCGGCGTCAGCTCGGACGGCGTCACGCCGCTGCCCATCAACGGCATCGCGCTGAGCGTCGGCGGGGCCACCGAGTTCGGTTCGAACTTCGGCGTCACCAACATGGTCCAGAACGGCTACACGGCCGGACAGCTCACCGGCGTCTCGGTGGACAACTCCGGCAAGCTGATCGCCCAGTACTCCAATGGCCAGACCAAGGCCGCGGGCCAGCTGGAACTGGCCAACTTCCGCAACGTGCAGGGCCTGACCCCGCTGGGCGGCAACGCCTGGAAGCAGACCACGGCGTCGGGCGGCCCCACCGTCGGCGTCGCCGGCGACGGCAACCTGGGCGCGCTCAATTCGGGCTCGCTGGAGGAATCCAACGTCGACCTGACGGCCGAGCTGGTGTCCATGATCACCGCGCAGCGCGACTACCAGGCCAACGCCCAGACCATCAAGACGATGGACCAGGCGATGCAGACGCTGGTCAACCTCCGCTGATTGAATTCGTAGGGAGCGCAGACCATGGATCGCATGATCTACCTGTCGATGTCGGGCGCGAAGGCTGCCCTGCAGCGCCAGGACTCGCTCGCCAACAACCTCGCCAACGTCACCACCAACGGCTTCCGCGCCGAACTCACGGCGTTCCGCGCCGTGCCGGTGCGCGGCGACGGCGCCTCCACGCGGGTGTTCTCGCTGGAGACCACGCCCGGCTACAACGACGAGCAGGGCCCGATCAACTCGACCGGCCGCAACCTCGACGTGGCGATGACCGGCAAGTCGTGGATGGCCGTGCAGTCGCTCGACGGCACCGAGGCCTACACCCGCGCCGGCGCGCTGGCCGTCAATTCCGAGGGCGTGCTGACCACGCTCGGCGGCTTGCCGGTCAACGGCGACGGCGGCCCGATCACGGTGCCGGCCAACGCCCAGGTGGACATCGCCGACGACGGCACGATCACGGCCAAGGTGGACAACCAGAAGCCGCAGCAGATCGGCAAGCTGAAGCTGGTCACGCCCGAGGTGCCGATGAACCGCGGCACCGACGGCCTGTTCCGCGCCGACTCGGGCGACCTCGCGGCCGACCCGGCCGCGCGCGTGCAGTCGGGCGCGCTGGAAGGCTCCAACGTGAGCCCGGTGGCGACGATGGTGGGCATGATCGCCGCCGCGCGCCAGTTCGAGCACCAGATGAAGATGCTCGAGAACGCCGAGAAGCAGGACCAGACCGCCTCGAAGCTGCTCTCCGAGAACTGATCGCCCGCGCGGGACGCGCGGGCGATCCCGGCCTCCCCGGTCGGAATAAGCCGGTACTAACGGGGCCTTATCCGGCCGACCCCACCCTCAAGTTTTCGGGAAGATGGCGTATCACTCGAACGAAAGTTCAACGTCATGCTTCGCTCACTGTGGATCTCGAAGACCGGCATGGAAGCCCAGCAGCTCCAGCTGGACAACATCTCGCACAACCTCGCCAACGTGGCCACCAACGGCTACAAGAAGAGCCATGCCCAGTTCGAGGACCTGATCTACCAGAACATGCGCCAGTCGGGCTCGGCGACGTCCGACCAGACGCAGCTCCCTACCGGCCTGCAGGTGGGCCTGGGCGTGCGTCCCGTGGCCACCGCGCGCGACTTCACGCAGGGCTCGCTGCAGCAGACCGGCAACTCGCTGGACGTGGCCATCAGCGGCAACGGCTTCCTGCAGGTGACCATGCCCGACGGCACCACCGGCTACACCCGCGACGGCGCGCTGAAGCTCGACTCGCAGGGCCAGATCGTCAACAACGAGGGCTACATCGTGCAGCCGGGCATCACGATCCCGCCGCAGGCGCAGAGCGTCTCGATCGGCGCCGACGGCACCGTCACCGCCACGCTGCCCGGCACTGCCACGCCCAGCACGCTGGGCCAGCTGCAGCTCGCCAGCTTCGCCAACCCGCAGGGCCTCGACCCCAAGGGCGGCAACCTCTACGCCGAGACGGCCGCGTCGGGCTCGCCCAGCGCCGCCGCGCCGGGCACCAACGGCCTGGGCCGCCTCCAGCAGGGCTTCGTCGAGACCAGCAATGTCAACGTGGTCGAGGAACTGGTGTCGATGATCTCCACGCAGCGCGCCTACGAGCTCAACTCGAAGGCGATCCAGACCTCCGACCAGATGCTGCAACGCCTGGGGCAACTCTGATGCTAGATTCCGCTTCCGGCACCCGCCACCTGCGCCACCGCAGTGTGCACGACCGCCACCCGGTGTCCGACCGTGGCGCGCTGCGCATCGGCATCGTCGCGATCGTCCTGGTCATCATCTCCGCGCTGTTCGCCACGCCGGCGCACGCCACGCGCATCAAGGAAGTGGCCGCCGTCCAGGGCGTCCGGAGCAACCAGTTGCTGGGCTACGGCCTGGTCATCGGCCTCGACGGCACGGGCGACCAGACCACGCAGGCGCCGTTCACCACCCAGGGCCTGCAGTCGATGCTGCAGCAACTGGGCGTGACGCTGCCCGCGGGCACCACGATGCAGCTGAAGAACGTGGCGGCCGTGGTCGTCACCGCCTCGCTGCCGGCCTTCGCGCAGCCGGGGCAGCAGATCGACATCGACGTCTCGTCCATCGCCAACGCCAAGAGCCTGCGCGGCGGCACGCTGGTGGCCACGCCGCTCAAGGGCGCCGACGGCCAGGTCTACGCCATCGCCCAGGGCAACCTGATCGTGGGTGGCGCCGGCGCGGCGGCGGGCGGCTCCAAGGTCACGATCAACCACCTCAGCGCCGGCCGCATCCCCGAGGGCGCCACGGTCGAACGCGCGGTGCCCACGCCGCTGTCGCAGGGCGACACGCTGGAGCTGGACCTGAACTCCGCCGACTACGCCACCGCCCGCGCCGTGGCCAGCGCGATCAACGCCAGCAAGGGCGCCGGCATCGCACGCGCGCTGGACGGCCGCGTCATCAAGGTCAAGGCCCCGCTGGACGCCGACGCGCGCGTCGGCTTCCTGGCCGACCTCGAGAACCTGGACATCAGCCTGACCGCGCCCGCCGCCAAGATCGTGATGAACGCCCGCACCGGCTCCATCGTGATGAACCAGGCCGTGACGCTGGCGCCGTGCGCCGTCGCCCACGGCAGCCTGTCGGTGACCATCAGCGCCAACCCGCAGGTGAGCCAGCCGGCGCCCAACTCCGGCGGCCAGACCGTGGTCACCGACAAGACCGACATCGCGATCTCGTCGCAGGCCGGCGCGCTGGTGAACATGCCCGCGGGCACGAAGCTGGCCGACGTGGTCAAGGCGCTCAACGCGCTGGGCGCCACGCCGCAGGACCTGCTCGCGATCCTGCAGGCCATGAAGTCGGCCGGTGCGATCACCGCCGACATCGAGGTGATCTGACATGGCCGGCAACCCCATCACCTCCTCCATCGCGGGCGCGCCGTCGCCGGCGTCGCTGAACCTGGCCGGCGGCCTGGAGAACCTGCGCGTCAAGGCGCAGCAGGATCCCAAGGCCGCGGTGCGCGAGGCGGCCAAGCAGTTCGAGACGATGTTCACGCAGCAGCTGCTCAAGCAGATGCGCGACTCCACCATGAACGCCGACATGATGGACAACGAGGGCACGAAGATGGGCACCGAGATGCTCGATTCGCAGTGGGCCTCCAAGATCGCCGGCCAGCCGGGCGGGCTGTCCGACGTCATCGCCAAGCAGCTCGAGCGCCAGATGGGCATCACGCAGGCCATCATCGCCAAGCCCGTCACCGCCAACCCGGCGCCGGCCGATCCGCTGCATCCGGACGCGCCGGTCGGGATGCCGCAGAAGGCCGCCGCCAGCTTCATCCAGGCGCACACCGACGCCGCGGCCGCGGCCGAGAAGGCCACGGGCATCCCGGCGAAGTTCATGATCGCGCAGGCCGCGCACGAGACGGGCTGGGGCCGCAAGGAGATCAGGAACGCCGACGGCACGACGTCGTTCAACCTGTTCGGCATCAAGGCCGGCCCGAGCTGGAAGGGCGCGACCACCGACATCACGACCACCGAGTACATCGGCGGCAAGGCGCACAAGGTCACGCAGACCTTCCGCGCCTACGCCAGCTACGCCGAGTCGTTCGCCGACTACGCCAACACGATGAAGAACAGCCCGCGCTACGCGTCGGTGGTGGCCGCCGGCGCCGACGCCGACGGCTTCGCCAAGGGGCTGCAGAAGGCGGGCTACGCCACCGATCCGGCCTACGCCGCGAAGCTGTCCAGGATGATCCACATGACCGAGCGCGTCCAGCAGACGCTGGCCTGATCTTTCATCACACACACCCCGCCCTGATCGTGTTTTCGACCGAATTCTTCCGAACTGAAAGGAGCGCCCCATGAGCTCGTCGGCATTGATGTCGATCGGCACGCGCGCGATGTTCGCGAACTACGCGTCGATGCAGACCACCGGCCACAACATCGCCAACGCGCAGACGCCGGGCTACTCGCGCCAGACGGTGGAGCTGGCGACCTCCGGCGGCCAGTCCACCGGCGCCGGCTTCTTCGGCAAGGGCGTGGACGTCGTCACCGTGAAGCGCGCGAGCGACGCCTTCCTGGAGACGCAGTCGCAGACGGCCAGCTCGATGGCGGCGATGGACGACGCGCGCTCGTCCAACCTGCAGCAGCTCGAGACGGTGTTCCCGCCCGGCGACAACGGCGTGGGCGCGGCCGTCGGCGGCTTCATGAACGCGTTCGTCGACCTGGCAAACAGCCCGTCGGACTCGTCGGCGCGCCAGGTGATCCTGTCCGACGCCGCCGAGGTGGCCGACCGCTTCTCCACGGCCGGCGCGCAGCTCGACCGGCTGCAGAACGGCGTCACGTCGGACCTGCGCAACTCGGTGGCCCAGGTCAACCAGATGGCGGCCCAGGTGGCCAAGCTCAACGGCGACATCTCGGCGCTGCGCGGCAACTCGTCGGTGCCCAACGACCTGATGGACCAGCGCGACCAGTTGATCAAGCAGATCGGCAACCTCGTCAAGGTGAGCACCATCGCCGCCAACGACGGCTCGGTGGGCGTGTTCGTCGCCGGCGGCCAGCGCCTGGTGCTGGGCGCCGAGGCGCAGCAGCTGGCGGTCACGCCCGATCCCTCCAACTCGTCGCGCTCGGTGATCTCGATCAGCGACAGCGGCCTCCTGCACGAGCTGCCCGACGGCCTGCTGGTGGGCGGCGCCATCAGCGGCCTGCTCAAGTACCAGAACGAGGATCTCGTCTCGGCGCGCAACCAGCTGGGCCAGATGGCGGCGTCGATGTCGGCGCGCGTCAACCAGATCCAGGGCTTCGGCATCGACGCGGGCCTGCCCCCGGGGGCCGGCAACCCGGTCTTCGCGGTGGGCGCCCCCGTGGCGATTCCCAACGCGCACAACGCGCGCAACGGCGCGGGCGGCTTCGCGAGCAGCGTCTCGCTGACCGTGACCGACGCCACGCAGCTCAAGGCGAGCGACTACACGATGGTGGCCGACCCCGCCAACGCCGGCAACTACCTCATCACTCGCGAGTCGGACGGCGTGAAGTTCTCGATGGCGCCCAACGGCGGCAGCTGGGCCTTCACGCGCCTGTCCGACGGCGCCGCGATGGGCGGCAGCATGGACGGCATGCAGATCACCATCAACGGCACGCCGGGCGTCAGCGACTCCTTCGAGCTGCAGCCCGTGGGCCGTGCCGCGGTGAGCATGACCCGCGTGCTGGACAACCCGGCCGGCATCGCCGCCGCCGCGCCGATGACTGCCGTGATGGGCGTGGCCAACAAGGGCACAGCCACGGTCGCCAGCCTGGTGGTGGTCAGCACCAGCAACGACCCGACGATCAGCGCCGCCATCAACTTCACCGACGCCAGCGGCGGCTATTCGTACACGCTGACCGACGCCAGCGGCACCGTCACCTCCTCGGGCAACGGCACCTGGACCGCGGGCCAGCCGATCGCGCTGAACGGCTTCGAGCTGAACCTCAACGGCGTGCCCGCCTCGGGCGACACGATCAGCGTCGTCAAGACCGCGCACCCGGAGAGCAACAACGGCAACGCGCTGGCTATGGTGGCCCTGCGCGACGAGAGCTTCGTGGGCCGCGACATGCAGATCGACGGTTCGCTGCAGGACGGCGCGACGGCCACCGACGCGTACGCGAGCGTGCTGGCCAACGTGGGCGTGCGCGTGCAGAGCGCGAAGACGTCGTCGACGATCTCGGCGGCCACCTCGCAGCAGGCCGACGCCGCGGTGGCCAACAAGAGCGGTGTCAACCTCGACGAGGAGGCCGGACGGCTGATCCAGTTCCAGCAAGGCTACCAGGCCGCTGCGAAGGTGCTGCAGGTGGCGCAGGCCATCTTCGACACGCTGCTGCAGATGGCGTCGCACTGATAGGAGGACAGGATGACCGTCGATCGCATCTCAACCGCGTTCGCCTACGACGGCGCGCTGAACAACCTGATGGCGCGCCAGGACAACCTGACGCAGACGCAGGAGCAGATGACCAGCGGCAAGCGCGTCATCAAGGCGAGCGACGATCCGGCCGCCGCCGCGCGCGCGGAACGCGCCCGCGCGCTCGAGGAGCGCACCACCGCCAGCCAGAAGGCCGTCGACGCGAGCAGCAACGCGATGACGCTCACCGAGAGCGCGCTGGGCGACGCCAGCGAGCTGCTGCAGCAGGCCCGCGAGCTGCTGGTGGGCGCCGGCGACGCGAGCTACTCCGACGCCGAACGCGCGTCCAAGGCCAGCGCCATCGCGGCGATCCGCAGCCAGCTGCTCGCGGTGGCGAACCGGCCCGATGGCCAGGGCGGCTACGTGTTCTCGGGCCAGGGCTCGGGCGGCGCGCCCTTCGTCGACAAGCCGGGCGGCGTGGCCTACCAGGGCGTGGGCGGCTCGATCAACGTGGCCGCCGACGAGCCCCTGCCGCTGACGCTGGACGGCGGCAACGTGTGGCTGTCGGCCAATACGGGCAACGGCGTGTTCGTGACGAAGAACACCAACTCCGGCAACGCCTGGATCGACGCGGGCCACGTGACCTCGCCCGACCTGATCACCAGTTCCACCTACGACATCCAGTTCAGCACCGCCGGCGGCAATACCACCTACTCGGTGCTCAAGGACGGCAGCGCCGTCTCCAGCGGCAACGCGTTCACCAGCGGCCAGGAGATCAGCGTGGACGGCATGTCGTTCACCATCTCCGGCGCGCCGGCCAATGGCGACGACTTCCAGACCACGCCGTCGACGAAGTCGCTGTCGGTGTTCGACGCGCTGGACAACGCGGTGGCGCAGTTGTCCAAGCCCGACCAGGGCGGCCCGAAAGTGCAACAGGCGGTACAGGACAGCCTGCGCAACATCGACCAGTGCAGCAGCCAGATCTCCTCGGCGCGCAGCTTCGCCGGCACCACCCTGCAGCGCCTGGACGGCGTCAAGGGCCGCCTCGACGCAACCGAGCTTTCGGCTCAAACTGCGCGCTCGAGTGCCGAAGACCTCGACATGGTGAAAGCCCTGTCGAGCTTCAACGCGCAGCAGACGGGGTACCAGGCGGCGCTGCAAAGCTATGCCACGATCCAGAAGCTGTCGCTGTTCAACTACCTCAACGCGTAGGAGGCGTCGGGGTAGCGGCTTCGAAATCATTCCAATAAATAATTCCGAGGTAGCAAGAATGTCCCTAGATCATCCCGTCCTCGACCAGGTCGTGCTCGGCGCGAGCTCGCTGTTCGACGCGAAGCGGGCCCCCATCGCGGCCCACATGACGGTGTTCCCCCAACGTCCCGACGCGGCCATCGACGCCGCCGGCCTGCTGCAGGTCGTCGACGTGATCGCGCCGCCGGAGGCCGGCCCGCTGATGCTCAGCGTCGCCAACGAGACCGGCCTGCGGGCACTGCTGGCGCATCCGACGGCGCCGCACCTGATGATCGAGGTGCCGGGCTTCATGCTGACCGATCCCGAGCTGGCCGTGCTGCTGCAGGAGCGCGTGGCGCAGGGCCTGTCGCTGGTGCTGGGCGGCCGCGTGCCCGAGAGCGCGCCGCAGGAGCTGTGGCACCTGTTCCAGGCCGTCACCGTGGACCGCGCCAACATCCGCAACCCGCTGCCCGCCGGCCTGGGCGGCAAGCCACTGAATCGCTATTTCATCGGCGCCGACGGCCCGGCGATGTCGGCCGGCGCGCTCAGGGCGGGCTTCTCCGCCGTCATGGGCTGGGCCGTGGGCGACGCCCCGGGGCCCGACTCCAAGCCCAAGCCGATCCCGGCGGGCGTCACCACCGTCGTCGACCTGATGCAGCGCGTCGACCGCCAGGAGCCGGCCGAGAAGATGGAGCCGCTGGTCAAGAACGACCCGACGCTGGCGTTCCGGCTGATGCGTTACCTGAACTCGCCCGGCTTCGGCCTGTCGGTGGAGATCTCGTCGTTCCGCCACGCGCTGATGATCCTGGGCTACCAGCGGCTCAAGCGCTGGCTCGCGCTGCTGGTCACCAGCGCCATCGACGATCCCGACCTGAAGCCGCTGATGCACCTGGCGGTGCGCCGCGGGCTGCTGATGGAGGAGATCGCGCGTCCCGGCGGCGACGACGCCCTGCGCAACGAGCTGTTCATCTGCGGCGTGTTCTCCACGCTGGATCGCATGATCGGCCAGCCGTTCGAGCAGCTGCTCAAGACCGTTCCCGTGCAGGAGAGCGTGGCCAACGCACTGGCCCACGACAGCGGCCCGTGCGCGCCGTTCCTGGCCCTCGCCTGCGCGGTGGAGGCCGAGTCGGCGTACGACATCCGCGAGGCGGCCGACGCGTTGATGCTGTCCGTGGGCGACGTGAACCGCGCCCTGGCCAAGTCGCTGGTGCACGCGCACTCCCTGACCCAGGGCTGATACTGCGCCACGCTCTGCCCTCTGCGCTGGGCAAGCCGTGCACCGGCCACGCCCTGGGCAAGGTCGGCTGACTCCCGCGTAGACTCCCGCGGGAGATGTCCACGACGCCGCCCACCCCGCCCAAAGCCCGCGCGCCGGTCCTGCCGCGCCAGCCGCTCGGCGCGCCCGGTGCGAGCCTGGGCGCCGCCGACGACCTGCGCGGCGAACTGCAGGGCTGGTTCGAGATGTCCCCGATGGGGCAGATGGTCTTCGACGAAGGCGGCACCGTGCTGCGCCACAACGCCGCTCTGGTGCAGATGCTGGGCCCCCTGCCGGGCCAGCTGCGCGATACCGCCCCCGAGTTGCGGCTGCTGCTGGGCTGGCCCACCGAGCTGCCCGCCGTCGCCGCCACGCGCACGCAGGACGGCTGGCTCGCGAGCGCCGCGGGCGAGCCCATGCGCGTGCGCATGCGCGTGCGGGGCGTGCCGTCCAATGGCAGCGGGCGGCTGCCCGGCAGCGCCGCCGCGCGCTGGATCGCGATGCTGGAGGACCGCGACCTCGAGGACGAGCGCGACATCGCGCGCGTCGAGATCCAGGCGCTGATGGGCACCGCGGGCATCGGCGTGGCCACCTGGGACGCCGCGCGCGGCTGGGTCGGCTCGGTGCAGCGCGGGGCGCGCGTGGCCGGGCCCGAGGGCGGCCCGGCGCTGGCCGACGGGCAGCGCGGCGGCAGCCTGATGGCCGTGGGCCGCGACCTGGTCGAGGCCGACTCCATGGCCGACTACGAGCGGCTGCAGACCGCGCTGCGCACCCGTTCGCGCATCGAGGTGCGCTACGCCGTGCGCCACCGCGAGAGCGGCCGGCGCTGGCTGATGACCCGCGTGGAACCGGCCGAGCTGGGCCCGCAGCGCGGCGCGTTCTCGGTGGTCACGGTGGACGTCACCGAGGAGGAGACCGCGCGCCGCCGCAACCAGGATCTGCTGACCGAACTCACCACCATCCTCGACGTGAGCCCGGCCGGCATCGCCTACCTGCGCGGCGAGGAGCTCGTCCGCTGCAACCACCGGTTCGAGACGCTGCTGGGCGGCGGCGACTATCCGCCCGGCAAGCCCTTCGACGCCATCCTGGCCAGCGCCGGCGTGCCGGCCGAGACCGTGGCCGCGCTCATCGACGCGGTGCGCGACGTCGGCACGCTGGAGACCGAGCTGCTGCTGCCGGCCGGCACCCACCGCCGCTCCGCCATCTGGTGCACGCTGGCCCTGCGTCGCACCAACGAGACGGGCCCCGGCGCGGTGGGCATGGTGGTGGTGCTGGCCGACGCCACGCGCATGAAGTCGCAGCAGAGCGAGCTGGAGGCGCTGGCGCGCGAGCGCGAACTGACCTTCAACCTGTCCGACGTGGGCATCGTCTACCAGCGCGACGGCCAGATCGCGCGCGCCAACCAGGCCATGGCCGACCTCGTGGGCTACCCGCCCGAGGCGCTCACGGGCTCGCCGATCTCGCGCCTGTACGAGAGCGAGAGCGTGTGGCAGCACTACGAGCACCTGGAGCGGCGCGACATGGCCACCCTCGGCCGCTCGCACGGCGAACGCCAGGTGCGCCGCAGCGACGGCAACCTGTTCTGGGCCCAGGTGAGCCAGCGGCCGGTGGACATCGCCAGGCCGTCGGCGGGCACCATCATGTCCTTCGTCAACATCGACGACCGCCAGCGCGCGCGCGAGTCGCTGGTGCAGCAGGCCGACCGCACGCGCGCCATCCTCGACTCGGTGCTGGTGGGCATCGTCACCGTGGACGACACCGGCATCGAGTGGATGAATCGTTCCGCGCGCCGCATGTTCGGCGGTGAGCTGGCCGATTTCGTCGGCGCGCCGATCTCGGTGGTGGCCGGCGAGGAGCTGGACCACCCGCTGCGCCGCACCGACTACGGCGAGACGCTGGAGGAGGGCCAGGCCGAGACCTTCGAGTGCCGGCTGCGCGCGCGCGACGGCCGCCACTTCTGGGTGGTGGGCAACGTGGTCGTCACCGGCCAGGACACCGCCAACCGCCAGCTCACCTATGCGCTGCTGGACATCGAGCGCCGCCGCCAGGCCGAGGTGAGCATCGTGCAGGCGCGCGCCAGCCTGCAGCGCATCATCGAGACCGCGCCGCTGGCCATCGCGCTGTTCGACGCCGCCAGCCAGCAGGTGGTGCAGCTGAACCAGATGGCCGCCACCTTCGCGGGCCGGCCGATGAAGGAGATCCTGGGCCGGCTGCCCTCGCAGTGGCTGCCCGGCCCCGAGGGCGCGAAGCTGGCCGCCGACCTGCACCGCGCGCTGGCCACGCCCGGCATCGTGCAACGCGAGCTGCGCCGCTCCGCGAAGGGCGGCGCGGAGGGCGACGGCGTGCAGCTGGTGTGGGACATCCGCATCGTGTCGCTGCGCTCGGCCGCCGACGCGCCGGATCAGCTGCTGATGGTGGCCAGCGACGTCACCGCGCAGCGCGCCGCCGACGAGGCCCGCCTGGCCGCGGCCATCGCGCAGCGCGAGATGCTGATCAAGGAAGTGCACCACCGCATCAAGAACAACCTGCAGGGCGTGGCCGGCCTGCTGCAGCAGAGCGCGTCGCGCCATCCGGAGGCCGCGGGTGCCATCGCCGAGGCCGTCAGCCAGGTACACGCCATCGCGCAGGTGCACGGGCTGCAGGTGGGCGTGACCGGGCCGATGCGCGTGCGCGGCGTCGTCGAGGCCATCGCCGCGTCGGTGCAGCGCATGTTCGGCCGCACCATCCACGTGGAGGTGCAGGGCCGCGCGCCGCAGCGCTTCGCGTTGACGGAGGCCGACTCGATCCCGATCGCGCTCACCATCAACGAGCTGTTCACCAACGCCATCAAGCACAGCACGCCGGCCGCGGGCGAGGCCGCCACCGACATCCGCTGCCGCATTGCCTGCGGCGATTCGACGGTGCTGATCGCCATCGCCAACCAGGGCCGGCTGGCGCCGGGGTTCTCGCTGGCGGGCATCCCGGCGGGCGTGTCGGGGCTGGGGCTGGTGCGCTCGCTGCTGCCGCGCAAGGGCGCGAAGATGGCGATCGAGGCAGAGGGCGATTCGGTGGTGGCGCGCCTGGAACTGGCGCCGCCGGCGGTGGCCCTGCTCGATCCGGCCTGAACCGCTTTCAGGCCCTGCGGGCACCGCTGCCCGGTCGTCCTGCGACTGCGCCCAGGATGAAGGGAACCTGGGTCGCGTTGCCTACAGCCACCCGCCAACTGGCCGATTAAGTCAAAATGGCTCCCAATGACCACCACCAGCTCCCTCCGTACAGCCCTATCCGGCCGCCCGCCGGCGCGGAGCCGCGCGCGATGAGCAAGGGCAAGATCCTCGTCGTCGACGACGACCGGCTGGTGCTGGCCACGGTTACCCACGGCCTGGCCAAGGCCGGCTACGACATCATCGACGCCGACAACGGCGACGACGCCATCCTGCTGGCGCGCCAGCACCGGCCCGACCTGGCGCTGCTGGACATCCGCATGGAGGGCATGAGCGGCTTCGACGTCGCCGCCTACCTGCGCGAGTCGCTGCAGACGCCGTTCATGTTCCTGTCCGCGTTCGCCGACGACGCCACCGTGGCGCAGGTCAAGGCGCTGGGCGCCGTCGCCTACCTGGTCAAGCCGCTGGACATCGCCCAGATCGTGCCCACGGTGGAGGCCGCGCTGGTCACCGCCCGCGCGCGCAAGGCGGCCGCGCCGATCGCGCCGGCGCCCGCGCCGCACGAGCACGTTCGACCCGATCCGTTCGCGCCCACGTCGGGCTTCGGCGCGCTGCACGATCCGGCGGCCTCGCCGGTCACGGCACCCAACAACACGCCCGATCCGCTGGCCGACGCCGTCGCCATCGCGGTTGGCGTGCTGATGCACCGCTACTCGCTGTCGCGCCGCGAGGCGCTGGAGCGGCTGCATCGCATGGCGTCCTCCGACGGCTTGCTCGTCAGGGCCGAAGCGGAACGCCTGCTCGACGCCGTCGAGCTCCTGGCCCGGCCGGGCAACGCCTGACTGTAGGGGTCGGCGCGCTGAAACAGCGCAATCGGGGCCACGCGCCCTGTGCCTTGGCTGCCGCCGGCAGCGTCCGTACGCTCGGATCCATCTCCATGGAGCCCGAGACGATGACCCAGCTGCTGCCGATGATGATGTATTGTTTCGTGATGTCGATCACCCCCGGCCCGAACAACTTGATGCTGACGGCCTCGGGTGCCAACTTCGGCTACCGGCTGACGCTGCCGCAGGTGATGGGCTGCGTGATGGGCAACGTGGCGCTGACGCTCATCGCCTGCAACGGCCTCGGCCAGCTGTTCGCCGCCTTCCCCGTCGCGCAGGTGGCCCTGCGCACCGGCGGCGCGCTGTACCTCGTGTGGCTGGCGTGGAAGCTGGCGCAGTCGCGGCTGGGCGACGCGCAGGCGCTGCGGCCGCTCACCTTCCTCGAGGGCGTGATGTTCCAGGCCTTCAACCCGAAGAGCTGGATCCGCGCGATCACGCTGGCGTCCGTGTTCATGCCGGCCGGCGCCAACCCGTTGACGGCCGGACTGGCCATCAGCGGCATCGGCGCCGTGATCGGCTTCCCGTGCATCTCGATGTGGGCGCTGTTCGGCGTGGCGATGCGCGGCCTGCTCACCGATCCGCGCAAGCAGCGCGTGTTCAACCTCGCGATGGCCGTGGCGCTGGTCGTCCTTGCTGTCGACATTCTCCGCTGATGTTCACGCTCGATCGCACCTCCCCCATCGCGCTGTCCGACCAGATCGAGGCGCGCCTGCGCGAGCTCGTCGCGCGCGGCCAACTGCCCGCGGGCGCGCGCCTGACGTCCATCCGGCAGCTGGCCGCCGAACTGGCGGTGAGTCCCAACACCGTGATCACCGCCTACGACCGCCTGGTGGCCGCCGGCGTGATCGACGCGCGCGGCACCGCCGGCTATTTCGTCAACGCGCGCCAGGGCGCGATGCCCGAGGAGGTGGCGCTCGAGGCCGGCGAGGAGCAGGAGCCGGTGTGGCTCGCGCAGCAGGCCAACGACCAGCGCGCCGGCGTGCTGCTGGCCAGCAGCGGCGCGTTGCCGCCGGCGTGGCTGGAGGACGCTGTGCCCGCCGCGGCGGTGCAGCGCGCGCTCTCGCGCAGCGCCGCCGGCATGGCCTCGCGCTGCCCGCCGCAAGGCATGCCCGAGCTGCGCGAGCGCATCGCGATGATGCTGCGCGGCCTGGGCATCCCGGTGGACGCCGGCCGCATCCTCACCACCTATGGCGGTACGCACGCGATCGACATGATCTGCCGCAGCTTCCTCAAGCCCGGCGACGCGGTGCTGGTGGAGGATCCCGGCTACTTCCTGATGTTCGGCCGGCTGCAGCAGGAGGGCATCCGTGTGCTGCCCATCGCGCGCCGCCACGACGGCGTCGACTTAGGCCTGATGGAGGCCGCGTGCCGCGAGCACAAGCCGCGCCTGGCCTTCCTGCAGACCACGCTGCACAACCCCACCGGCTGGGGCAGCAGCCCGGCCAACCTGCACAAGCTGCTGGTGCTGGCGCAGCAGTACGGCTTGCTCATCGCCGAGGACGACGTGCAGGGGCATTTCCACCCGGGCCAGCCCACGCGGCTCGCGGCGCTGTCGGGGCTGGACCGCGTCATCTACTACTCGAGCTTCTGCAAGGCGCTGAGCCCCGCGCTGCGCATGGGCTACATCGCGGCCGACCCGGCGCTGCTGAAGGTGCTGCTGCGCCAGAAGATCTACTCGGTGCTCACCACGCCGGCGCTCAACGAGCTGGTGATGCTGGAGGTGCTGGCCGCCGGCCGCTGGCGCAAGCACCTCGACCGCCTGCAACGGCGCCTCGCGAGCGCGCGCCACGCGAGCGAGAAGCAGCTCGCCGGCGCCGGCATCCGCTTCGACCACCCCGGCGAGGGCGGCCTGTTCCTGTGGGGCGAGGTGCCCGAGGGCGTCGACGTGGACCTGCTGGTGCAGGACGCGATCCGCGACAAGATCCTGCTGGTGCGCGGCGCCGCATTCATGGCCGATGGCGCGGCCGATCCGCACATCCGCTTCAACGTGGCGATGTGCCAGGCGCCGGCGGTGGCGGACTACCTGCGAGAGAGATTGAGCCCCCACGCTCGCTGGCGCTCGCTGCCCCCCGAGGGGGCCGGCCGCGAGCCGACCGGCAAAGCCGGATCGGCCGCTCCCTTGAATCTCGTTCGTGGCGGGAGAGCGGCAGCGCCGTGAGGCTGCTGCGCCGCGGGGCTCACGGCAACGTGAAGTAGAACCGGGCGCCCTTGCCCACCTCCGACTCGGCCCAGATGTCGCCGCCGTGGCGGCGGATGATGCGCCGCACCGAGGCCAGCCCGATGCCCGTGCCCTGGAAATCCTTGGCGCTGTGCAGGCGCTGGAACACGCCGAACAGGCGGTCGGCGAAGCGCATGTCGAAGCCGGCGCCGGCGTCGGCGATCACGAAGGTGGGCAGGCCGGCCTGTGTCTCGCGGCGCAGCTCGATGCGCGTGGTCGGGCTCTGGCCGCTGTACTTCCACGCGTTGCCCACCAGGTTCTCGATGGCGATGCGCATCAGCGTCGGATCGCCCTGGATCACCAGGCCCGGCTCGATGTGGATATCAGCCTCGCGCTCGGGCTCGTTGCTGCGCAGGTCCTCCAGCACGTAGCGGGTGAGCTGCGACAGATCGACCGGCTGGCGCTTGATCGGCTGCGACTGCAGGCGCGACAGCGCGAGCAGCGAGTCGATCATGCTGTTCATGCGCGCCGCGGCGGCCAGGATGCGGTCGGTGTGGTCGTTGCCGATGCGATCGAGGAAGCGGCCGTAGTCTTCCTTGAGGATGCGCGCGAAGCCCTCCACCACGCGGATGGGCGCGCGCAGGTCGTGCGACACCGAATAGATGAACGACTCGTGGTCGGCGCTGTCGGCCGAGGGCGTCGGCGCGACCTCCGGCTCGGGCAGGGCGGCCGCGGCCGGTGCGGCGGCCTGAGGCGCGGGCGTGGCGGCCTGCAGCAGCACCAGCCGGCCGGCCTGCGGGTCGTCGCCGCTGGGCACGTAGCCCCAGCCCACGCGCCATTCGCCCACGGCGCGCGTCTCGCCCGCGGGCATCTGCGCCAGCGCGCGCTCGATGTCGGCGGGCAGCCGGGCGCACACGGCGGCCCAGTCGGGCGCGCCCGTGAAGCCGTCCTCGGGCGACAGCGACATGCCGAACAGCGCGCGCGTGCCCACGCCCTGGGCCTGCAGGCGCCACGGCGTGCCCTCGTCCAGGCGGCGGAACACCAGCACGCCGGCATCGGGCTGGGCCAGCAGGGCGGCCAGCGCCGCCTGCCCGAACTCCGCGGCGTCGCTTTCGCCCACCGGACGCGCGGTGCCGACATGGCCCAGGAAGAAGCCCTCGCCGTCGTGCCGCGGCTCGCCGCGCAGCGTCCACAGCTCGATGGTGTCGCCCATCTGCAGCAGCGCGCGCTGCTCGGTGATGGGGGCGTGGGCGGCGAGCTGGCGCGACAGCGGCCAACTGGCGGCCGAACCGCCCGTCCCGGGGGACACGCCCTCGGCGCCCGGCAGCGGCGCGGCTAGGCCGGTGAGAGCCGTGCCCAGCGGCGGGTTGATCTTCCAGCCCGCGGGGCGGCGCGCCGGCGGCCGCCACGTGGTGAGGCGGTGCGTGGCGTCGGTCTCCCAGATCCAGGCGTCGGACAGGGCCAGCATCCGGGCGCGATCCTCGGTGGCCTGGCGCACGGCGCCCGCGCTGCGCTCCTTCATCCACAGCGCGCCCGCCACGGCGCCGATCGCACCGAAGGCGGCCAGGGCCAGGATCGCGAGGACGGCCAGCGTCGGGGTCATCGGGGCAGCGGTGAAGACATTCAATCGATTGTAAGGAGCAAAGCCGGGCGTGCCGAAGGCGCTCGACGGGCGTCAATGTGTTGTCATTCCACCTCGCTGTCGGGAGGTCGTGACACTTTTTGCGTTCGCGCGCGCAATCGATTGCGCGGGCGCCCCGATTGCTCATCCTTGGGCAAGCGAGGCTCGAGGCGGTCAAACGCCCGTGCCGTGCGGAGTATTTCGCCATTGACGCCTTCTGGCGGCGCGGACATGCTTACATTACAGGGCGAGAATGCTTGAGTATTCTTGAATCAGGGTGCGATGGTCGATTTGAATAACTCCGCAATTGAGGGCATGGCAGCCAAGCCGGTGCTGGACGCCGCCTGCATGGCCGAGTTGCGCGCCCTGGATCCGGATGGCAAGGCCCAGTTGGTCAAGCGCGTGCTGGCCACGTACCAGGTCTCGCTCGCCAAGCTCGTCGAGCAGTTGCGCGTGGCGCGCGCCGACGAGGCGTGGGACCAGGTCTCCCGGGTGGCCCATACCCTGAAGTCGTCCTCGGCGAGCATCGGCGCGCTGGCGCTGTCGGCCCTGTGCGCCGACATCGAGCGCCTGCTGCGGGCCGGCGACAACGCCGGCGCCAGCGAACTCATAGCCCCGTTCCATGCCGAGGTGCGCCGCGTCGACGCGGCCGTCGGCCAGACCCTGCAGCACCTCGAGGCGGCGGCCTCATGACGCTGCACCACGGCGTGAGCCTGGAAGCGACCGACCGTCGCCCGACGGTGCTGCTCGTCGACGACGACGAGGTCAACCTGCTGATGACCGCCGCCGCGCTGCGCGACCGCGGCTTCGACATCACCTCCTGCACCGGCGGCGAGGAGGCCCTCACGCGCCTGGCCAGCTGGACGCCCGACGTCGTGGTGCTCGACGCCATCATGCCGGGGCTCGACGGCTTCGAGACCTGCATCGCGCTGCGCAACATGCCTGGCTTCGACAACGTGCCGGTGCTGATGCTCACGGGGCTCGACGACGAGGCGTCGATCAACCGCGCCTACCAGGTCGGCGCCACCGACTTCTTCGTCAAGGCCACCCAGTGGAGCCTGCTGGCCGGCCGCCTGCGCTATCTGCTGCGCGCGTCGCGCACCCGCCAGGAGCTGGAGCGCAGCAAGGCCAAGCTCGCCCGCGCGCAGGACCTCGCCCGCATGGGCAGCTTCGACTGGTGGCAGGAGGAAGGCCGCAGCTTCGTCAACGGGCTCGAGCTGTCGGAAGAGGGCCTGCGCGTGTTCGGCTACGGCCCCGACGACCGCGTCAACCTGCGCGACATGCTGCGCATGATCGCCCCGACCGACCGCGAGCCGCTGGTGCGCCTGGCGCGCCAGATCCTGTACCAGGTCTCCGTCATCGCCACCGACGTGCCGATGACGCTGCCCGACGGGCGCTTCCGCATCATCCACGTCGAGGCCGAGCCCGAGTTCGACGAGCACGGCCACTGCTGCGCCTACACCGGCATCGTGCAGGACGTGACGGACCGGCGCATCGCGGAGGACCGCATCCGCCACCTGGCCAACTACGACGCGCTCACCAACCTGCCCAACCGCCGCCAGCTGATCTGGCGCGCCGAGCGGGCGCTGGAGTTCGGCCGCCGGCTGGGCCACCAGGTGGCGCTGCTGCTGATCGACCTCGACCGCTTCAAGGTGATCAACGACACCCTCGGGCACGCCGCCGGCGACGAGCTGCTGATGGAGGTGGCGTTCCGCCTGCGCGGCTGCGTGCGCCACTGCGAGCAGCTGTTCGAGGGCGTCATCGAGACCGCGGGCTCGCGCTCGCACCGCACGCTGGAGGCCGTGGGCCGCCTGGGCGGCGACGAGTTCGTGGCGCTGCTGCCCGAGGTGGCCGACGAGGCCGACGCGCAGCGCGTGGCCACCCGCATCCTCGAGGCCCTGCGCGAGCCGGTGGTGGTGGCGGGGCAAGATTGCTTCGCCACGGCCTCGGTGGGCATCGCGCTGTTCCCGCGCGACGGCAACACCGTGGCCGACCTGCTGCGCAACTCCGACGTGGCGATGTACGCCGTCAAGAGCCAGGGCCGCAACGACGCGCTGGTCTACACGCCGCGCCTGGCCGGCCGCGGCCGCGAGAAGCTGGCGCTGGAGAGCGCGCTGCACAAGGCCATCGAGCGCGACGAACTGGTGCTGTACTACCAGCCCAAGATCGACGTGGCCAACGGCAAGATGGTGGGCGTGGAGGCGCTGATGCGCTGGCGCCGCGGCGACCTGCTGATCCAGCCGGCCGACTTCATCCCGGTGGCCGAGGAAACGGGCCTGATCGTGCCGATGAGCGAGTGGGCGCTGCGCCAGGCCGCCCGCCAGGCGCGTATCTGGGCCGACGCGTTCGGCTTCTCCGATTCGATCGCCGTCAACATGCCCAACCGCATGTTCGAGCGCACCGACCTGATCGACCAGATCTCGGCGGCCGTGCGCGAGGAGGGCATCCCGCACAGCATGATCCAGCTCGAGATCACCGAGACGGGCCTGATGAAGGACCTGCAGCGCGTGATCCCGTCGCTGCACCGGCTCACCGAGATCGGCGTCAAGATCGCGGTGGACGACTTCGGCACCGGCTATTCGTCGCTGGCCTATCTCACGTCGCTGCCCATCGCCGAGGTCAAGATCGACCGCAGCTTCGTGCGCGATCTCGGCGTGCTGCCACAGAGTCTTGCGGTTGTTACAGCCATCATCGCGCTGGCGAAGTCGCTGGACCTCAAGGTGGTGGCCGAAGGTGTCGAAAACACCCGACAGCAGGACGTGTTGTACGGAGAAGGTTGCACGCTGATGCAGGGGTTCCTGTTCAGCAAGCCGCTGCCTCCCGAGGACATCCAGGTGTGGCTGGAGCAGGTGGTTCTGCCCCGGAAGGCGCCGTGGATGCCGCCCGTCCAGAAGGCGCGGACCGGCACCGAGACAATCGTCGACGGCGGTCGGCGCTCGTAGAAACAAGGCGGCCGCCATGCGGTCGCCACCGCTCATCGCCGTCCATGCCCAAACCGTCCGCCGCCGAGACCGCGAAGGCCGCACTGCGCCGCCTCGCGCTGTCCAAGCTGGAACCCACGCCCGAGAACTATGCACGGGCCTGGGCCGAGGAGGGCGGTGCCGCGCCCGTGCCGTCCCCCGCGGCCACGGCCGCCCCGGCTCCGGCGGCGGCCAGCCCCAAGGCCAAGAACGTCCATGACCGCATCGCGGCGCGCCTGTTCGAGGACGGCACGCAGCGCGAGGAGTTCTCGCAGGCGATGCAGCGTGCCGACTGGGAGGCCGCCCGCGGCCACGTGGAGCGCGCGGCCGAGGCGCAGCTGGCGCTGGCCCAGGGCTGGGCGCAGACCATCGAGAAGCTCGCGCGCGGGCTCGAGCGCGGCGGCCGCCAGTGGACGGCGGCGCGCAAGAAGGACAGCCTGCAGCGCGTGCTGGAGGCCAACCGCAGCGACATCGCGCGGCTGCACCAGCGCATGAAGCAGTTGGTGGCGTCGTGGGACGGTGACCTCACCGACGACACGATCGCCGTCGACGAGGCCGCCGACGCTTCCTCGCCGTCCGGCAAGGGCGTCGAGGTGCTGGACTCGGGCAGCGGCCCGGTGTCGCAACCGGTGGAGGTGCGCGGTGGCGTCGGTCGCCCGGCCTTCGAGCGCGCATCCGCCGGCTCGCAGGGCGACTGGCCGCCGGTGCTGGGCCAGTACGACGCGACTCTCCGCGTGGCGTTGCCGCCCGGCGAGGAGCGCGCCGCCGGCCTGGCGCTGGAATTGAGCGAGCTGCAGGCCAGCCTGCTGCGCGACGGCGCCACCGCGCCGCTGCGGCAGCAGGCCGAGCAGGTGTGCGAGCGCGTGCGGCGGCTGCTGGCGCATCGCCACCACCTGGTCGACGAGCTGCATCGCCTCACGCAGGAGATGGGTGCCGGCCTGGCCGAAGTGGCCGAGGACGGCAGCTGGGTGAAGGGCCAGACCGAGAGTCTGCAGCTGAGCCTGGGCGACGCCCCCAGCGTGCGCTCGGTGCGCGCGGCCAGCGAGATGCTGGCGCAGACGCGCACGCGCCAGCAGCGCGTGCGCGCGGAACGCGACAGCGCGCGCGTGGCGCTGAAGGACGCGATCTCGCAGATGCTCACCGAGCTCGACGCGCTGGGCGACCACACCGGCGGCTTCGCCGACAACGTGGCGCGCTACGTGGACACCATCGCGAACGCCGAGTCGCTGGAGAGCCTGGCCAGCGTCGTGCGCCAGATGGTGGAGGAGAGCCGCGCGGTGCACGGCCTCGTCAGCGAGACGCAGCAGCGCCTGCACGACGGCCGCCAGCGCGCCACCGAGCTCGAGATGCAGGTGCGCACGCTGGAGGGCGAACTGCGGCGGCTGTCGGAGGAGGTGTCCACCGACGTGCTCACAGCGGTCGCCAACCGGCGCGGCCTGATGCAGGCCTTCGACATCGAGACCGCGCGCCTGGACCGCCAGGGCGGCGAGCTGGCCATCGGCCTGCTGGACATCGACAACTTCAAGAAGCTCAACGACACGCTGGGCCACTCGGTGGGCGACATGGCGCTGAAGACGCTGGCCGGCCACGTGCAGGCGCAGCTGCGCGCCGTCGACATCGTCGCGCGCTTCGGCGGCGAGGAGTTCGTGGTGCTGCTGCCGGGCGTGCCGGTGGACGAGGCCCAGGTCACGCTCACGCGCCTGCAGCGCACGCTGTCGGCCAGCCTCTTCATGCACGACGGGCGCGAGGTGTTCGTCACCTTTTCCGCGGGCGTCACCCGGTTCCGTCCGGGCGAACCGCTGGAGTCGGCGCTGGAGCGGGCCGACGAGGCGCTCTACGAGGCCAAGCGCACGGGCAAGAACCGGACTTGCATCGGCTAGAAAGGCGCGCCGCAGCCGAGGCCCTTGAACGACCAGGACACCACATGGTCGTCCTTCATGACGAAGCGGGTCGTGCAGGTGATGGGCACGGCGGCCGGCACCGGATTGGTCGACGGCATCACCGTCGTTCCGCTCAGGCCGCCGCCGGAGCGGTTGACGACGACCGCCGGCGAGCCGGGCGCGCCCGGCCGGTCGTCGATGTCCGTGCGCTTCACCCAGGCGAGCACGGTGCCGTCCGGCGTCGCCTGCACCAGCATCGGCCTGCCCCAGGCGGCCTCGAGTTCGGCCCGCGTGGCGCCCTTCCAGCGCCGCAGCGATGCGTCGTAGCGTTCGTCCATGGTGGCCTGCGACGCGCAGCCCGCGGCGGCCAGGAGGATGATGAGGGCGAGACGGTTCATGCGCCCATTGGACATCGACGGCGCGTCGATTGCCGTAGGCTCCAACCACGACACGTTCGGATCCGCCACATTCAGGACCTGACACCGCGATGACTCTCCACGCCGCCGACTCCCTGGCCCTCGCCGACGCCGTCCGCGCGCTGGAGCGCCCGAGCGTGGGCGCGCGCATCGCCCACGTGGTGGGCTCGCCCATCGAGCGGCTCATCGGGATGCTGCCCGAGCGTGCCTCGTCGGTGATCGCCGCGGCCGCGCGCAAGGCGATCCATGGGGCACTGAACCTGTCGCTGCGCACGCTGGCCACCAACGGCCCGCTGTCGCGCGGCGCGCCGCCGCCCGCGTCCAACGGCTGGCACAAGGCGGCCAGCGCCGCGAGCGGGGCGCTCGGCGGCGCGTTCGGCCTGGCGGCGCTGAGCGTGGAGCTGCCGGTGTCCACCACGATCATGATGCGCTCCATCGCCGACGTGGCGCGCAGCGAGGGCGCCGACCTGGCCGACCGCCAGGTGCAGCTGGAGTGCGTGATGGTGCTGGGGCTGGGCGGCAGCAACGCCAACGACGACGCCGCCGAGGTGGGCTACTTCGCGGTGCGCGAGGCGATGACGCGCGCGGTCTCCAACGCGGCCTCGCACCTGGCGCGCCACGGCCTGGCCAAGGAGGGCGCGCCGGCGCTGGTGCGGCTCATCACGCTGATCGCCGAGCGCTACTCCGTCAACGTCACCGAGAAGGCCGCTGCGCAGCTGGTGCCGCTGATCGGCGCGGTGGGCGGCGCCACCATCAACACGATCTTCATCGACCACTTCCAGTCGGTGGCCCGCGGCCACTTCGTCGTGCGCCGGCTGGAGCGGCAGTACGGCGTGGCGGCGGTGCGCGAGAAGTACCGCGAGCTGGTCGCGGAGCTCGGATAGGACGCGTGCGGCGGCGCCGTCGCCGAAGCTCGTATATTGCGGGCTGCCCTCCGCTCCGGATTCCCATGAAGCTCCTGCGCGTTCCCTTGCTGGTCGCCGTGTCGCTGCTGGCCGCCGCCGCCGAAGCCGCGCCCGTGCGCGCCGCCTGCAACCTGCATCCGGCCGGCGACGTGGCATCGCAATCACCCGACGCGCTGTCCGCCAGCCTCGATGCCGCGCATCCCGCCGCGCTCGCGAACTGGGACGTGCGCTGGTGGCAGCGCCACCGCGTCTGGATCACGCTAGTCGTGGACAACCGCTCCGACGCGACCGCCCACGTGCTGCCGCAGATGCTGCTCGATGCCCGCGCCGACGGCGGCGCGTCCACGGTGCTGCTGGGCCTGCCGCTGACGCTAGCGCCGCATGCGCAGGCCAGTGCCCGGCTCGCCATCTACGTGCCCGACGACGCGAAGACGCTGGGCGTGCGCCTGCTGGGCGCGACGCTCGCCGGCACGGTCGCCGCGACGTTCTCGTTCGAATGCTCGGACGCCCGCTTCGACATCGGCGAGCGCGCGCTGGCCGTCGCCCCGCTGATGGACGAGGCGCTGCGAACCTACTTCAACGGCTTCGTCGATCCGTTGAACGACCCGCGGGCCGCCTACGACGAGGCGCGCAAGCTGGGCAGCGGCGCGCAGGACGCCGGCGACGTGGCGTGGACGCTGCGCGGCCTGATGCAGGTCGTGCGCGACACCCACGGCTACGTCGTGCTTCCCGGAGAGGCGCCTCCCGTGCGCCGCGCGCCGGCCACGCGCGCGCCCGAGTTCGAGCTGGGCCCGGACGGCACCGCCACCGTGCGCCTGCACGCGCTCGATGCGCGCACCGACGCCGAGGCGCTGGCGTGGGCGACCGCGCTGCACGACAAGCTCGCGGAGCTGGCCGCGCGCCATCCGCGCGCCTGGATCGTCGACCTGCGCGACCACGACGCCGACACCCCGTGGCCGGCCTTCGCCGCCCTGTCGGCGCTGCTCGACGGCCCGGCGATCGGTGGCTGGGTGAGCCGTCAAGGGACGCAGGACTGGATCGCCGACCGCGGCGTCTCGCGCGTGGCCGGCGGTCCCGCGATCGTGGACGCGCAGGCCGCGCCGGAGCCGCCGTTCCGCGGCCCGGTGGCGGTGCTGCTCGGCCCGGGCACGCGCAACGCGGGCGAGGATCTCGCCGTGGCCTTCCGCGGACGTGCCCATACCCGCTTCTTCGGCTCCGCCACGGGCGGCTTCCCGACCGAGGGCGTGGTGCTGCACCGGCTCTCCGACGGCACCGGGCTGGGCGTGCTGGAGATGCGCGCCGCCGATCGCAAGGGCGTCGTCCAGCGCGTTCCCATCGAGCCGGACGTGGCGTTGAACGACGAGAGCGTGCCCTTGATGCAGCAGGTGCGCGACTGGCTGTCGCAGGAGCGGGACCGCTCGAACTGAGGGCGCACCAGCGACGACGCCTCCGGACTCGCGTCGGGAGGCGTCATGCATCAAGGACGCGCGGCGAGCGGCGGCTCGCGGCCGCCGCGGCGCCGGACTCAGGCGGCTTGCTTGCGCCGGCGTGCCAGCGTGCCCACCAGGCCCAGGCCGGCCAGCATCAGCGCGAGGCTGCCCGGCTCGGGGATGGCCGTGGTGTTGATGTCGCCGCTGAAGCCGCCGCCGGCCACCAGCGCCGTGCCCCGGACCTCGATGTAGTAGATGCCGCTGCCCAGGAAGTCCGCCGATTCGCCGCCGAACGCGAACTTGGTGCGATAGCTCTGGTCGAGGGGCAGCGAGCTGACGTTGACGCCCAGGAAGTTGCCGTTGTCGTCGAAGTTCTCCTGGTTGAGCACGCCGAAGTCGAACCCGGTGAAGGAGACAGTGGCCTTGTTTTTGGCGTAGTCGGCGCTGCCGTCGAACGCGATCTGCGACGCGACGGGCGGCGAGAAGAACAGGAACACCTCGTCGAACGTGCCGGTGGCGGCGAAGCTGTTGCCGAACTGTCCGACAGTGTTGAGGCCGTCGCTGAACGAGAGCGTGTTGAAGAACACATCCTGCGTGACGATGTCCTTGCTGGCGTCGGCGAAGGCCGGGGCGGCCAGGCCCGCGGCGAGCGCGGCGGCGACGATGAGAGTCTTGCGGATCATGGTTGGATAGTCCTCGAATTGCGATGTGTGGGAAGCGGGCCGCTCAGTTCGGCGCGACGGGAGCGAGCACCTTCGACAGGTTGTCGACGTTGAGTACGCCCAGGCCGACGGCCGGGTTGAAGCCGTTGGTGGCCGTGTAGTAGAGGTTGCTGCCCGCGCCGACGGCGCGGAACGGCGAACCCGCGCCGTAGCCCATGCTGCGGAACGCGCCATACAGCTGCGGATGCAGCAACCCCAGTCGCTTTCCGGCCTGCTGCGTGATCAGCGAGAAGATGCCGTTCAGCTGCGGGGCCACGAAGCTGGTGCCGCCGCCGCCCGCGTACAGGCTGTTGCCGAAGACGAGGTAGTAGCCGGTGTTGGGGTCGGCGTCGAGCGCGACGTCGGGCACGTTGCGGCCGGCGAAGTTGCCGGGCATGTCGATGTAGTCGGTGATCGGGCCGCTGAAGGTCTGCGACTTGGGGTCGTAGTTCGCGGGACCGAACAACGACTGGCCCGGAGACGACGTCTTCACGCCGCTGAGGCCCGCCTGGTAGCCGGGCACGGGGTAGACCACGCTGACGCCGCCGCCGGCGCCCACCGGGAACACCTGCGAGTAGTAGACGGCCTGGCCGTAGTGGCCCACGTAGTAGTCGCGGAAGTAGTCCCAGCCCCACGGACGCTCCGCCGGCACCGTCAGCTTGGCGTACTTCATCTGGATCGTGGTCGGCAGCGTCGTGCCGCCGGCGGCCAGCACCAGCGGATGGCTGGCCGGGAAGTCGACGGTCAGCAGCGACGTGAACTGCGGGTACAGGTACGTGCTGCGGTTGATGTCGTAGGCACCGGAGTCGCCGGCCGACGCCATGATCGGCGTGCCCTGCGCGGCCGCCTGCTTGAACAGCGCGTCGTAGGTGGCGAAGTCGCCCGGGTTCTCGGTGATCTCGGCCTGGCCCCAGCTGATGGACAGCGTGTCGCACAGGTTGTCGTTGATCGCCTGGGCGTACAGCTGCAGCGCACCCAGGCGGGTGTTGGCCGCCTCGTACACGCGGATCTGCGCCTGCGGGGCCAGGCCGCCGGACTGCTCGACGTCGAGGCTGGTCTCGTCCGCGCCGTTGTCGGCGGGCGTGGCCGTGTGGCCCGCCACGCCGATCTCGGTGATGCGGTTGGCCAGCACCGGCTGGCCGATCGCGTTCCAGTACGCGTAGGCGTCGGCCTGCGAGAAGCCGGCGAAGGTCATGATGCCGATCGTGGTGCCGGAACCGTTCATGCCGCGCGCCGGAAGCGCCAGGCCGTTGTAGGTGTTGAGCACGTCGCCGGTGGTGAGGTAGCCCGGCGTGCTGGTGATGACCACGTTGCCGTTCAGCGACTGCGGCGCCGGGGCGGGCTCGGCGGCGAGTGCGCCGGCGCGCGGCAGGTACTGCACGTTGGAATGCGCCAGCGGCTGGTTGTCCAGGCCGGTGACGGATTGCGCGAGTCCCTTCAGGCCCAGCGGCATCACGACGGTGCCCACGGGACGCTGGAAGACCTGGCCGCCCTGGCTGTAGGTGTGGATGGCGGAGCCGAACAGGCTGCTCAACTGCGCGTTGGTGGCCGTGGCGGTGACCAGCAGGCGGTTGCCGGACACCTCGGTCACGGCGATGCCGTTGGCGGCGAGATACGCGGTCACCTGCGCCACCGTGTCGGGCGTGGCGCCGTAGCCGTCGGCGAATTGCGCCGACGTCAGGAACTGGCGGAAGTTGGGGCTCTTCGGATCGACCGTGCCGGCGATGAACGCGTCGAGCGCCGCGGCGTTGCGCAGCGGCAGCGCCAGCGCGATGGTCTGGACGGCGTCGGCAGGCGCCACGCCGAGATCGACGAGCGGGGCCTTGGTGATGCGGGACTGGCCGGCGGCGGGCACCGCGGCTTCAGCGGACGGAAGGGCGCCGGCAGCCAGCAGGGCGGCTGCGACGACAGTGGCCAAACGGAATTTCAATGGGTTCTCCTCAAGATTCGGTTGTTGTCGCGGATGTCTGCATGCAACTACCGAGCCAGGCGGAGGCCAATCAGTTCATACGTACAGGGGTATGCACTGACAGAGAGGTCAGTGACTCTCTTGCGCGCACGAGGTCGTCGTGCGCGGCTGCCGAACGGCGCGGTGGTGACCTGCGCCGCCGCACTATAGGGAACGGGCCGTCGGGATCGGACGCTGGAAAACGTTGAGCGGGTTTGCGAGCATCGCCCGGATGCCTCGTTTTCCCGGGCGCCGAGGTCGATGCAGGGCGCCGTATGCGGGTTTACGAATCCCTAGTTCGAAGGGGTGCGATCGTGGCCGAGCCTCATCGCGCGCCGCTCGCCGGATCGAGGCGGCGCAGTGGCCGCCCGAGGCCGATGGAGCTCGCGCACGGATCGCCCTCGTCAGGCATGTGGCGCAGCTTGCTCGTGGGGCGGGCCGCTTCGCGCGGGGCGGAGGCCGCGCGGCCGGGGCAGGCCGCCGCGCTCGCGGCGACCGGGGCGGCGGACGCGCCGCGCACTTGCGAGTCGTCCGTCGGGGCGCAGCAAGCGGCGCGGGCGAGCAGCATCAGGGCCAGGGAGGGGAGGCGGATCCAGGTTGGCAAGGGCTTGCTCCGAAGGTCGAAAGGCCGGCGCCGCGCCGCGATCCGGGCGGGCTCCGACCCAGGAGTGTGCACCGCGTCACGCTCGCGCGCGCTTCGCGTGCACGAACCCGGCACGCCGCCTACGCCGCCACCTTGTCGCTCATCCGCCCCAGCCAGCGGTAGAGCGCGCCGGTGGCCAGCACGAAGCCGGCGCCGCCGAGCCACAGCGCCGCGTTCGCGAAACCGTCGCCGACGAGGGCCAGCGGCGCGTCCTTTCCGCTGAACACGGTCAGCGCGGCGAGGGCCACGCCGAACAGGCCTTCGCCGACGATCATGCCGCTGGCCAGCAGCACGCCCAGTTGCCTGCGCGTGGCTGGCCGGGCCGTTGCATCGGCGCGGCGATCCCAGAACCAGCCGACGAAGGCGCCGATGATCACCATCAGCGTCGTCCCCATCGGCAGGTAGATGCCCAGGCCCACGGCCAGCGGCGGCAGCTGCGCGTGGCTGCCGGGCTTGCGCAGGCGCCGGATCGTCTCGTCGATGACGACGATCACCACGCCGAGCATGACGCCCTTGCCGAGAAGGCTCCAGTCCAGGTCGCCTTGCAGCACGCCCTTGGCGAGCGCCGAGATCAGCGCAGCCTGCGGCGCGGCCAGGGCCTTGACGCCGGCGCCCGGCGCACCGGCGAAACCGTAGGCTTTCTGCAGCAGGTCCAGCACCGGCGGGATCACGAGCGCGCCGGCCACCGTGCCGATGGCCAGCGCCACCTGCTGGCGCCACGGCGTGGCGTCGACCAGCTGGCCGGTCTTCAAGTCCTGCAGGTTGTCGTTGGCGACCGTGGCCGCGGCGACGACGACGGCCGTGACGAACAGCGTGAAGGCCACCAGCGCCTGGGAGGCGCCCACCGGCAGCAAGGGCTTGACGACCAGCGCGATGAGCAGCGCGGCGGTGATGACGACGATGATGGCCACGCCCGAGAGCGGGCTGTTGCTCGAGCCGATCAGGCCGGCCATGTAGCCGCACACGGCGGCGACGAAGAAGCTCATCAGCGCGATGAAGGCGATGCCGCCGGCCACGAGGATGACGGTGGCCGAGCCCAGGCCCGCACCGTTGCTCATGCCCGCCAGCAGCCAGCCGATGGGCACGAGGCAGGCGAGCGTGACTCCGGCGACCCAGCCGATCGGCAGGTCCTGCTCGGTACGCGGCAGCGTCGCGCCCTGGCCGGACTTGCGCACCCGCGAGGCGGCCATCGCCGAGGCGAGTCCGCTGGCCACAGGTTTGACGAGCTTGATGAGCGTCCACACGGCGGCCACGGCAATGGCGCCGGCGCCGATGAAACGCACCTGCTTGCCCCACACATGGTTCGCGACCGCGGCCACGTCGGCGTGGCCGTCGAAGGGCAGCAGGCTCGTGAGGTAGGGCACGGCACCGACCCACGAGATCAGCACGCCCACGAGCATGGCGATGCCGACCCACAGGCCGACAAGGTGTCCGACCGCTAGCAAGGCCAACGAGAGGCCGACATCGACGCCCGACGCCGCGTTGCTGCCGCGGCTCAGGCGGAAGTAGCCCAGCACGTCGGAGGCGAAGAGCTGCGTCGCGACGACCACCTGGAACACCGCCGAGACGATGCCGCCCCAGACGATGGCGAGCAGGCCGGCGCGGTTCTCCGCCGCCGCGCCTTCTCCCCCGGCGCCGACCTTGAGCACCTCGGCGCAGGCCACGCCCTCGGGGTAGGGCAGGTCGGACGTCGTCACGAGCGCGCGGCGCAGCGGGATCGAGTAGGTCACGCCCAGCACGCCGCCCATCGCGCAGATGATGACGCATGTGACGTGGGGGAAGCCGCTCCACCAGCCGACCATCACCAGGCCGGGCAGCACGAAGATGATGGACGAGATTGCGCCGGCCGCCGAGGCCACGGTCTGCACGATGTTGTTCTCCTGGATGGTCACGCCGCGCGCATAGCGCAGCAGGCCCATGGAGATGACCGCCGCCGGGATCGACGTGGCGAAGGTCAGGCCCGCCTTGAGGCCGAAGTAGACGTTGGCTGCCGTGAACAGCACCGTGATCAGCAAGCCGAGCACGACGCCACGCAGGGTCAGCTCGTTGTGGGATGGGACGACAGCGGTCAAGAGGCCTCCTTGGATCGAGGCGCGCATCATCCCTCAAACCGGGACATCCCGACATCGGGACTGCTCTGGGCTGGCCGACAGCCCCGGTCGCGCGGGTAGCGGCGCTCGCCGCGAAACGCTTTCAGTCGATGCGCGCTCGCGACGTCCGCTCGCGCGTCGAACATGTTGGCGGAAGCTGTGAGATTCGAACTCACAAACCCTTGCGGGTTGCCGGTTTTCAAGACGGGTGACTAAATCGGCTCAGCCCGCATGGATGCTGGCTTTGCCAAGGTTCAAGCCCCGCAATGTAACCTGCATGCAACCCGAGCGGGTTGGCCGGGCGGTGACCGGTACAATTTCCGCACCGCGGAGGCTTGGGTGAGCGGTTTAAACCAGCAGTCTTGAAAACTGCCGATGGGCAACCATCCGTGAGTTCGAATCTCACAGCCTCCGCCACCCATCACATGCGCAGCGCAGCGCGGCGCGCAGCAGGTCGCCTGCCTCGCCAACCGCTTGATCCTCTGCGCGACGCGGCACGTGTTCGTAGATCGTCATGGTGATGACGGGAGTGCTGTGCCCAAGGCGCTGGGCCACGACGTGCACCGCGACGCCGTTGAGCAGCCGTTGCGTGGCATGGGTGTGGCGCTGGCTGTGGAGCGAGAAGCCCGCCAGGCCCGCACGTGCGGCGTACCGGCTGAATTCCTTGCTGATCGCGGCGGGGTTCCATGGCCGGCCGAAATCCACTTCCTTGGGTACCAAGCCGCCCTTGGGCTGCTCGCCACGCGGCCGCTTGATGACGCAGGGGAACACGAGGCAGTCAGCAGGGTAGCCGAGGCACTGAAACTCGGAGCGCTCTGGGACAGGGAGGACGAGGCGGTGCGCGTCCAGCATCTCTCAAAGCCAGGCGCAATCGACGCAGGCGCGGCCTACGGTGCCCGACAATCGTCTCTCAAAGGAGAACGACAGTGACAACGATCGTTTCGGAAGTCCCCGACGTAGACGTATTCTTGAGCCTGGCGCCTGAAGAAGTGGCCGGCGTGCTGCTTCGCGTCGCCGCGCCGCGGGAAGGACACCTCGGCTTCGATCCGGGTTCCGTCTTCACCATCGTCCAGGGCTACGGCATGGGCGCGCAGCCGACGTACCCGTACGAAGCTCAGCGGTCGACCGAGGTGGAGCTGGCGATCGAGGAGGGCTTCCAGTGGCTATGCTCGGCCGGCTTGGTTGTGCCGGCGCCAGGCGCCAACCGCGCGCACATGTACCGAATCAGCCGCCTGGGAAAGACGCTGCTCGCCAAGGACAAATTCGACAACTACCGCGCCGCGGCGAAGTTCTCCAAAGCGCTCTTGCACCCTCGCATCGCGGACAAGGTGTGGCTCGAGCTGGCGCGCGGCAGCTTGGACATTGCGGTATTCGTGGCGTTTCGCGCGGTTGAAGAGGCGGTGCGAGAGGCTGGCGGCTTCGGCGCGACTGACGTCGGCGTCGTCTTGATGCGCAAGGCGTTCGACGCGAAAGCAGGACCGCTCAGCGACATGACCGCGCACGAGGGGGAGCGGGAAGCGCTCGCGCACCTGTTCTCAGGCGCGATCGGCTCGTACAAGAATCCGCACTCGCACCGCACGGTGACGCTCTCCGACCCCGCGGAGACACAGGAGATGGTGCTGCTGGCGTCCCACCTGCTCCGGATCGTAGACAGCCGCCGGCCGCCTGCCTAGGCTATCCGCCATCGGGGCTCGGGGCTTGGTGCGCACTCGCCGGCCGCCTGCGCTGTGTGAGTGGCGCATCCTGTGAGCTTGTAGCAGGCAAGACTATCTTGAAGCAGCAAAGCCAGAGCTATGATCTGCGCGCCTGGACCTGGCTGTCAGGAGGTCTGTTCAACGAGCAAGTGAGAGTGGATGGCTGCTGCAACAATGCCGGAAGACGAGGCGCGCGCGCTGTGCGGCCGCCCGAAAACTGGCGAACCGCCAGATGGCTGGACTCCACGACGAAACCACTTCGGTGAGGTCGAGATGATCTTCGGCGTAGTGTGCAACCCTCCCTTTCGCGGCATGCACGTCGAGCTGCGCGCTGGTTCCGGCCGGCGCGTCGTTCGTCGAGATCTTGACTTGGCATTGTGGTATCTAGACGGACGAACCCAGCGACGCGTGTACCAGTTGACAGTCAATGAGGGCGGCTCTTTCCAGCACATGGAAGAGGACGGAACTGTCTACACCGGCTCGCATGAGCATTTCGGGGCTGCCACGTTTCCGCTCGACGCTTTGAACGGAACACCGTTTGCCGCCGCTCTCGAGCGGTTCTGTCGAGAGACGAACCTCGTGCTGGACGGGGACATCCCGGATCCGTACGCTTTCGACCTGAGAGGTTGATATGAACTGCCAAGAATTTGCCGACGCGCTCTCGTGGCGTTGCACTCCGATTCAGACGAACTACGCGGCTGAAGCGTTTCGCCTCGTGCCTCCAGTTCGGATGTGGGACGGAACCCTTCTCCCGCTGTACGTATTCAGCCACGGGGACCAGGTCGAACTCACAGATGACGGCGCGATGTTGTACCACTTGGACGTGGCAGGGTTTGACGTTGGCACCGATCAGCGCAAGTGGCGTGGGCTTGAAAGGATGTTCGCCCAGTGGGGCGTGACGCTTTCCGATGACGGCGCAATGCAGCTGCTTTGCCGTACGGCAGGTGTCAAAGGCGCGCTGCTGCGGTATCAAGGCGCGCTGTTCGCACTTGCGCGCTGGCAGCACGAGCATGCTGGGCGTCCGATGGGCGCGGATCAGTTGATCGTCGAGGTCGAGACGTTCCTGCGCGTCATCTATCCCGACGCAGCTTTCCACCGCATGGTCGAACACAGAGGCATTTCGGGCAGGCCGATCGTGTTCCCCCTGCAGGTCGACGCAACCTTGATTGACTCGCTGGTGCCTCATCCGGTTGCCACGAGTTCGCTGGTAAGCAAGATTGTCGACTTCCGATCTGTTGCCGAGAATGCCGGCGCAGAGTTGACCGTAGTTGTCGATGATCGAGTGGAGAGTGAACGCCTGCGGGGAGACCTTCAGGTGCTCACGCAACTGGCGAATCCTCTGCGCTTGTCAGACCTCGAAGGCCAGGCTCGCCAGAGGATGCCGCATCACTGAGGCAGTCCCTGTCCGTGCAACCCGCCAAGTAACCCAACTCGGTTGCACGGCGCATAACGGCTGTACCCGAACGCTCCCGCGTCCAGCCCGCTTTCACAGGTAAATCAAGACTCTGGCGACCTCGGAATAACTGGGCGAACGACCGGCGCCAGATTTCAAGACCGGTGCAATCGACCACTCTGCCAAGCTTCCCTGTCGATTCGCATCGTCGGCTGGCGTGCCGGGGAACCGGCGGGCGCAACGAGGCTGCAAGGGGCCGATTGTAGCGACCGAGCCGGTCAACCCGGCTTGCGCGCCTGCGGGCAGCTGACCTGGATCACCTCGCGGCGCCCGCCGTCCACGCGCACCGCGGTGAGCTGGCCGCCCCAGATGCAGCCGGTATCGATCGACAGCAGCTGCGGGCTGTCGATCAGGCCCAGCTGCGACCAGTGGCCGAAGGCGATCGGGGTGTCCCGGGTGAGCCGGTCCGGATGCTCGAACCAGGGTCGCATGCCCGGCGGGTACTCGCCGGGCGCGTCCTTCTTCAGCTCCAGTTCGCCGTCGGCGCTGCACACCCGCATGCGCGTGAGCGTGTTGACGATGAAGCGCCAGCGGTCGGGGCCTTGCAGCGCGGGGTCCCAGCGGCGCGGCTCGTTGCCGTACATCGTCGGCAGGAAGGTGGCGATGTCGGGAGAGCGCAGCAGGGTCTCGATCTCGCCCGCGCACGCGAGGGCCTGCCCGGCGCTCCATTGCGGGATGACGCCGGCGTGCACCAGGAGCCAGCCGCAGGCCTGGGCGGCCATGCGGCGGTGGCGCAGCCAGTCGAGCAGGGCGTCGCGCCGTGGGTCGGCGAGGATCTCGGCCAGCGTGTCGCTCTTGCCGGCCGGGCGCACGCCATGGGCGACGGCGAGCAGGTGCAGGTCGTGGTTGCCCAGCAGGCACTGGGCGGCGTCGCCGAGCGCGGCCAGCCGGCGCAGCACGGGCAGCGACTGCGGTCCGCGGTTGACCAGGTCGCCCAGCAGGTGCAGGCGGTCGCGCGACGGGGAGAAGTCGATCTTGTGCAGCAGCTCGTCCAGGGGGTCGCAGCAGCCCTGGACGTCGCCTATCAGATAATCCATGGTTGGATTCTGCTACGCTCGCGGGCTTTGGCCCGGCTGCGGCCAGTTCTAGGTATTTCCCCCTGGGGACGCCTTCATGCGTCTTCCGTTCCGCGTCCAGCCCTGGACGGGAATTCCACCCCCTACGCGCTTCTCGATGGACGTCGCCCTTCTCTTTTTCCTGATCGTGCTGAACGCCGCGTTCGCCATGTCGGAAATGGCGTTGACGGCCAGCCGCAAGGCGCGGCTGCAGGTGATGCTGGAGGCCGGCGAGCGCGGCGCCGAGGCGGCGATCGACCTGCACGACCATCCCACCAAGTTCCTGTCGACGGTGCAGGTGGGCATCACGTCGATCAGCGTGCTCAACGGCATCGTGGGCGACGCGGCGTTCTCCGAGCCGCTGGGCGAGTGGCTGCACGCCACCTTCGCGCTGAGCGCGCGCCCCGCGCACCTCACGGCGACGGCGCTGGTGGTGCTGATCATCACGGTGGTCACCATCATCTTCGGCGAGCTGGTGCCCAAGCGCATCGGCCAGATGTTTCCCGAGACGGTCGCGGGCATCCTCGCGCCGACCATGCTGATGCTGTCGGTGGCCACGCGTCCGCTGGTGGTGCTGCTGTCCAAGACCACGGAGGCGATCCTGCGCCTGCTGGGAGTCCGCGGCAACGCCAGCCGGGCCGTGACGGAAGAGGAGATCGCGGCCAGCCTGGAAGAGGGCCTGGACGCCGGCGTGATCGAGGCGCAGGAGCACCAGATGGTGCGCAACGTGTTCCGCCTGGACGACCGCCAGATCGGCTCGATGATGATCCCGCGCGCGGAAATCCACTGGCTCGACGCCAACGACCCGATCGAGAAGGTGCTCAAGGCGGTCATCGAGGAGGCGCACGCGCGCTACCCGGTGTGCCGCGGCGGCCTCGACGACGTCATCGGCGTCATCACCGCCCAGGGCCTGCTCAGGCCGCTGGCCGAGGGCCGCACACCGGTGCTCACCGAGGAGCTGCAGCCGCCGGTCTTCGTGCCCGAGACGCTGTCCGGCATGGAGCTGCTGGATCATTTCCGCACCCACGTGGCGCAGCTGGTGTTCGTCGTCGACGAGTACGGCGCGGTGCAGGGCGTCATCACGCTGCGCGACGTGCTGGAGGCCATCACCGGCGAATTCGGCCCCGAATCGGGCGATGATGCGTGGGCGGTGCGCCGCGAGGACGGCAGCTGGCTGATGGACGGCCTGATCCCGGTGCCCGAGATCAAGGACCGCCTCGAAATCAAGGATCTGCCCGAGGAAGACCGCGGGCGCTACAACACCCTGGCCGGCATGATCATGCTGCTGCTGGGACGCCTGCCCCGGACGACCGATGCGGTCGAATGGGGAGATTGGCGATTCGAGGTCGTCGACCTCGACGGCAAGCGAGTCGACAAGGTACTCGTGAGCCGGAATACTTCCCCTGGAGAACAACCATGATCGTCACGAACCTGCACAAAGAGCCGCTTGCGCTCGACACCGTCCTTCACCGCGACCTGCGCCTGAAGAATGAGCTCAACGCGATCCCGCGGCTCGCCCCGTTCACCTCGTTCATGGTGTCGGTGAGCGAATTCGCCGACGCGGCGCTCCATTTCCCCATCCTGTTCGTGCGCGCCGCGCCCGACGCGCTTGGTCGCGACACCGTCGCGCCGGTGGCCGTGTTCGGCATGAAGCCGGGCGAGAACCTGTTCGTCACGCCCGACGACAAGTGGGACGCCGGCTACGTGCCCGCGATGCTGCGCGCCTATCCGTTCACGATGGCCCGCATCGAAGGCTCCGACCGCTGGGCCATCGTGTTCGACAACACGTGGGAAGGCATGTCGCGCACCGAGGGCCTGCCGCTGTTCGACGAGAAGGGCGAGGCCACCGAGCTGCTCAACGGCATCCACAAGTTCGTGCAGGACCTCGAGACCGACATCGAGCGCACCCGCCAGGCCTGCGCCGCGCTGCTGGAGATGAAGCTGCTCAAGCCGATGCGCTTCGACGCGACGCTGGCCAGCGGCGAGTCGCTGTCGGTGGACGGCTTCATGACGGTCGACGAGGAAGCGCTCGGCAAGCTGCCCGACGCCCAGATCGCCCAGATGTACCGCAACGGCCTGCTGGGCCTGCTGCAGATCCACATGGTGTCGCTGAACAACATGCGCCGCCTGCTCGATCGCCGCATCGCGCAGCAGAACGCCGCCAAGACGGCCTGACGACGGCCCCCTGCCCGTGGCGCGGGATGCGCCGCGGGCCCGCCCTCACACGGGCGGCTTCCACCCCAGCCGCATCGACAGCTGCGCCGCGGCCGGCCTGAGCCGCGCCGCGACCGCGCCGTCCACCGCCGAATCGAAGGTGGCGCTGGGCCCGATCGCGGTCAGGCTCAGCACCAGCTGGCCGCGCGCGTCGAACACCGGCACCGACACCGCGCTGACGCCCGGCAGCGCCACGCCGTCGATCACGGCGATGCCGTCGGCCCGCACCCGCTCCACCTCGCGGTCGAAGGCCGTGCCAAGACCGAAGCGACCCCCGCGCGCGCGGGCGGCACGCGCGGGCTCGAGGCGCGCCTCGTTGTCCAGCGCCTCGCGCACCGCCTCCATCGGCCCGAACGCGGCGAACAGGCGGCCCGAAGCCGTGTCCTGGATGCTCATCACCGTGCCGTGGCGCATCGACACGTGCACGGGCGAGGGCGCCTCAGCGATGCGCACCAGCGTGGGCCCGCGATGGCCCCACACCGCGATGGCCACCGTGTGGCCGGTGGCGCGCGCCAGCCCGTCGATGCGCTCGGTGGCCAGGCGCACCGGGTCGTACTGCTGCAGGCCGATGAGGCCCATCTGCAGCGCCAGCGGGCCCAGGCCGTAGCGGCCGCCCTCGGTCTCGCGCTCCACCAGGCCCAGCTTGATGAAGCTCACCAGGTAGGGATGGGCCTTGCCGGCGCTCATGTCGGCGGCCGCGGCCAGGTCCTTCAGCGCCAGCGGCTGCCCGTGGTGGGCCAGCGCCAGCAGCAGGCGGCCGCCCACCTCGATGCTCTGGATGCCGCGCGAATCGGAGTCGCGGGCGGGTTTCGGCGCTTTGGCGGACAAGGTCACGGCGGGCAGGGTGATTGGACAGGGCGGGACGACGGGCCTATGATAGCGCCGGATTCAGCAATGGTGAATCGATTCAGCAAAGGTGAAATTCGATGACGGGCACTCCTTCCCCGGAAACCGGCCGGCTCAGCGGCTTCGGCAACCACTTTTCCAGCGAGGCCGTGCCCGGCGCGCTGCCGCTGGGGCGCAACAGCCCGCAGCGCGCGCCGTTCGGCCTCTACGCCGAGCTGCTGTCGGGCAGCGCCTTCACCGCGCCGCGCCACGCCAACCAGCGCACCTGGCTCTACCGCCGCCAGCCCTCGGTGCGCAGCGGCCCGTACGCGCCGATGCCGCATGCACTGCTCAAGACCGGGGCGCGCGACGGCGTCGACATCCCGCCCGATCCGCTGCGCTGGCATCCCGTCCCGCTGGCCGCGGAGCCGCTCGACTTCGTGGAGAGCCTGCGCACGATGATGCTCAACGGCGACCCCGACGCGCAGGTGGGCGTCGCGGTGCACCTGTACGGCGCCGGCAGGGCCATGGGCCGGCGCGCCTTCGTCGACGTCGACGGCGAGCTGCTGCTGATCCCGCAGGAGGGCGCGCTGCGCGTCACCACCGAGCTGGGCGTGCTGCACGCCGGCCCTGGCGAGATCGTGCTGCTGCCGCGCGGCATGCTGTTCAAGGTCGACCCGGCGGTGGACGGCGAATCGGTGCGCGGCTACGTCTGCGAGAACTACGGCGCCGCGTTCCGCCTGCCCGAGCTGGGCCCCATCGGCTCCAACGGCCTGGCCAACACGCGCGACTTCATCGCGCCCGACGCCGCGTTCGACGACGGCCCGGCGCAGCCGTGGGAGCTGGTGCGCAAGTTCGGCGGGGCGCTGTGGCGCGCGCCGGCCGCGACCTCGCCCTTCAACGTGGTGGCCTGGCACGGCAACCTCGTGCCCTGGGTCTACGACACGCGCCGCTTCAACACCATCGGCTCGATCAGCTTCGACCACCCCGATCCGTCCATCTTCACGGTGCTCACCTCGCCGTCCGACACGCCGGGCTGGGCCAACTGCGACTTCGTCATCTTCCCGCCGCGCTGGATGGTGGCCGAGGACACGTTCCGCCCGCCCTGGTACCACCGCAACGTGATGAGCGAGTGCATGGGCCTGGTCCACGGCCAGTACGACGCCAAGGAGGAGGGCTTCCGGCCGGGCGGCCTGTCGTTGCACAACAGCATGGTGCCGCACGGCCCCGACGCTGACGCCTTCGACAAGGCCAGCGCCGCCGACCTGGCGCCGCGCAAGCTCGACAACACGCTGGCCTTCATGGTGGAGAGCCGCTGGCGCCTGCGTCCCACCGAGTACGCGCTCAACGGCGGCCACCTCGACACGTCGTACGCCGATTGCTGGGCCCCGCTGCAGGACAACTTCAAGGTCTGACATGCTCGATTTCACGCACGACGCGACTGCCACCAGCTGGGTCGAGTCGGCCAATGGCGCCGACACCGACTTCCCGATCCAGAACCTCCCGTTCGGACGCTTCCGCCGCGCCGGCACCAAGGAGGCGCTGCGCATCGGCGTGGCCATCGGCGCCCAGGTGCTCGATCTCGCCGCGCTGGGCCAGCTCGATCCGCAGGTCGCGGTGCTGCTGGGCCCGCTGGCGCAGGGCGACCTGAACGGCTTCATGGCGCACGGCCGCGCGGCGCGCATCGCGCTGCGCCATGCGCTGTTCGCGGGCCTGTCGGCGCAGCCCTCGGGCACCGCGTCGCTGTGGCACGCGAAGGCCGGCGCGCTGCTGGTGCCGCAGGACGAGGCCGAGATGGCGCTGCCGTGCCACATCGGCGACTACACCGACTTCTACACGGGCATCCACCACGCCACGACGGTGGGCAAGCTGTTCCGCCCCGACGCGCCGCTGCTGCCGAACTACAAGTGGGTGCCCATCGGCTATCACGGCCGCAGCTCGTCGATCGGCGTCAGCGGCCAGCGCTTCCCGCGGCCGTGGGGCCAGACCAAGGGCGAGGGCGATTCGCCGGTGTTCGCGCCCACGCGCCGCCTCGACTACGAGCTGGAGCTGGGCCTGTTCGTCGGTCCGCCCAACGCGCCGGGCATGCCGCTGGACATGGCGCAGGCCGAGGCCTCGCTGTTCGGCGCCACGCTGCTCAACGACTGGTCGGCGCGCGACGTGCAGGCCTGGGAGTACCAGCCGCTGGGCCCGTTCCTGGCCAAGAACTTCGCCACCACGATCTCGCCGTGGATCGTGACGATGGAGGCGCTGGCGCCGTTCCGCGCGCCGTTCGAGCGCGATCCGCAGGACCCGCAGCCCTTGCCCTACCTCGACTCGGCCACCAACCGCGAGCGCGGCGCCATCGCCATCGCCCTCGAGGTGTGGATCCAGACGAACGAGATGCGCGCGCAGGGCCAGTCGGCCGTGCGCGTGTCGGCGAGCTCGTACGCCGACGCGTACTGGACGCCCGCGCAGCTGCTGGCGCACCACGCCAGCAACGGCTGCAACCTGCAGCCCGGCGACCTGATGGGCAGCGGCACGCAGAGCGGCCCGGCCGCGAACCAGGGCGGCTCGCTGCTGGAGCTGAGCCAGGGCGGCTCGCTGCTGGAGCTGAGCCAGGGCGGCAAGCAGCCGTTCGCGCTGGCCAACGGCGAGACGCGCACCTTCTTGCAGGACGGCGACTGCGTGATCCTGCGCGGCCACTGCGAGGCCGAGGGCGCGCGGCGCATCGGCTTCGGCGACTGCGCGGGGACGGTGCTGCCGGCGATCGAGCGCTAGGCGAGGACGGGCGCCGCCACCTTGCGCCGCGTGCCCCCGAACACCGCCGCGAACACGGCGATGCCTGCCACGCCGCAGGCCGCGTCCGTCCACAGCATGCCCTTGGTGCTCAGGTGGCTCTGCGCGTAGCCGTCGACGAAGGTCATCAGCATGATGGGGGCGTTCGACACCGCCGACAGGAAGCTGAACTTGGTGGCGGCGGCGGTGTTGCCGATGGCCTCCAGCACCACCGCGCAGTAGGCGGCGTAGCACAGGCCCACCACGAAGGCGTAGGCCGACGTCCAGAGGATGTACTGGTTCGACGTGCGCGGGCACAGAGCCATGCCGGCGGCCGAGAGCACCAGCAGGAAGCCGAACACGCAGTAGGCCGTCTTGCGATCCATGCGGTCGCACAGCCAGCCGCCGGCCAGGCAGCCGAGCGCCGAGATCAGGCCGCTCATCGCGCCGGTGACGAACGCGACCACGTTGGCCGACGCGTGCCACTCGTCGGCGATGGGCGACCACAGGTTCTGCGCCGCGCCGCTGCCGATGGGCAGCAGGCAGATCAGCAGCGCCAGCACGCCGACGCGCGAGCGCAGCAGGTCCCACAGGTCGACTCCGATGGCCTTCAGGTTGCCCCACAGGCCCAGGTGACCGACGGCCTCGACGTGGCCTTCCACCTTGAGCAGCGGGCGCGAGTCGTCCACCCAGAGCAGGGCGAGGCAGCACAGCACGCACAGCGCGCCGAGCGCGGCGCCCGACGCGGCGTCGCTGAGTCCGTAGGTCTGGATCAGCCACAGGCTCAGGCCGCCGCCGAGCCCCTGGCCGCCGAGGTTGCCCGCCTGCGACCAGCCGCCGGCCTGGCCGCGCAGGCTGTCCGGCACGGTGGCCGCCATCAGGCTCTCCACCGCCATCGCCAGCAGCGTGGAAGTGAAATTGCTGATCGTCAGCGCCACGCTGATCATCGTCAGCGACGGGTGCTCGCCCATCGCCGCGCTGCCCGCCAGCCACAGCCCGATGGCGCACACCACCGTGGAGCCCACGTACCAGATCTTGCGCGTGAGCAGCGTGTCCACCAGCGGCGCCCACAGCCACTTGAAGATCAGCGCGATGTAGCTCAGGCCCACCACCACGGCGATGTCGGAGGTGCTGATGCCCTTCTTGCTGAGGTCGTAGGCGAGCGCCACCGTGAGAAAGCCCGGCACCGCGCCGAAGGGCACGAACAGCACGAGGAACAGGAACGGATGCGTGGCGTGGTGTCGCGCGCCGGCTGGCGGGGACGTGGCGGCTGGGCCCATGGCGGCTTTCGATCGGTCGGAGCGTCCATTGTCTTCGCCGGGCCTTGCGCGAAACCCCCGGGATAGCGAGCGCACGCGGTGCGAGTACAGCGTGCGCCATGGCCGCGGCGACAATGCCGCCATGACCGGCCCGCAACGCATCGTCTGCCTCACCGAGGAAACCACCGAGTGGCTGTACCTGCTCGGCGAGGAGCACCGCATCGTCGGCATCTCCGGCTACACGGTGCGGCCGCGCCGCGCGCGCGACGAGAAGCCGCGCGTGTCGGCGTTCCTCGACGGCAAGATCGACAAGATCGTGGCGCTGCGGCCCGATCTCGTGATCGGGTTCTCCGACATGCAGGCCGCGCTGGCCGACAAGCTGATCCGCGCCGGGCTCAACGTGTTCATCACCAACCAGCGCAGCGTGGCCGAGATCTTCGCCACGCTGCGCCTGGTGGCCGGGCTGGTGCAGGCGGGCGATCGCGCCGAGGCGTGGATCGCGGCCTGCCAGGCGCGCCACGCCGCCATCGCCGCGGCCTCGGCCGCCTGGCCGCGCCGGCCGCGCGTCTACTTCGAGGAGTGGGACGAGCCGATGATCAGCGCGATCCGCTGGGTCTCGGAGCTGGTGGCCGTCGCCGGCGGCGTCGACGTGTTCGAGGAGCTGGGCCTGCACGCCGGCGGCAAGGATCGCATCGTGCACGACCTCGCCGAGCCACCGCGCCGCGCGCCCGACCTGATCGTGGGCAGCTGGTGCGGCAAGAAGTTTCGCGGCGCCAACGTGGCGGCGCGGCCCGGCTGGCAGGACGTGCCGGCCGTGGTGCGCGGCGAGCTGCACGAGATCAAGTCCTGCGACATCCTGCAGCCGGGCCCGGCGGCGCTGACCGACGGCCTGGAACAACTGCATCGCCTGTGCGCCGCGTGGGCGGCGAAGCAGTCCGCCTGAGCGCCCGTCAGCGCTTCCAGCCTCGCGCCCGGGCCGCGGTCTCCGCGGCGGCGTCCAGCGTGTCGCCATCGCGCATCGCGTCGATGGCCTGCAGCAGCGTCGGGCTGAGCGGGCTCGCGGCCGTGCGGTAGCCGCCGGCCTCGCCCGAGCGCGCGTTGGTGGCGTGTTCCAGCTGGGCCACCACCCAGCCCTCGGCCTGCTTGCAGGCGATGCCCGACGACGCGCTGTCGAGCGCGAAGGTGCGGCAGTACTGGCCAGCGTGGTTGCGGAAGGTCAGGCCCACGCCGACCTTGGCGTTCGGGTCGGTCACGGTGCCGCCGATGGTCTGCTCGAGGGCGTCGCGCAGGCCGCCCTGCGCGGTGATCGCGCCGTCGCCGGCCACGTTCAGCGCGAGGGCGTCGGCGCCGCCCGCCGCGGGATGCGGGGCCAGCAGGCGGGCGCCGACCAGCACGCCCAGCGCCAGGCTGGCGGCCATCGCGCCCCAGGTGGGCCAGCGCCAGCGGCGCTCGTGCGGCAACGCGGCGCGGTGCGCGTCGTTCGCGCCGGGGGGGAACGGGTCGTTGGCGGCCGCGGGCTCCGGCATCGCCAACAAGTCCAGCAGGCCGGCGGGCACCGGCTCCTCCAGCACCGGTGCGTAGGCCGATCGCAGGCTCGCGCGCAGCGCGCGCTCGCGCGCCACCGCGCTGGCGAGGGCGGGTTCCAGCACGAGGCGGGCGTCGAACGCGGCGGTGTCGCGCGGCGGCAGTTCGCCGTCCACGTAGGCCATCACCGCGAGGCGGTCGTCTTCGGTCAGGGCATTCATGGCGTCAGGTCTCCGTCGCCCAGCATGGCTTGCAATGCGTCGCGGCCGCGCGCGAGGCGGCTGGTGAGCGTGCCGATGGGAACGTCCAGCACCTCCGCGGCTTCCTTGTAGGGCAGGCCTTCCACCAGCACCAGGCTCACGGCCATGCGCTGGTCCTCGGGCAGGCGCGCCATTGCCTTCTCGATGGACAGCCGGATGTCGCGGCTGCCCGTCTCCGAATGGCCGACGTGCTCGCCGGCCTCCTCGGGCGCGAGCACCTCGTCGCGGCGTCCGCGCGCACGCACCTCGTCGATCCACGCGTTCTTCATGATTCGAAACAGCCAGCTGTCCAGTCGGGTTCCATCCTGCCAATGGTCGAGGTGCTTCAACGCACGCTCGACCGCGATCTGCACGAGGTCGTCCGCGTCCTCCCGGTGGCGGGTGATGGATCGGGCGAAACGGCGCAGCCGCGGCAACAGGGCCGCGATCTCCGCGCGCAACGCAAGGGGCGACAGGCTCATGACATGATGGGAGAACGTCGTGGGGATGGATTTTCTTCCATGCGCCGGACGTTATCCCGACATGAACCCCGGAACTTGCCGAATCCTTGCGCTGGCGCTGCTTCTGTGCGGTAGTGCCCACGCCCAGCTGCGACTGCCGTCGCTGGGCAACACGCTGTCGCCGATCGCGCGCTCGCCGCTGCTGCAGCGCGTGGAGCCGCTGGTGGACACGGCGCTCGCGCCCGTCGACCTGGCCGCCGCGCGGCTGAACGACGTGGCCGAGCGCGCCCGCGAGCACCGGCGCGAACTCGATCGCGATCCGCGGGGCGAGCTGATCGTGCGGGCCGAGCTGCTGGCCCAGCCGTCGTCGCAGGCCGCGCGCGACGCGCTGCTGGCCGCGGGCTACGCGCCCTTGCGCGAGGACGCGCTGGCGGGGCTGCACGAGGTATTGCTGGTGCTGAAGGCGCCGCCCGGCGTGGCCCTCGCGGACGCGCTCGCGCGGGCGCGGGCGATCGACCCGGACGGGGCCTACGACTTCCACCATGTCTACGGCAGCAGCGGCAGCGTCGGCGCCGCTGCGGGGCCGGCGTCGACGGCCGCCGCGCCGGTCGGCGCGCGGCCCGCGCCGGTGAACGACGGCGTGCTGCAGCTGGGCCTCATCGACAGCGGCGTCGACGTCCGCCACCCGGCCCTTCGTCGCGCCAGCATTCGCCCGCACGGGTGTGGGGACGGCAGCCATCCGGCCGCGCACGGCACGGCGGTGGCCTCGCTGATGGTGGGCGAGGCGGACGCCTTCCGCTCGGCGCTGCCGCGCGCCACGCTGTATGCCGCCGATGTGTACTGCGACGCGCCCACCGGCGGCTCGGTGGAGGCCATCGCGCGCGAGCTGGCGTGGATGGCGCAGATGCACGTGGCCGTCGTCAACATCAGCCTGGTCGGACCGCCCGACCAGATCCTGCAGCGCCTGGTGGCCCGCGCGATCGGGCAGGGCATGCTGATCGTCGCGGCCGTGGGCAACGACGGCCCCGCGGCGCCGCCGCTGTATCCGGCGTCCTGGCCCGGCGTCGTCGGCGTGGGCGCGGTGGACGGCCAGTTGCGGCTGCTGCCCGAGGGCGCGCGGGGGCCGCAGGTGATGTTCGTGGCGCCGGGCGCGGACATGGCCGCCGCGGGCGCCGGCACGCGCGCGTTCGTGCCGGTGCGCGGCACCTCGTTCGCGGCGCCGCTGGTGGCCGGGCTGCTGGCCATGCACTACCAGCAGCCGCGGCCACAAGGCGGTGACGCGGCCATCGCGAGCCTGGCGACGTTGGCGCGCGACCTGCCCAAGCCCGCGCCGCGCGGCGGCATCGGCCGCGGCCTGGTGGCCGAGAACCTGCGCACGGCGCCCGACGCCGTCGAACTGGCCCGCGCACGCTAGTGTCGTGATTGGGAAGTTCGTTGAAGAATCTCGCCCAGAATGGCCGCAGCCGTCGTTGCGGTGCTCGCGGGGCGTTGAGCCCCGCTCCGCGCCGCGCCTAGTCTGCGGCCATTCTGCACAAGATTCGGCACCGTCATGTCTACGCTCCAGACCTGTTCAACGAACTTCCCAATCACGACACTAGTTACGCACTGTTGCAGATGCGCCGGAAGAAAGCCGGCGCGGGCGGCGTTCTCCCTTTGCAGGCTGCGAATCGTTCGCTAGCCACTCAGTCAAAGGTGAACCACATGATCCGCAAGCAGAACACTCTCCACATCGTCGCCGTGATGGCCCTGTCGACCCTGTGCGTCGCGATCTCTCCCGCGGCCAATGCCGGCGGCCTCCTCGGAGGCGGCGGCATGCACGGCGGCGGCCTGGGCGGCGGGCTGGGTGGCATGGGCACCGGCAACCTGGGCCAGGGCGGCCTCGCGGGCGGCCTCACCGGCAGCGGCCAGGTCACCGGCAGCCTGCCCGCGATCAGCGGCACGCCGATCAAGGACGCCACCGGCAACATCGTCAACGCCGCCAAGGCCGACGCGTCCGGCGTGGTCGATGCCACCAAGTCCACGGCCGGCGACGCGGTGACCAACGCGAAGGCCGTCGAGGCCAGCGGGCAGGCGACCGCGGCCAGCGCGGCGGCGGGCGGTAAGGCCGTGGCCGGCGCCGGCGTCCAGGCGGCGCGCGACGCGAAGGAACAGGCGGGCACGCAGGCCGGCAACGCGGTCTCCGGCGCGCGCTCCGCCGCGGGCGACGTGTCCGGCAGCGCCACCGGCAGCATCGGTGCCACGGCCGGCTCGGCCACGCCGACCGCCACGACCACGCCCGCGACCGCGAGCAAGCCCGCGGCCGCGACCGCGCCGGCCACCGGCAGCAAGACCGCCGCCGCGCCCTCGCGTTCGGCGACCGGCAACGTCGCGGGCAACGGCAGCGGTTCGGCCACGGCCACGCGTTCCACCTCGTCGACGTCGACCCACCAGGCGACGGCCACCGGCTCCGGCAACGGCGCGGTGCAAGGCTCGGCCTCGCGCCAGGACGGCATCAACGTGAGCGCCAACGGCTCGGGCAGCGGCTCGGTGCGGCATGGCCAGCAGGCGCAGGCCGCCAACTGACGTCCGGCGATCAGGCGGGAAGGGCGCGGCGCGGGCCGCGCCTTTCGTCGTTTCAGCTGCCGTGCGGCCAGCGCCAGCCCAGCACCTGCCCGCGCGGATAGCGTTGCTCGCGCACCGAGCCCAGCTGGTTGCCACCCAGAAGCACGACATCGTCTTCCTCGAAGCGTACGAAGAATCCGACGTGGCCGCGCCAGCTCTGCGGATCTTCGCGCCACAGCACGGCCACGCAGCCGTGGCGCGGTTCGGCTAGCGGCTCGCCCCACTCGAGCCAGCTGCGTGCGAGTGCCGAGCCGGTGCCGGCGACGCCCGCCCGCGCGAGCGTCCAGTGCAGGAACGACGAGCACCAGCTGGCCTTGTCGTCGTAGCCGGCGATGCTGGTGCCGGCGTGGTACTCGGTGATGCGCGGGTTGCTGCCGCCGGGCGGAAAGGCCTGCACGCCCAGTTCGCCGCGCGCGATGCGCAGCCACGGCGCGCGCATTTCATCGGCGACGCGCATTCGAAGCGACGTCGCCTGGTCCGACCACCACATCCCCATGTGCGCGATGAACCGCGGCGCGGGCTGGCCGTGGCGCACCGGATGATCTGGCGGCAGCGCGGCGAAGCCGGCGTGCACCAGCGTCACCTGGGTGCCGTCGCGGCGCGGCTCGAAGGTGACCGTGAGCGTGGTCTTCTCGTGCGGCGCGAAGTTGACGCCGCGCCATTCGATGTCCAGCGCGTGCGGCGGATGCCAGGCGGTGACGGTGCCGGTCTGCACCACGTGGCGTTCGGCGGAGCCGTCCGCCGCGATCGTCTCGAACAGGCGGCCGCCCAGGCGCGGCTCCAGGTGCAGCACGCTGAGCCCGCGGCCGCCGGCGCGGAACTTCAGGCCGTGGCGCCACCAGGCGTCGATCTGCTCGGTGAACACCTCGAAGGCGATCTCCGGCGGGGCGTCGACGAAGACGCTCGCGCTGACGCGGTCGTGGGTCATCACTGACCCCGCTCGCGCGCGACGCGCTCGGCGCGCTTGCGGAAGGCCTGCATCTGCACGCCCCAGAACGCCTGCACGTCGCCCAGCCAGGCCTGCAGGTCGGCCAGCGGCTGCGCGTCGAGGCGGTAGGTGCGGGCGCGGGCGTCGTCGTCGGGGCTCGTCGCGCCCATCTCGTGGATGACGCCGGCCTGGCGCAGCACGCGCAGGTGGCGGCTCATCGCCTGGCGCGACATCGCGAGCGCGTCGGCGATCTCGCCGGCGCGTTGCGGGCCGTCGCGCAGCAGGCCCACCACGGCGCGCCGCGTGGGCTCGGCCAGAGCCTGCAGCGTGCGGTCGAGCGACTGCGGATCGGGGGTGGCCGCGCGCCGGGTCATCTGGCGGGCTGGTCGCGCACGCGGTGCATGAACCACCACGCGTGGCCCTCGCAGTCCTGGGCGCCGTAGCTGCGGTCGCTCCAGTAGTCGTCGCCGTAGTCGTGGGTGGCCGGCTCGGACGTGACGACGGCCCCGTGCGCGCGGGCCTGCGCGCAGTGCGCGTCGGCGTCGTCCACGAACAGGCAGAGCGCCTGCGTGACGCGGCCGCCCACGTCCAGCGGGCTCGCGTGCCGTGTCTTGAACTCGCGGCCGGGTTCGACGGCGTCGCCCGGCCTGGCGCTGCTGCTCACGGAGACCAGCGCGCCGCCGTAGGCCAGCTCGCTGTAGATGATCTGGCCGGGCTCGCCCTCGACCTTCAATCGCAGCTCGAAGCCGAAGGCGTCGCAGAGCCAGGCGATGGCCGCGGCGGCGTCGCGGTAGAACAGGCTGGACGTGGCCTGGGGCCAGCCGGACGGCGGGGGCTTGCGCATGGTTCACCTCGACGGGTTGGTCAACGAATGCGTTGATGGTAAACCGGATCATTAATCAAATGCAACGGCGCGAGTGCCTCCGGGCGGCCGGGCGGCGCCAATGTAACCAAGCTCCCCGGAACAGGGGTTCATGGACAACCGGTGTTGACGGCCGGCAACATTTGGATACGATGAAATCGGATCCGACACAGGCCTCGCGTCGAGCCCGGGATCCGGGAGGAACGGACGAAATGAGCACTCCGGCATCGACATCCGCCGCGGCCCTGACGGCCGCCGAACGCGCGCAGGTCCAGCGCGCCAACGTCTCCGGCCTGCATCCCGTGGTGTTCGTCCACGGGCTGTGGCTGCTGCCCAGCAGTTGGCAGCGCTGGGTCGAGGCCTTCGAGGAGGCCGGCTACATCGCGCTGACGCCCGGCTGGCCCGACGACCCCGCCACCGTGGCCGAGGCCAACGCCAACCCCGGCGTGATGGCCAACAAGACGGTGGGCCAGGTGGCCGACCACTTCTCGGCGGTCATCGCCCAGCTCGAGCGCAAGCCGGCCGTCATCGGCCATTCCTTCGGCGGGTTGCTGGCGCAGATCCTGGCCGGGCGCGGCCAGTCGGCCGTGACGGTGGCCATGGCGCCGGCGCCGTTCCGCGGCGTGCTGCCGCTGCCGTTCTCGGCGCTGAAGGCGTCGTGGCCGGTGCTGGGCAACCCGGCCAACCGCAACCGCGCGGTGCCGCTCAGCGACGAGCAGTTCCGCTACGCATTCGCCAACGCGGTGAGCGAGGACGAGGCCCGCGAGCTGTACGACACCTACGCCGTGCCGGCGCCCGGCGCGCCGCTGTTCCAGGCCGCCGCCGCCAACCTGAACCCGTGGACGCAGGCGCAGGTGGACACGCTCAACCACGAGCGCGGCCCGCTGCTGATCGTGTCCGGCCAGAAGGACCACACGGTGCCCTGGGCGATCGCCAGCGCGTCGTTCCGCCAGCAGCAACTCAACTCGGGCCTCACCGAGATCGTCGAGATCCCCAACCGCGGCCACTCGCTGGTCATCGACAGCGGCTGGCGCGAGGTGGCCGACACCGCGTTGGCGTTCGTGCGGCGCTTCGCGGTGGCCGACACCTTCGAGTCGGCCTACCTCTCCAGCGAGTACAGGGATCGCCACGTCGCCGCCTGACGCCGCGCTTCAGGCGTCCACGCTGCCCTTGGCGATGCGCGCCGCCAGCTTCAGCAGCGTGGGCACGCGCTTCCTGCCGTGCATCATGCGCACGCGTGCCTTCGCGGCGCCCAGGTCGATGCCCGCGCAGGTGACCACCAGCGGCGCGGTCTCCTCCTCGCGGTGCACCTCGAACTGCTCGGGCGTGTCCTTGAAGCCGGTCTTCGAGACGCCGATCACGGGCGTGCGGCCGCCCAGCGTGTCGTGCAGGCGGCGGCCCAGCCCCGGCGTCTCCTGGGCGTCGAGGTGCACGAAGCCGTCGAGCACGATGAGCTCGGGCTGCAGGCGGTTGGCGTCCAGCAGCTGCACCAGCCAGGGCAGGGCGCGCAGGTCGAGCTCGCCCTTGGCGGGCTTCTCCACGTGCTCGATGCGCAGCGAGTAGTTCTTCGTGCCCTCGAAGGCGCCCCAGTGGTCGAACGCCACGGCGGCGACGCGGGCGGTGTCGCCCTGGATCTGGAAGTCCATGACCAGTTTCATGGACGCATTGTCGCCGTGGCCGGGCTTTCAGCGCGAGCGGCCCTTGGGCCAGCGGCCTTCGGCCTGCAGCGGGGCCACGGCGGCGGCGAAGGTCTCGCCCACGTCGATGACCAGGTGCAGGATCGCGCTGGAATCCGGGCTCGTGTGCAGCGCTGCGCGAGCGTCGGCGATGCGGGTGCGCAGGCTGGCAAGCTTGACGGGGATCTCCACCGGCGGCGACACGGCGCGCAGGGCCGGCAGCTTGCCGATCAGCGTCAGCATGTCCTCGCGCGCGTCGAGCAGGCGCGAGATCTCGACGGCCGTCGGCTGCTCGTAGCGTGCCTGTTCGACGAGCTCGACCAGGTCCTTCGCGCTCGCGCCGAACTCGTCCACCACCGCCTCGAACTCACGCTGATCCATCGTCGCTCCCGGGCTGAATGCCATGCGATTGTGCAGCCAAAGGAGGATGCGCCAAGCCCGGGGATCCCGCAAGCGTCCGCGAGGCGGATTTCCCCGGCTCAGTCGCCGCGCCTCGTCGCGACCAGCGTCTGCACCGTGCCCGTCTCCAGCCGCCCGCGATCCGGCTCCTCCGCCGCGAGCGGCTCGCATTCCTTCATCGTCGCCAAGCAGCGCTCGGTCAGGCGCTGGTAGGTGGCGGTGCCCTCGCGCTTCCACGCCAGCTCCTGGTCGCTCAGCTCGCGCAGGATCTTCGCAGGCACGCCCGCGGCCAGCGAGCGTGCGGGCACCTTCAGGCCGGCGCGCACGAACGCGCTCGCCGCCACGAAGGCGCCGGCGCCGATCTCGGCCTCGTCCATCACCACCGCGTTCATGCCCACCAGCGCGTCGGCGCGGATCACGCAGCCGTGCAGCACGGCGCCGTGGCCGATGTGGACGTTGTCCTCCAGCAGCGTGTCCGAGGCCGGGAAGCCGTGGACGACGCAGGTGTCCTGCACGTTGCAGCCGGTCTTGAGCACGATGCGGCCGAAGTCGCCGCGCAGGCTGGCGCAGGGGCCGATGTAGGCGCCGGGGCCGATCACCACGTCGCCGATCAGCACGGCCGTGGGGTGGACGTACGCGGTCGGGTCGACCACGGGGCGCAGGCCGTCTATCTCGTAGCAGGGCATTCGGGTTTTCCTCGGGCAATGGTGGACCGGCTCGCGTGGACTTGCGCCAGATCAAGACGGAGTTTAAGATTAACCGACCGGTCGGTCAAAGAATAGACCGGGTGGGGGAGACAACCCCGCAGCCATTCTCGCGACCTCTTCTTGCCAGGGCCAGCCAATGTCCGACGCCAACCTCCTGTCCTCACCCGATGCGCTCGTGCTGGTCGCGCAGCGCGGCGCGGTGCGCACGCTCACGCTCAACCGGCCCGCGGCGCTCAACAGCTTCACGCAGGACATGCACGCCGAGCTGCGCGCCGCGCTCGACGGCGCCGCCGCCGACCCGGCCGTCCGCGCCGTGCTGATCAGCGGCGCCGGCCGGGCTTTCTGCGCCGGCCAGGATCTCAACGACCCGGGCATGGCCGCCGGCGCCGACGGCAAGCCCGACATCGCCGCCGTCATCGAGGCCAACTACCGCCCGCTCGCGCTGCGCCTGCAGGCGATGCCGGTGCCCGTCGTCTGCGCCGTCAACGGCGTGGCGGCCGGCGCGGGCGCCAACTTCGCGTTCTGCTGCGACATCGTGCTGGCCGCGCGCTCGGCCAGCTTCATCCAGGCCTTCGCCAAGATCGGCCTGATCCCCGACTGCGGCGGCACCTGGCTGCTGCCGCGCCTGGTGGGCCGCTCGCGTGCGCTCGCGCTGGCGCTCACCGGCGACAAGCTGTCGGCCACCGACGCGGAGCGCTTCGGCTTGATCTGGCAGGTCGCCGACGACGCCGACCTGCCGGCGCAGGCGCTCGCGCTGGCCGACAAGCTGGCCGCGATGCCGTCCAAGGCGCTGGTGGCCGCGCGCCAGGCGCTCGACGCGTCGCAATCGCTGTCGCTGGCCGACGCGCTGTCGCTGGAGGCGCGCGTGCAGGGCGAGCTGGGCCGCGCGCACGACTTCGCCGAGGGCGTGACGGCGTTCCAGCAGAAGCGCCCGGCCGTCTTCAAGGATCGCTGATGCTGACGCCCCAACGCATCGCCGAACGTGTGCGCGACCACATGTGGGCGACGGATCGCGCGTCGCAAGCCATGGGCATGGAGGTCACGGCCATCGGCCCCGGCACCTGCACGATGACCATGACCGTGCGCGAGGACATGCTCAACGGCTACGGCACCTGCCAGGGCGGGCTGCTCGCGGCGCTGGCCGACTCGTGCTTCGCGTTCGCCTGCAACGCCTACAACGAGATCACGGTGGCCTCGGGCTTCAACGTGGAGATCGTCGCGCCGGGCAAGCTTGGCGACGTGCTCACGGCCGCCGCCGTCGAAGTGAGCAAGTCCGGCCGCATGGGCGTCTACGACGTCGACGTGCGCAACCAGCGCGACGAACGCGTGCTCGCGTTCCGCGGCCGCTCGTACACCCTGAAGGGCAAGCCCGTGCTTCCCGTCGCTTGAGAACTGACATGCCGATCCACGTCCTGCGCCCCACCGAACTCGACCCGATCGAACGCGCCAGCCGCGACGAGATCGCCGCGCTGCAGCTCACGCGCCTGCGCGAGACGCTCGCGCACGTGTACGCCCACGTGCCGCACTACAAGCGCGCGTTCGACGAGAAGGGCGTGCATCCGTCCGACTGCAGGACACTGGCCGACCTCGCGAAGTTCCCCTTCACGGGCAAGGCCGACCTGCGCGCCAACTACCCGTTCGGGATGTTCGCCGTGCCGCGCGAGCAGGTGGCGCGCGTGCACGCGTCGTCGGGCACCACCGGCAAGCCCACGGTGGTCGGCTACACGCAGGCCGACATCGACCACTGGGCGAATCTCGTCGCGCGCTCGCTGCGCGCCGCCGGCGTGCGCAGCGGCGACATGGTGCATGTGGCCTACGGCTACGGCCTGTTCACCGGCGGGCTGGGCGCGCACTACGGCGCCGAGCGCCTGGGCTGCACCGTGGTGCCGATGTCGGGCGGCCAGACCGAGAAGCAGGTCCAGCTGATCACCGACTTCAAGCCCGACGCGATCATGGTCACGCCGTCGTACATGCAGGTGATCTGCGAGGAGTTCCGCCGCCAGGGCATGGATCCGCGCGAGATGAGCGTGCGCGTGGGCATCTTCGGCGCCGAGCCCTGGACGGAGGCGATGCGGCGCGACATCCAGCAGGCGGCCAACATCGACGCGGTGGACATCTACGGCCTGTCCGAGGTGATGGGCCCCGGCGTGGCCAGCGAGTGCGTGGAGACGCAGGACGGCCCGGTGATCTGGGAAGACCACTTCTATCCCGAGATCATCGACCCCGAGACGGGCGAGGTACTGCCCGACGGCGAGGAGGGCGAGCTGGTGTTCACCACGCTCACCAAGCAGGCCTTCCCGGTGATCCGCTACCGCACGCGCGACCTCACGCGCCTGCTACCGCCCACCGCGCGCAGCATGCGCCGCATGGGCAAGATCGTCGGTCGCTCCGACGACATGCTGATCATCCGCGGCGTGAACCTGTTCCCCACGCAGATCGAGGAGATCGTGCTGGCCCACGGCGCCCTCGGCGGCCAGTACCAGCTGGTCGTCACCCGCGACGGGCTGCTGGACAAGGTCGAGGTGCTGTGCGAGCTGCTTCCCGCGCATGCCGGCAGCGACCCGGGCGCGGTCGGCCGCGACCTGCAGGAACGCATCAAGACGCTGACCGGCGTGAGCACCGCGGTGCGCGTCGGCCAGCCCGATTCGATCGAACGCACGCTCGTGGGCAAGGCCCGCCGCGTCGTCGACCAGAGAAAGAAGTAAGGAGCACGCGATGTATACGCAAGCCATGGACACCGCGCCGAAGGAAGAGCGCGCCGCCATCCGCAACGCCGACGAGGTCGTCGCCGAGGAGGCCTTCGAACGGGCCCTCGACAACGAGGGCTTCATCGAGGCCAAGGACTGGATGCCCGACCACTATCGCAAGACGCTGGTGCGCCAGATCAGCCAGCACGCGCACTCCGAGATCGTGGGCATGCTGCCCGAGGGCAACTGGATCACGCGCGCGCCCACCCTGAAGCGCAAGGCCATCCTGCTGGCCAAGGTGCAGGACGAGGCCGGCCACGGCCTGTACCTGTACGCGGCCGGCGAGACGCTGGGCACCTCGCGCGACCAGATGCTGGACGCGCTGCACACCGGCAAGGCCAAGTACTCGTCCATCTTCAACTATCCGACGCTCACCTGGGCCGACGTGGGCGTGATCGGCTGGCTGGTGGACGGCGCGGCCATCATGAACCAGATCCCGCTGTGCCGCTGCTCGTACGCGCCGTATGCGCGCGCCATGGTGCGCGTGTGCCGCGAGGAGTCGTTCCACCAGCGCCAGGGCTACGACTCGCTGCTCACCATGATGCAGAAGGGCACCGACGCGCAGCGCGCGATGGTGCAGGACGCCACCAACCGCTGGTGGTGGCCCAGCCTGATGATGTTCGGTCCGCCGGACGACCAGTCGCCCAACACCGCGCAGTCGATGCGCTGGGGCATCAAGCGCATCACCAACGACGAGCTGCGCCAGAAGTTCGTCAACGCCGCCGTCGAACAGGCCAGGATCCTCGGCGTCACCTTGCCCGATCCCGACCTGAAGTGGAACGAGGCGCGCGGCGAGGTCGACTTCGGCGCGATAGCCTGGAGCGAGTTCTGGCAGGTCGTCAACGGCGACGGCCCGTGCAACAAGGAACGCCTGGCCGAGCGCGTGGACGCCTGGAACGACGGCGAGTGGGTGCGCGAGGCGGCCCTCGCGCATGCCCGCAAGACCGCTGCCCGCGCCCAGAAGCAAGCCGCCTGAACAGGAAGACATCGTCATGACCGCATCCAAGACCGATCTCGCCAACGCCCAGGCCCAGGCCCACGAATGGCCGCTGTGGGAAGTGTTCGTGCGCCCCAAGGCGGGCCTCGACCACAAGCACTGCGGCAGCCTGCACGCCGCCGACTCCAAGATGGCGCTGCAACTGGCGCGCGAGGTCTACACGCGGCGCCAGGAAGGCATCAGCGTGTGGGTCGTGCGCTCCGACCAGGTCGTGGCGTCCGACCCGGCCGACAAGGCGATGCTGTTCGATCCGATGGAAGACAAGGTCTACCGCCATCCGACGTTCTACGAGCTGCCGCCCGAAGTGGGCCACATGTGATCGACGCCATGAGCACCACCCTCTCCCCTTTGCCCACCACGGCGAGCAGGTCCGCCGCCGTCGCGTCGACCACCACCGAGTCCATCGTCTTCGCGCCGACGCCGCGGCAGGCGTACCTGATGCGCATCGGCGACACCTGCCTGATCCACGCGCAGCGCCTGGCCGAGTGGAGCGGCCACGCGCCCATCCTCGAGGAGGACATCGCGCTGACCAACCTCGCGCTGGACCTCGTGGGCCAGGCGCGCGCGCTGCTGTCGCACGTGGGCGCGCAGACGGGCTTCGACGAGGACCAGCTCGCGTTCCTGCGCAACGAGCGCGACTTCCTCAACTTCACGCTCGCCGAGCTGCCGGGCCGCAAGGCGGGACGCGACTTCGCGGACGCCATCGTCCGCAACTTCCTGATCGCGGCGTGGATGAACGTGCTGTGGGCCAGGCTGGAGGCGTCCAGCGACGCCGAGATCGCCGCCATCGCCGGCAAGGCCGTGAAGGAGTCGCGCTACCACGTGGCCCACGCGGCCGACTGGGTCGTGCGCCTGGGCGACGGCACCGACGAATCGGCCCGCCGCACGCGCCAGGCCGTGGCCCGGCTGTGGCCGTACGCCGCGGAGCTGTTCGAGACCGACGCCGTCGACACCGCCGCGGCCGATAGCGGCCTGGGCCCGCTGCGCGTCGCGCTGCAGGCCGAGTGGCAGGCCGTCGTCGAGCCGGTGTTCGCCGAGGCCGGGCTGGCGATCCCGGCGGCGAGCGCGTTCCGCTCCACGGGTTCCGAGGGCGTGCACAGCGAGCACATGGGCTACCTGCTGGCCGAGATGCAGACGCTGCAGCGCAGCTTTCCGGGCGGCGTGTGGTGAATGCCCTGATCGCGCAATCGGCGCGCGTCGCGCTTGCCTGGCGGGTGCTGCACGACGTGCTTGATCCGGAAGTGCCGGCGATCTCGGTCACCGACTTGGGGCTCGTGCGCGACGTGATCGAGCACGGCGATGTGCTGGAGGTGGTGGTCACGCCGACGTACTCCGGCTGCCCCGCCACCGAGGTCATCGAGCAGGCGATCACGGATGCGATCGTCGCCGCGGGTCTCGGGCCCGCGCGCGTGACGCAGCGGCGCGCGCCCGCGTGGACCACCGACTGGATCACGCCCGAGGGCCGCGAGAAGCTGCGCGCCTACGGCATCGCGCCGCCGGGCTCGTGCGCGAGCGAGGCGACCGCGTCCAACGTCCAGCCCATCCGACTGATGGCGCGCAACGTCGATTGCCCGCGCTGCGGCAGCGCGCAGACCGAGCGGCTGTCGGCGTTCGGTTCCACCGCCTGCAAGTCGCTGTACCGCTGCGTCGCGTGCCGCGAACCCTTCGAACACTTCAAGCCGATCTAAGCCATGGCCACAGATACCCATTTCCATCCGCTCAAGGTTCGTTCGGTGCGCCCCGAGACCGACGAGGCGATGGTCGTCTCGTTCGACATCCCCCAGGAACTCGGCGAGCGCTTCCGCTTCACGCAGGGCCAGTACCTGACGCTGCGCCAGCGCATTGCCGGCGAGGAGGTGCGCCGCTCGTACTCGATCTGCGCGGGCATCGACGACGGCGAGCTGCGCGTGGGCGTGCGCCGCGTGCGCGGCGGCCGCTTCTCGAACTGGCTGGCCGAGAACCTGCGCGCCGGCGACACCATCGACGTGATGCCGCCGCAGGGCCGCTTCTTCGTGCCCGTCGATGCGAGCGCGTCGCGCAACTACCTGTGCGTGGCCGGCGGCAGCGGCATCACGCCGATGATCTCCATCATGAAGACGGTGCTGCGCAACGAGCCGGGCAGCCGCGTCACGCTGGTCTACGGCAACCGCCGCGCGGCCTCGACGATGTTCAAGGAGGAACTCGAGGATCTCAAGAACCGCTACGTGACGCGCGTGTCGCTGCACCACGTGTTCTCGGAGGAGCGCGTCGACTCGCCGCTGAACCAGGGCGTGCTCGATCGCGCCAAGCTGGGCGAGTTCCTCAGCCACCTGATCCGGGCCGACCGCATCGACCACGCGTTCATCTGCGGTCCGTTCATGATGAACGACGAGGCCGAGGCCGCGCTGCTGGACGCCGGCGTGGCCGCGGAGCGCATCCACGTGGAGCGCTTCGGCGTACCCATCCCCGCCGACACCGGCATGGGCGTGCAGGCCGCGCCGGTGCAGTCGCCGGCGCCGGGCGACGCGGCCGACTGCCATCTCACCGTGGTGCGCGACGGCGTCACCCACCAGGTGGAGTACCGCGAGAGCGACGTCAACCTGCTGGACGCCTGTGCCGGCGCGGGCCTGGACGTGCCGTACTCGTGCAAGTCGGGCGTGTGCGGCACCTGCCGCGCGCACCTGGATTCGGGCGAGGTGAGAATGACGCGAAACTACGCGCTCGAGAAGCGCGACCTGGACGCCGGCTTCATCCTCACGTGCCAGGCGCATCCCACCACGCCCGAAGTGCGCATCTCCTTCGACCACCGCTGAAGCCTGATGGCCCGAACCCGCTCCGCCACCTATGACGACCAGCGCGACCTGATCCTCGCCCGGGCCGCGGAGCTGTTCGCCGACCACGGCTACACGGCCACCTCGATGAACGACATCGCGGCGGCCTGCGGCACTTCGAAGGCCGGCCTGTACCACTACTACCGCGACAAGCGCGAGCTGCTGTTCCAGATCACCGTGGGCCACGTCGCGCGGCTGGAGCAGTTCGTGGGGGAGGTACTGCGCGAGACCGCCGACGCCGAGCCCGACGCGCGGCTGCGCGCGCTGATCCTGCGCTTCGTGCGCGAGTACGCCGACGCGCAGAGCGAGCACCGCGTGCTCACCGAGGACGTGCGCTTCCTCGAGGAGCACGAGCGCGTCCAGGTGCAGGAACCGCAGCGCCGCGTGGTGGCGGCGTTCGCCGACGCCATCGCCGCGGTGCGCCCGAACCTGGCGCGCAACGAGCTCGACCGGCCGCTCGCGATGCTGCTGTTCGGGATGATCAACTGGATGTTCACCTGGCTGCGCCCCGACGGCAGCCTCACCCACGAGCAGATGGCGCCCGTCGTGGCCGACCTGTTCTTCGGCGGCCTCGAGGCGGTGCGCAAGCCGCGCGCGGCGGGCCGCCAGAGTTCCCCCATTCCTTCCCTGACCGATTGATGGAGACGACCGAGATGAACACGAAGATCCGCTTTCCGTTCCACGCCCTGGTGTCGGCCGTGCTGGCGCTGGCCGCCGGCGGCGCGCTGGCCGACATCAACGTCGGCGTGACGGTGTCGGCCACCGGCCCCGCCGCGTCGCTGGGCATCCCGGAGAAGAACACCATCGCGCTGATGCCGCAGACCATCGCCGGCCAGAAGGTGAACTACATCGTGCTGGACGACGGCTCCGACACCACCAAGGCGGTGAGCAACACCCGCAAGCTGATCACCGAGGACAAGGTCGACATCATCCTGGGCTCCACCGTCACGCCCAACTCGCTCGCGATGATCGACGTGGTCAGCGAGGCGCAGGTGCCGATGATCTCGATGGCCGCGTCGGCCAAGATCGTCGAGCCCATGGACGCCAAGCGCCACTGGGTGTTCAAGACGCCGCAGAACGACATCCAGATGTCGCTGGCCATCGCGTCGCACATGAAGGACCACGGCGTGAAGACCGTGGGCTTCATCGGCTTCGCCGACGCGTACGGCGAAGGCTGGTATGGCGAGTTCAGCAAGGCCGCGGCGCTCAAGGGCATCACGGTCGTCGGCAACGAGCGCTTCGCGCGCAACGATTCGTCGGTCACCGCGCAGGTGCTCAAGCTGCAGGCGGCCAGGCCCGACGCGATCCTGGTCGCCGGCTCCGGCACGCCCGCCGCGCTGCCGCAGATCACGCTCAAGGAACGCGGCTACACGGGCCTGATCTACCAGACCCACGGCGTGGCCAACGCCGACTTCCTGCGCGTGGGCGGCAAGAACGTCGAGGGCACCTACCTGCCGGCCGGCCCCGTGCTGGTGGCGCGCCAGCTGCCGGTGGGCAACCCGGTGCGCACCTCGGCCATCGCCTACGTGACCGCCTATGAGGCCAAGTACGGCAAGGACAGCGTGTCCACCTTCGGCGGCCACGCCTGGGACGCCGGCCAGCTGATGGCCGCGGCCGTGCCGGTAGCCCTGAAGAAGGCGCAGCCGGGCACGCCCGAGTTCCGCGCCGCGCTGCGCGACGCGCTGGAGAATACGAAGAACCTCGCCGGCGCGCACGGCATCTTCAACATGACGCCCACCGACCACCTGGGTCTCGACCAGCGCGCGCGCGTGATGGTCAAGATCGAGAACGGCACGTGGAAGGTGCAGGAGTGAACGCGATGCCGATCCAGCTTCAGAGCTACATTGCAGGCCGCTTCGTGGGCGCGCGCGCGGGCGCAGCGCTCGCGAGCGCGATCGACGGGCACGTGGTGGCCCACGCGCACGCGGACGAACTCGACTTCGGCGAGGCGCTCGATCACGCGCGCCGCTCCGGCGTCCAGTCGCTGCTCGCGCTGGACTTCCAGCAGCGCGCCGCGCGGCTGAAGGCGCTGGCCAAGTTCCTGATGGAGCGCAAGGAGTCGCTCTACGCGATCTCCGCGCACACCGGCGCCACGCGCGCCGACAGCTGGATCGACGTGGAGGGCGGCGCGGGCACCCTGTTCGCGTATGCCAGCATGGGCAGCAACGAGTTGCCCTCCGGCAACGTGGTGCACGAAGGCCCGGCCATGCCGCTGGGCAAGAAGGGCCAGTTCGCCGGCACCCACATCCTGGTGCCGCGGCGCGGCGTCGCGGTGCACATCAACGCGTTCAACTTCCCCATCTGGGGCGCGCTGGAGAAGTTCGCGCCCAGCTTCCTCGCTGGCATGCCGTGCATCGTGAAGCCGGCCACGGCCACCAGCTACGTCACCGAGGCGATGGTGCGCCTGGTCGTCGAATCGGGCCTGCTGCCCGAGGGCGCGCTGCAGCTGGTGGTGGGCTCCACGGGCGACCTGCTCGACCGCGTCGACGGCCGCGACATCGTCACCTTCACCGGCTCGGCCGACACCGCGGCGAAGCTGCGCGTGCGCACCAACCTCATCGCCAACAGCGTGCCGTTCAACGCCGAGGCCGATTCGCTGAACTGCGCGGTGCTGGCCGACGACGTGACGCCCGACGACGTGGAGTTCGACCTCTTCGTCAAGGAGGTGGCGCGCGAGATGACGGCCAAGGCCGGCCAGAAGTGCACCGCGATCCGGCGCGCGATCGTGCCGCGCCGCCATCTCGAGGCGGTCACCGAACGCCTGAAGGCGCGGCTTGCGAAGGTGGTGGTGGGCGATCCGTCGGTCGAGGGCGTGACCATGGGCGCGCTCGCCTCGCACGAACAGCAGCGCGACGTGGGCGAGCGCGTGGCGCAGCTGGCGCGCGGCAACACGGTGCTGTTCGGCGCCGGTGATGGGCAGGGGGCCTTCGCGCCGCGCGGCGCCGGCACCGACCGGGGCGCGTTCTTCGCGCCGACGCTGCTGCTGTGCGAGCGTCCCGACATGCACTCCGCCGCGCATGACGTGGAGGCCTTCGGCCCCGTGAGCACGCTGATGCCCTACGACGACTTCGACCAGGCGCTGGCGCTGGCCGAGCGCGGGCGCGGCAGCCTGGTGGGCACGCTGGTCACGCGCGACCCGCATCTCGCCGCGCAGGCCGTGAGCCGGCTCGCGGCGCTGCACGGCCGCATCCTGGTGCTCGATCGCGACGCCGCGCCGGAGTCCACGGGCCACGGCTCGCCCTTGCCGTCGTTGAAGCACGGCGGCCCGGGCCGCGCCGGCGGCGGCGAGGAGCTGGGCGGCATCCGCGCCGTCAAGCACTACCTGCAGCGCGCCGCGGTACAGGGCTCGCCGACGATGCTGGCCGCGATCACCGGCGAGCACGTGAAGGGCGCGGCGGTGCACGAATCGGGCGTCCATCCGTTCCGCCATGCGTTCGAGGATCTCACCGTCGGCGACTCGCTGCTGACGCACCGGCGCACCGTGACGGAGGCCGACATCGTGGCCTTCGGCGGCATCTCGGGCGACTTCTTTTACATGCACTTCGACGAGATTGCGGCAAAGGCGTCTCCTTTCGGCAAGCGCATCGCGCACGGCTACTTCGTGCTGTCCGCCGCGGCGGGCCTGTTCGTGTCGCCGGCCGAGGGCCCGGTGCTGGCCAACTACGGGCTGGACACGCTGCGCTTCGTCAAGCCGGTGGGCATCGGCGACACGATCCGCGCTCGCCTCACGTGCAAGCGCAAGATCGACCGCAACAAGGTGGGCGCCGACGGCAAGGGGCAGGGCGTGGTCGCCTGGGACGTGGAGGTGACCAACCAGGACGGCGATGTGGTGGCCAGCTACGACATCCTGACGCTAGTGGCCAAGCGCGCGGAGCCGGTTCCCGCCGCCTGAACCCCGGCGGGTATTTCCACGCCGCCGGGCGCCCGCCGTCGCTCTTTGGCACGGGCCTTGCTCGACAGGGAAGTCCCTGGGCCGTCCCGCTGAGGGTATATACAGTAGGTCTGATACAATGTTGGATGGCGCGAGGAAGGACGTGCGGCTCTCCGGCCAAGCGTACGCGCCCTGTTCCTATCCCGGAAGGATCATCACTCGATGTCGAAGCAAGAAGTCAAGACCACCCTCGGCGCCGATGGCCTGCGCTATCGTTCCAAGGCCGCGGGTTCCCCGTTCGCAGCCACTGGCGCTTTCGGCGCCGCCACGATGTCGTGCTTCCTGTGCGGCAAGCACCGTCCCCGTGCCCAGCTGAAGACTCGCAAGCTGCTGGGCCGCGCCCAGTCGGTGTGCGCGCCCAACTGCAAGGAAGCGGATACCCAACCGGCCGCCTGACGGCCTTGACGGCGCGTCTCGCACGCGCCGCCTGCTTGCGAACGCACGCCTCGGCGTGCGTTTTCTTTTTTGGGAGGCCCTGTCCATGTCCCCGCCCGATCCGGCGGCCTGCAAGCACCCCGCAGGCCACCTCGTCCCGGTCATCGACCCGAACCGCTGCGAAGGCAAGGCGGCCTGCGTCGCCGAATGCCCGTACGACGTCTTCGTCGTGCGCCGCCGCGAGCGCGCCGAGCTGCCTGGGCTGGGCGTGATGGGCACGCTCAAGTGGTGGGTGCACGGCGGCCTGCAGGCCGAGGCCGTCAACGCCGACCAGTGCCATGGCTGCGGGCTGTGCGTCGCGGCCTGTCCCGAAAGCGCGATCACGCTGCGGCGCGGGGGTGACTCGGCTTCCTGTTAGCCTAGTCGCCCGTCGTCCGTGGCTCCCGTGCGCTCCGGCATCGCCTCTCCCTCGTTCCCGCCATGACCGGATCCTCCGCCTTCGAGTCCGACGCCGCGCGCGCCGGCGCCGTCTCCACCCGCCGCAGCCAGGTGGCCGTCGCGTCGCTGTTCGGCGCGCTGGGCTTCAGCTACGGCACCTGGACGTCGCGGCTGCCGGCCATCAAGGGCAACCTGGGCCTGAGCACCTCGCAGGTGAGCGTGGTGCTGCTGTTCGCGGCGCTGGGCGCCATCTTCTCGTTTCCCGTGACGGCGGCCGCGCTGCACCGGCTGGGCTCGCGCGGCGCGAGCCTGCTGGCGGGCGGCCTGCTGGGCGTGGGGCTCGTCGTGTTCGGGCTCGCGCCGAACTGGGTCCTGGCCTGCGCGATCATGTGCGTCTACGGTGTGCTCGCCAGCACGATGGACGTGGCGATGAACGCGCAGGGCGTGGAGGTGGAGCGCGCCACCGCGCGGCCCGTGATGTCGCGGCTGCACGCCGTGTTCAGCCTGGGCACGATGGCGGGCGCGTTCTTCGCGTCCTGCATCACCACCGTGACGACGTCGGTGCCGCTGCACTTCGCCGTCGCCGCGCTGATCGTGCTGGCCGCGGTGTTCCTGCCGCGCGGCGGACTGATCGCCGACGCCAAGCCGCTCGAAGGCGGCACGCGCTCGTTCGCGCTGCCGCGCGGCGCCGCGCTGCTGATCGGCGCGATGGCCTTCCTGGGCATGATCGTCGAGGGCTCGATGGTCGACTGGTCGACGCTGTATCTGAAGGAGCGCGCCGGCGCCTCGCAGCAGGTGGCGCCGCTGGGCATCGCCAGCCTGCAGGGCGCGATGCTGGTGACGCGCTGGTTCGGCGACCGTGCCCGCGTGCGCTGGGGCGCGCGCAAGCTGCTGTTCGCCGGCTCGCTGCTGGCGGGCGTGAGCCTCGCGGTGGCCTTGCTCGTCGGCGGCGTGGTGCCCGCGCTGGTGGGCTTCGGCCTGTTCGGCATCGGCGTGGCCACCGTGTCTCCGTGTGTGTACGCGGCGGGCGCGCGCGAGGGCGGGGTCGCGCTGGCCGCGGTGATGACGCTGGGCGCGCTGGGCTTTCTCGTCGGGCCGCTGGTGATCGGCGCGGTGTCGCAGGCCACCAACCTGTCGTGGGGCATGGCCGTGGTGGCGGGCGCCGCGTTCGTGCTGGCAGTGCTGTCGCGCCGCGTGCGCTGGGATTAGCCGCGCAGTGGCATCGGCCCTGCCTCGCGCATGCCGGGCAGGAACCCGACAAAATGCCGGCATGCGTTTCCGTTCCCTCATCCTGGCCGCGCTCGCCGTGGCATCGGTCGGCGCCTTCGCGGCCGAGGCCAAGCCCTCGTCGCCGGTGATCGATCCCGACGACTTCGTGTTCGATCACCCGCAGGCGGAGTGGGCCGAGGCCTACCTGCAATGGGTCGGCGCCTTTCCGCGCGGCAACAGCCCGGTCTCGGACACCACCGGCGCGCTGTGCGACGCCAGGCAGGATGGCGACGTCTGGTTCCTGGCCGCCTCCGACGGCACGGCCGCCGTCGAACGCCATTGCAGCGTGCCCCAGGGCAAGACGCTGTTCGTGCCCATCGCGGGCACGGTGGAACGTTCGGGCAACAAGGATCCGGACTGCGCGGCGTTGCTGCGCATCGCCGGGGAGCACCTCACGCGCGTGAGCACGCTGTCGATGACGATCGACGGGCAACCCGTCTACGGCGTGGAGAACCACCGCCAGGCCACCGGCGGCTGCTTCGCGCCGGGGCTGCGCCAGGTGCCGCGCTCCAGCGCGAAGACCGCGGTGGCCGACGGCTGGTACGTGATGCTGCAGCCGCTGCCGGCCGGGCCGCACACGATCGCCGTCGGCGCCCGCTTCGACACGGCCGTGTTGTCCACCACCTACAGGCTCGACGTTCGTTGAGCCGGCTTGCGGGCCGTCAAGGCGGCTCGCGGCGAGGCATTCCAGGATCGGCACTTGCCGAACGCGCAGTCGCGTCCGGCGTCCACTCGATCCCAGGAAACCCATGAACCACAACGACACCCGCAAGGCCTGGCTCATCGGCGGCGGCATCGGCGGCCTGGCCGCGGCCGCCTTCATGATCCGCGACGGCGGCATGCGCGGCAGCAACATCACGGTCCTCGAGGCCTTGCCGACGCCCGGCGGCAGCCTGGACGGCGGCGGCGATGCCGAGCGCGGCTACACCTTGCGCGGCGGCCGCATGCTCACCACCGACAACTACGAGTGCACGTGGGACCTGTTCCGCAGCATTCCTTCGCTGGAGGCGCCGGGCCAGAGCGTCCACGACGAGGTGATCGCGTTCAACGCGCGCCACCCGTCGCACTCGCAGGCGCGGCTGGTCGACCGCAACCGGCACCGCGTGGACGTGAAGTCGATGGGCTTCAGCCTCGCCGACCGGCTGGAGCTTCTCAAGATCACCGAGGCGAGCGAGGAGACGCTGGGCACCAGCGCCATTACCGACTGGCTCTCGCCGGCGTTCTTCGAGACCCGGTTCTGGTACATGTGGGCCACCACCTTCGCGTTCCAGCCCTGGCACAGCGCGGTGGAGTTCAAGCGCTACCTGCATCGCTTCATGATGGAGTTCTCGCGCATCGAGACGCTGGCCGGCGTCAAGCGCACCGTCTACAACCAGTACGACTCGTTCGTGCGCCCGCTCGTCGCCTGGCTGCGCAAGCAGGGCGTTCAGGTGCGCACCGGCTGTCGCGTCACCGACCTCGACATCGTCACCGCGGGCGGCGAGCATACGGTCACGGGTATCAAGGTCGGGGAGGACGGCCAGGCGTCGCGCATCGACGTCGCGCCGACCGACCTGGTGTTCTTCACCAACGCGTCGATGACCGACGCCTCCAGCTACGGCTCGATGGGCAGCGCGCCGCCGCGCCTGACCAAGGCCGACAGCCAGGGCTGGGCGCTGTGGGAAAAGATCGCCGCGGGGCGCCCCGAGTTCGGCCGGCCGGCCACGTTCAACTCGAGCATCCCCGAGTCGTGGTGGGAGTCGTTCACCGTCACGCTGAAGGATCCGGCGTTCTTCGACCGGATGGAACGTTTCAGCGGCAACCGCGCCGGCACCGGCGGCCTGGTGACGTTCAAGGACTCGCGCTGGCTGATGTCCGTCGTGCTGGCCCACCAGCCGCATTTCGCGGGGCAGCCCGAGGGCGTGCAGGTGTTCTGGGGCTACGCGCTGCACCCGGATCGCGTCGGCGATTTCATCGCCAGGCCCATGGCCGACTGCACCGGCGAGGAGATCCTGCGCGAGCTGTGCGGCCACCTGAACTTCGACATGGACGAGGTGTTCGCAAACGCCAACTGCATCCCGTGCCGGATGCCCTACATCACCAGCATGTTCATGCCGCGCGCGAAGAGCGACCGGCCGCTGCCGGTGCCGCCGGGTTCGGTGAACCTGGCCTTCGCGAGCCAGTTCTGCGAGGTCGCCGACGACGTGGTGTTCACCGTGGAGTACTCGGTGCGCGCGGCGCAGACGGCGGTCTACCAGTTGCTGCGGGTCGACCGGCCGGTGCCGCCGGTGACGCCGCACGACCAGTCGCTGAAGGTGAAGTTCGACGCGTTCGTGAAGGCGTTCGAGTAGGTCAGCCGAGATCCTTGCGGTTCTGGATGATGCGCGAGATCAGGCCGTACTCGATGGCCTCCTCGGGGCCCATCCAGTTGTCGCGCTCGATGTCGACCAGCACCTTCTCCAGCTTCTGGCCGGTCTCGCGCGCGATGACCTGGGCGATGCGTTCGCGCGCCTTGATGATCTCGCGCGCCATGATCGCGATGTCGGTGGCCTGGCCGCCGGCGCCGCCGCTGGGCTGGTGGATCAGGAAGCGGGTCTGCGGCAGGCAGAAGCGGCGCTCCTTGGGCACCGACAGGAACAGGTGCGTGGCGGCGCTGCCCACCCAGCCCGTGCCGATCATGCGCACCGGCGCGGAGATGAAGCGGATGACGTCGTGCACCGTGTCGCCGGACTCGAGGTGGCCGCCCGGCGAGGACACCAGCATGTCGATGGGCTCCGTGGGCGAGTCGGCGTCGAGCGCGATGAGGCGGCGCACGGTGTCGGCCGCGGACTGGTCGTTGATGGCGCCGAACACCAGCACCGTGCGCGACTTGAACGCCTTTTCCTCGAGGAACGAGCTGCGCGGCTCGGCGGAGGAGGCCGGCGGCGGCGGGGTTTCCATGTGCATTTGAAGAGCTCCGGGGTTTGTTCTCAGACCCTAGGTTACAGCGAACCGCCGGCACGACCGCGGCGTGGGTGTAAAACGGTGGCCGCGTCGTGCCGCCCCACCCGACAGGATCCCTCCGATGACCTCTTCCACCATCACCCTCACCGCTGCCGACGGCTTCCAGTTCGCCGCCTACGTGTCCGAACCCCCGCATGCACCCAAGGGGGCCGTCGTGGTGCTGCAGGAGATCTTCGGCGTCAACTCGCACATCCGCGGCGCGGCCGACCGCTTCGCCCTGGCGGGCTATCTTGCCGTCGCCCCGGCCACCTTCGACCGCGTCGAGCCCGGCGTCCAACTGGGCTACGCGCCGGAGGACCAGAAGCGCGGCGGCGCGCTCAAGGCGGCGGTGCAGGCGCTGCCCGCGCCGGGCGTGCTGCAGGACATCCAGGCGGCCGTCGATTTCGCGGCGCGCGCCGGCAAGGTGGGCATCGTCGGCTACTGCTGGGGCGGCCTGCTCGTTTGGCGCTCGGCCGAGCAGGTGAAGGGCCTGGCGGCCGCCGTGGCGTACTACGGCGGCGGCATGACCGTGGGCGACGAGCCCGCGCGCAAGCCCGGGGTGCCGACGATGGCGCACTTCGGCGACCTGGACACCCACATCCCGGTCGACGGCGTGAAGGCCTTCGAGCAGGCGCACCCCGAGGTGGAGGTGCACCTGTACGCGGCCACCCACGGCTTCAACTGCGACCAGCGCGGCGCCTGGAACCCGGGCGCCGCGGCGGCCGCGCTGGAACGCACGCTGTTCCACTTCGGCAAGCACGTCGGTTAGCCCGACGCGCGGCGCCTACTGCAGCAGCTGCGTGATCAGCGCCGGCTTCGGGCTGCCCCAGCCGGTGACCAGGTCGAACGCGGTGCCGGCCGAATAGCTGCCCGACGTTCCGCTGGTGATGTCGTGGAAGCCGGTGGCGTAGCTGGCCGTCACGTTCTGCGCGTAGATCTTCGGGTTGAAGAAGCCCACCGCCGCCTTGCCCTGGCTGGCCGCCTGCTGGTTGGCCAGCGCCACGAGCCCGGCCCACATCGGCGCGGCGAAGCTGGTGCCGCCGTACTGGTTGGCCAGGCAGGTGGTCTGGTTGTCGCAGGTGTAGAACGTGAAGTTCGCGTTGGCGGCGACGTCGGGGCCGTTGCGCAGCGTGGTCGAGCCCTTGTTGGCCGTGGTGATCACGCCCGAGATCTGCTGCCACGCGGGAATCGCGATCCTGTCGGGCGAGATGCCGCCGCCCGAGTCGATCCAGGCCGTCTCCGACTTCCACGCGCCGCCCGCGCCGGCGGTGACGAGGTCGGTGCCGCCCACCGAGATGATGTGCGCGTCGTCGCCCGGCCAGGCCTCGGCCGCGCCGGTCTTCTTCCACGTGGAGTTGTCGCCGGAGGCCACGAAGAAGCTCTGGCCCTGCACGGCCATCTTCTCGAAGTACGGGTCGAGCGTGCTTGCGTCGGCCGGCGTCCAGCCCCACGAGCAGCCGATGGCCAGCGCCAGCGGGCTGTGCGTGGTCATCGCGCTGATGATGGCGGTGTCGGTGGAGCCCACGTACATCTCCAGGCCGGCGAGGCCCGGCGCCATGCCCAGCGCCTGCGTGATGTCGAGTTCCTGTTCGCCGTCGTCGCAGTTGTTCTTGGCCAGGCACGACGTGCTGGTGCCGTCCGTCGAGATCAGCGTCACCGGCACGTTGTTGGTCTGGCCGATGTTCTTGTAGTAGGTGGCGAGGTCGGCGAGGTCGGTGCCGTAGTACTCGAACAGCGCCACGTGCTGGCCGGCGCCGGTCAGCGCGGTGCCGCCGTAGTAGGCCGCGCGCATGTCGCTGCCCAGGAACGAGGCCGACGGGCCCGAGCCGGTGGTGGCGTGCGTCACGAGCGCGTCGGGCGAGATGCCGCGCGCGGCGGCCACGTCGCTGCGCTTGACGTACTTCGGATGCGGGATGGAGAAGTTGTCCATGCCCGACACGTGCCACAGCTTGACCGCCATGCCGGTGGTGGGTTCGCGGTCAGGCGAGAAGAACACGCGGTTCTCGGTGGGGTGCCTGTAGTTGCGCATCGTCACGTGGAAGGCCCGCTCCACGTTGTCGACGGTGCCGCGCACCTGCACCTCCATGCCGTCGCGCGATCCGCCGACGACCTTCAGGCCGCGTTCCTCCATGTAGCTCACGACCGTGGCGTAGTCTTCCTGCGTCGGGGCGAAGCGCTCGGTGAACTGGGCCGGCGTCATGTAGTGGCGGAAGGCCGGGCTCTGCGGATCGGAGACGCTCGCCGCCAGCACCTTCAGGGCCTCGCGGTCGCGTACGGGCAGCACGATGTCCAGCGCCATCACCTGGCTCGCCGCCGGGCTGCCCACCATCTGCGCCTCGCCACCCCTGACGGCGGCGTGCACGTGCTGCGTGCCCACCGTTTCGGCGCGTGCCTGGCCGGTGCCGGCCAGTGTGCCGGCAAAGGCCACCATCAGCGCCGTAGCGAGTTTGCGGTGCGCACCAGGATGAGTTCCCGAATTCCCCATTTTGGACATATTGAACCCCAATCAAGGACATGGTTGAGGGGATTCGTGATCCCCGGGTCGGGAATATAAGCGCCGATTTTGATTTGTTGATTTGCTCGATAACGAGCATCGCGTTTACCCGTGCGGCACCGGCGTTGCCCGAAAGCAAAGACAGAGGTGAACGCTGCCGCCACCGATACCCTGGCCGCGGGATCGGGCGATTGACATTCGCAGGGAAGGATGGCGCGGTAGCGGGCCGTCGACCTGGTTTGCGCGGGCATTCCGGGCGCTGCTGGAAACAACTTGGGCGCTCGATCGCAAACAGGGAGCTATTTCAATTGGCGGCTCGCCGAGAAATTCAATCGCGAGGCTTGCAATACCCGGATTCGGGGATGGCTCTCGAATCTTTCGATGGCCTGTATCGAGGCTGAATATTGCAAGCCAGGGGTGGCCAGGAAATCCCCTGGAGCCCTTCCGGGGCATATCGAACCCCTGCCGTCAATCCTCCAGCGCGATCAGCTCGGCCACCGTCTGGCGCCGGCGGATCACGCGGGCGATGGCACCGTCCACCAGCACCTCCGCCGCCAGCGGCCGGGTGTTGTAGTTGGAGCTCATGGACGCGCCGTACGCGCCGGTGTCGTGGAACACCAGCAGGTCGCCCACCTCGGCCGGCGCCAGCGCGCGTGCCTCCACGACGCCGCCAGCGTCCTGCGTGAACACGTCGCCCGACTCGCACAGCGGGCCGGCCACCACCGTCGGGCGGCGCTCGCCGGCCAGGCCGAGGTCGCCGCGCACGGCCGCGTTGGCGCGTGGCAGCACGCTGATCGCGTGGTGGCCGCCGTACATCGCGGGGCGCACCAGATCGTTGAAGCCGGCGTCGCACAGCACGAAGTGGTTGCTGCCCATGTCCTTGACGGCGCGCACCTCGGCCAGCAGCGCGCCGGCTTCGGCCACGAGGAAGCGGCCCGGCTCGATCTCCAGGTGCACCGGATGGCCCAGCTCCGTGGCCAGGCGGCGGCGGGCGGCGTCCCACAGGCTGAAGTAGTGCGCGGTGTCCACCGTGGCGTCGCCCGCGCGGTAGGGAATGGACAGGCCGCCGCCGGCCGAGATGGCCGTCACGTCGTGGCCCAGCGCCACGACCTCGCGCACGTGCCTGACCATCGCGTCGCACACGTTCTCGAGATGGCCGTAGTCCACGCCCGAGCCGATGTGCATGTGCAGGCCCACCAGGCGCAGGCCGTGGCGGGCGATGGCCTCCAGCGCGGCGGGCACGTCGGACGGCCAGATGCCGTGCTTGCTGTGCTCGCCGCCGGTGTTGGTCTTGCGGCTGTGGCCGTGGCCGAAGCCGGGGTTGATGCGCAGCCACACGCGGTGGCCGCGCGCGCGGTCGCCGAGGTGGCGGCCGAGCTGGTCGAGCATGTCTACCGAGCCGGCGTTGACGGGGATGCCGTGCTCGGCCACCAGGGCCAGCGTGGCGGGGTCGATCTCGTCGGCGGTGAACACGATGCCGCTGTGCTCCTCGCGCGCGTCGTAGCCCGCGTGCAGCGCGCGCTGGATCTCGCCGGCCGACACCGCGTCCACCTGCACGCCCAGGCCGCGCAGCAGGCGCAGCACGTGAGTGTTGGAGCAGGCCTTCTGGGCGAAGCGGACGGTGTCGAACTGGCCCAGGCGCTCGACGCGGGCGCGGAGGGTGTCGGCGTCGTAGACCCACAGCGGCGTGGCGTGGGCGGCGGCCAGCGCCTGCAGGCGGTCGGCGGCGAAGGCGGCGGGGGCGGGGTGCTGGAGCGTGGTCATGGCGCCATGATGATCCGGCAGGACATATCAGTCCAATGCTTTGATTTGTGGACTGGTTTCATATTTGATATGGTTGGCGGATGCAAGGACTGACCCATCGCCACGTCGAGGTGTTCCGCGCCGTGATGACCGCCGGCAGCGTCACCGGCGCCGCGGAGGCGTTGTTCACTTCGCAGCCCACGATCAGCCGCGAGCTCTCGCGCATGGAGTCGCTGCTGCGGCTGGCGTTGTTCGAGCGCGTGCGCGGACGGCTGCAGCCCACCGCGCAGGCCTACGCGCTGTTCGAGGAGGTGCAGCGCTCGTACGCCGGCCTGGAGCGCGTGGCCGACACCGCGCTGCGCCTGCGCCAGTTCACCGAGGGCCAGCTGTCGCTCGCCTGCCTGCCCGCGTTCTCGCACGCGCTGCTGCCGGGCGCTTGCGCGCGCTTCCAGGCGGCGCATCGGGGCGTCAGCGTGTCGGTGAACCCGTACGAATCGCCGCAGCTCGAGGAGCGCCTGGCCGCGCAGGCCCACGACCTGGGCCTGACCGAGCACGACGGCGCGCTTGCGGGCGCCGACGCGCGGCTGCTGCTGGAACTCGACGAGGTGGCGGTGCTGCCGGCCGGCCACCCGTTGCTGGCTCGCCCCCGGCTCGCGCCTGCCGACTTCGCGGGCCAGGCCTTCGTGAGCTTCCACCCGCGCGACCGCTACCGCCAGATCGTCGACAAGGCCTTCGCCGACGCTGGCGTCGATCGCCAGCTGGCGGTGGAGACCGACAGCGCGGTGGCCGTGTGCGCGATGGTGCGGCACGGCCTGGGCCTGGCGGTCGTCAACCCGCTGACGGCGCTGGCGCTGTCCGGGGCCGGCGCGGGCATCGCCGTGCGGCCGCTCACGTTCTCGATCCCGTTCCGGGTGTTCGCGGTGCGGCCGGCGCACCGGCCGGGCAATCCTCTGGTGGCGCGCTTCGAGACGGCGCTGCAGGCCGAGTGCGAGGCCCTGCGCGCCGCGGTGGCGCGCGCCTGGGGCCGGCCGCGCAAGCGTTGAATTCGCCGTGGGCGAAGTGCGTGTTGGCCAGCGGAGAACCCGCGACGAGGCGAGGGCCGGCACGAGGCCCTAGAGTGGCCTCTTCCGATTCCCGAAAGGCCGCCCATGACCGCCAAGCTCGATCCCGCCCTGTTGCCGGGGCTGTTGTCCCAGCTTCCGGCCTGGTCGCTGGATCCGGCCGCGTCGGCCATCTCGCGCCACCTGGAGTTCGCCGACTTCAACGAGGCCTTCGCGTTCATGACGCGCGTGGCGCTGGTCGCGGAGCGGCGCGACCATCACCCCGACTGGTCGAACTCGTACAACGTGGTGGACGTGACGCTGAGCACGCACGACGCGCGCGGACTGACGATGAAGGACATCGAGCTGGCGCGCTTCATCGACCGCGCCGCCGCGGGTGCGTCGGCGTAGCCTGCGTGCTTCAGTCGCGCTGGCGCGAGGTGCCGGTGATGATGTCGACCATGCTCACCTCGGGCGCGCCGCCCAGCAGCGCCAGGCCGGTCATGCCCAGCGCGCGCGGGATCTGGCCGGTGAGGTGGGCGAAGCGGGCGCCGTTGTCGGCGAACACGGCGAAGGTGCCGAAATGGCTCTCGTCGTACTGGTTCGCGAACCAGGCCAGCGTGCCGGCCTCCTTGTCCACCAGCGGCTGGCAGTCGCGCATCATCTGGGCCACCTCGGCCTCCTTGCCGGGCTTGGCCTTGAAGCGCAGCACCAGGCCCTTGGTGACGCCTTCGAGCACCTTGGGCAGCTTGCTGCCGAGGATCCCGATCTTCGTGGTGACGGGCGCGGACGTCATCAGGCGTTGCTGGGCGCCGAAGAACGAGGCGGCGGCGGTGCCGCCCACGTGCGCCTCGCGGGCGGCCTCGTCGTCGAAGCACGAATACACGCCGAACTCGCCGCGCATGTAGCGGATGCCGAACCACGCCTGCGTGGTCTTTTCCCAGGAGACTTCCGTGGCGAGATCCTCGAGGAACGTGTCCATCGTGTCTTCGTCGGTCTGGGACTCGAAGCGGAACAGCAGGGCTTTGGTGATCATCAGGGTCCTTTCAGGTGTCTCCGGATGCCGCCTCCGGGCGGATCCGCACGTGCTTGCTTGATGCCTATCCTACCCATGAACGGCGACTGCCGCGCGGGTGTTGTCCCGTGGCGTCAACCGAGCCGCAGCGCATGCACGCCGAGGATGCCGATCAGGCCGACGGCGATCAGGTAGAACGCGATGATGTAGTTCAGCAACTTGGGCATCACGAGGATGAGGATGCCGGCGATGAGCGAGATGAGGGGCGTCAGCCCGAGATGAATGTTCACGAGGAGTCCTTGGGGTCTTGGGCGCGGCCGCGAGGTGCCGCGCGTGTCTTCAGGCGGCGATGGTAGCCGCCCGCGCCACGGACGGCCGCCCCGGCGCGCCTGCCCTACACTTGGAAATGCCCGTCTTCGAGATCAAGCCCGTCTTCATCGACGGCACCGACGCCGCCGCCGAGTGGGTCGACAACGAACATTCCGCCTGGAACGAGCCGCTGCTGCGCACCACGGCACCGCTGGCCGAGCGCTGGGCGGCGCCAGCGCTGGAGCTCTACCGCTCCGAGAAGAGCGCCACCGCGGTGCTGTTCCACCCCACGGCCCATGTCGTGTCGCAGGGCGTGCGCGACGAGCTGTCGCACTTCCCGGAGCTGGAGTTCCTGCCGGTGCAGGTGGCCGGCTACGGGCAGTTCTACGCGATGCACGTGCTCACCAGCTGCGAGTTGCCGCCGGGCAGCCAGGCCGACCGGGGGCCGGGCACCGACATCGCGCTGATCCACGCATTCCCGAAGTCGTTCGAGGCGCCGGCCCCGTTCTTCCGCATCCGCCATCCCGGCACGCTGACGGCCGACGGAACGGCGGTATGCGTTCCCGACATCTATGCGAGCGAGGCGGCCGCCACGGCGGTGATGCGCGTCGCGGGCAAGTTCCTGCGCGCCGTGCGCGTGCCCACCACGCGGGATCCCGGCCGATGATCGCGTAGCGCCCATCCGGTGCGGCGGCTTCAGGTGCGGTAGCTCGCGTCCATCCGGTCGAGCTTGCGCAGCAGCGCGGGCCACACGAAGGCGCCGCCCTGGCTGGCGGTCTGCACGCGCATGGATTCGGCCACGCCGGCCACGATCTCCGGGTGCACCTGCGTCAGCGGACCGCCGGCCTGCGCCGCGAGCTGGATCTGGCAGGTGGTCTCGAACATGTACATCGCCAGGAACGCATCGGCGATGGACCGGCCCACGGTCAGCAGGCCGTGGTTGCGCAGCATCAGGTAGTTGGCGTTGCCGAGGTCGGCCTGCAGGCGCGGCTTCTCCTCGTCGCGCAGGGCCACGCCCTCGTAGTCGTGGTACGCCAGCGAGGCCAGCACGAAGGTGGACTGCTGCGAGATCGGCAGCACGCCGGCGGCCTGCGCGCTGACGGCCACGCCGGCGCGCGTGTGGGTGTGCAGCACGCACTGCGCGTCGTCGCGCACCGCGTGGATCGAGCTGTGGATCACGAAGCCGGCGCGGTTGACCGGGAAGACGGAGTCGCCGCGCTTGTTGCCGTCCTGGTCGATCAGCACCAGCGACGACGCGGTGATCTCGTCGAACATCAGGCCGTATGGATTGATCAGGAAGCTGTGGTCGTCTCCCGGCACGCGCGCGCTGATGTGCGTGAACACCAGGTCGCTCCAGCCGTAGGCGGCCACGAGCCGGTAGCAGGCGGCGAGGTCGCAGCGCAGCTGCCATTCCTCGGCGCTGACCTTGTCCTTCAGGGACGGAATGTGCATGACGATCTCCTTCGTTGGCATCGGCCGCGGCGGCGCGGCTGAAGGCTTGACTTTGAACGCGATTGCTCAGCCCGGCCGCTGGTCGGTGGACGGCTTCTGCCAGAGGTTGATGCCGCCCTCGACCGCATGCCGGGCTATCGCCGCCAGTTCTTCCGGCGCGAAATCGAGGCGCGCCATCGCGCCGGCCAGGTCGACGATCTGCTCGGGCCGGCTGGCGCCGATCAGCGCGGAGGTGACGCGCGCGTCGCGCAGCACCCACGCCGTGGCCATCTGCGCGAGCGTCTGGCCGCGCGACTTCGCGATGTCGTTCAGGGCATGCACGTGCGCGAGGTTCGCGGCGTTGAGATGCTCCGGCTTCAAGGAGCCGCCGCCGGGCCGGTTGATGCGCGCGTCCGCGGGCACGCCGGCGAGGTACTTGTCGGTGAGCAGCCCCTGCGCCAGCGCGCTGAAGGCGATGCAGCCGGCGCCGGTGTCTTGCAGCGCGTCCAGCAGGTCGTGCTCGATCCAGCGATTGAGCAGGCTGTAGGACGGCTGGTGGATCAGCAGCGGCACGCCCAGCGACTGCAGGATGGCCGCCGCCTCGCGCGTCCTGGCCGCCGAGTAGCTGCTGATGCCCACGTACAGCGCCTTGCCCTGGCGCACCGCCGTGGCGAGCGCGCCCATGGTCTCCTCCAGCGGCGTGTCGGGGTCGAAGCGATGCGAGTAGAAGATGTCGACGTAGTCCAGGCCCAGGCGCTTCAGGCTCTGGTCCAGGCTCGCCAGCACGTACTTGCGCGAGCCGCCGCCCTGGCCGTACGGGCCGGGCCACATGTCCCAGCCGGCCTTGGTGGAGATCAGCAGCTCGTCGCGATGCGGCAGGAAGTCGCGACGCAGGTGCTCGCCGAAGTTGGTCTCGGCGCTGCCGTACGGCGGTCCGTAGTTGTTGGCGAGGTCGAAGTGCGTGATACCGAGGTCGAAGGCCGTGCGCAGCATGCGGCGCTGCGTCTCGAACGGCGTCGAGTCGCCGAAGTTGTGCCAAAGGCCCAGCGAGATGGCGGGCAGCTTCAGGCCGCTGCGGCCGCAGGTCCGGTAGGGCATGCGGCCGTCGTAGCGCAAGGGTTCGGCGGAGTAGGTCATCGCGGGCAGGTCGCTGTGGAGACAGCCGCGATTCTCTCGCCATCCGGAGCCAGCAGGGCAAGTGAATCGAGCGCCCGCCATGCCGCAATGGTGATCAGTCGTCGATGCGCGTGACCTTGGTGCCCTGCAGCGTCGCGCCCGCCATGATGCCGGCGTTGGTCATGATGAAGGCCACCGTGGGTGCCTGCGCCGCGTTGGCGTCGACGGCACCGTTGGCGCCGACCGTCAGCAGCGCGACGGAGGCGTCGACGCCACCCGACCAGCCGTGGCTGTCCTTGAAGCGCTGCAGCGCGTCCTCGGTCAGGAACAGGAAGACCAGCGCGCGCGACTGCGCGCCGATCTGCCAGCCCACCGAGCCGGTGGTGGTGCGGTAGTAGCCCTCGAAGCGACCGTGCTCGCGCAGCTCGCCTTCGCCGTACGCGCCGCCCACCACGAGGCCGGCCGAGATCACGCGCGGGAACACGAGCACGCCGCGCGCCTTGGCCACCAGCTCGCGCGAGCCGGGGTTGCTGGCGTACACGCGGTCCAGCGTCTCCTGGTAGCTCGCGTCGACGGCGTGGCGCGATTCGGCGGTGCTTGGTCCGCCACCTTCGGCAGGCTTGGTGACGCTGGCGGTGGTCGAGCAGCCGGCAAGCGCGGCGGCCGCGACGAGCGTGGCGAAGGGGAGGATGCGGGCGGTCTTCATGGTGAGCGAGTCCTTGTGGGGTGGCACGGCCGATCGGCGACCGGCGCGTGCGAGGTGACGAACCCTGACGGCAAATGCGATGCCAGGGGGGAACTCGACCATCCTGCCCAGGGCCTTCACCCTCGCGCGTGCCAGGACGACGCGCTCCAGGTCGGCGCCGCCGCCTTGATGATCTCGAGGACTTCGGGCGGGAGGTCGTCCGCGCCCGTGAGTTGACGCACCTCCAGGACGTCGTCCGAGCCGAGACCCGACGGCGCGCGCAGCGCCCACGAGATCGCCTCCTCCAGCGATCCCGCTTCGATGATGTAGAAGCCGCCGACCAGTTCCTTGGACTCGGCGAACGGGCCATCGACGACGTAGCGCTTCCCGTCGGCCACCCCGATGCGCGCGCCGCGCGCCGCCGGGTTCAGGCCTTCGGATGCCACGAGGACGCCGGCCTGGTGCATCTCCTCGTTGAACCGCATGTACGCCGTGAGGAGCGCCGCGTCCACGCCGGCGCCGGCCTCCGCCTCTGAATCGTTCGGGCCCGCCTGGGCCGTGATGATGAATCGCATCGACGTTCTCCATGGATTGAAGGGTGCTTGCGTGCCACGACGAACGACGGGCCGGAAAATCGACACGTCTTCGAAGGGCTTGGCAAGAGCCGACCTGAAAGCCGCTCGCTCAGGCCAGCACGTCTTGCACCGAGGCGAACGCCACGACGCTGGCTGCCGACCGCATCAATTCGGTATCCGCCGTGACGAGCGCGTCGGCCTGAAGCTGGGTCAGCGCCAGGTATTCGGCCGTGAACGTGTCGCCCCAGCCGAGTTGCTGCGCAAGTCTCCAGGCCACCTGCTGCAGCGCGCGATCGCCCAGGAGTCGAATGCGCAGCTTCCTCAGGGTGGCGAGGCGCATGTCGGCTTCCTTGCGGGTGAGCGCGCCCGTTCGCACCTGCGCGTAAAGGTGCGCGAGGACCTGCGAGCGCAGGAGCGTGGGGGCCAGCAATCGATGGCGCGTCGGGATCTCGGCGTTTCGCGCGGCGAGCGCCAGCGCGGCGTCTGGCCCCAATACGAATCGTGTCATCGGGACTCCCGGAAGAAGGTCAACACGACGGCAATATGCCATAGGCCCCGTCAAACAGCCCCGCAAATGCGACCTTGCTCGCGGGACTGGCCGCGCGGTCGCCATGCCATCCTTGCGACATGTTGGTGAGCGCTGTGCTCGCAGCTGCGACATCTGGAGATGCGAACATGAAGACTCTTCCTTCCCTGCTCTTCGCCCTGGCCACGGCCGGTGCGTTGGCTAGCGAGCCGGCGTCGGCGATGAACGTGCCGTCGGGGCCGGGACTGATGCGCTGCACCGTCGTGGTCGGCCGCCTGTCGAGCCCGGAAATCGTCGATCGCATGCCGCTCCTGACGTGGGCCCAGGGATACCTCTCCGGCATCGCGTCGGTGGCGACCGCCTTCGACGGGACGTCCGACGTGGAGGTGCCGGCCTACGACGAACTGCAGCCGCGCATCCTCGCGCTTTGCAAAGCGGAGCCGACGTCGGACCTGTTCCACGTCGCTCGCAAGCTGTCGGCCGGACGGGTCCGGGGTCCGGCGAGCCCGCCGAAAGCGGGCGCTCGCGGCTGACGGCAGGCCGGATCAGTCGCCGGCCTTCGCGCCGCCAGACTGCCGCCGGAACTGGGCCGGCGTGCATCCCACCGTGCGGTGAAAGGCGCGGTGCAGGCTGGCCTCGCTGCCGAAGCCCAGGCGATCGGCGATGGCCTTCACGGGCTCGTGGGACGCGGCCAGCGCCTCGCCCACCTGCCGGAGCTTGACGCGGCGCAGCCAGTCGCCGGCGGCCAGTCCTGTGCCGGCCCGCACGTGGCGGGCGAAGCTGCGCGGCGCCATGCGCAGGTGCGTGCTCGCGGCGGCGAGGGTCAGCTCCTGCGCCGCGCAGCGCTGCGCGAAGACCAGTGCCCGGCGCAGGCGGACATCCTCGATCGCGATGAGCTCGACGGGTCGGAACACCGGCAGCCATTCCCGCGGGCGCGGCAGCATCAGCACGTCCTCGATGTCGCGCAGCGCGTCCGGGGAAAGGCGTTCGCCGAGCGCGGAGGTCATCAGCGGCAGATACCCGCTCGGTCCGGCCGCCGTGCGCACGCCGCGATCCTCGACGAGCGCTTCGTCGAAGCGCCAATCCACGCGGCCATGCCGGCGCGCCAGCGCGTCTCTCAGCCACCAGGCCGCGGTCGCCGCGCGCCCGTCCAGCCGTCCCGCGCCGGCCAGCAGCGCGACACCCGTGCAGTAGCTCCACAGCGGCGTCGACGCGGGCAACTCGCGAAGGGCCCGGACCACCGGCGCCAGGGAGGCGATGGCCGCGCCCAGTCCGGCCTCGGAGACCGCCCACACGCCGGGGACGAGCCATGCGTCGCAGGCCGCCTCCGTGAATGCATGCGAAGGCAGCAGCCGCGGACCGTCTTGCGCGCCCTCGACCGGCGCGCCGTCGAGGCTCGCCCAGGTCACGCGGAAGAGTTCGCGTCCGGCTCGCAGGTTGGCCGCGCGCGCCATGTCGGCCACGGCGAACAGGCCCGAAGGCATGCAGCCGTCGAACAGCAGGAATCCAAGGTCGAGACGGGGCAGGCGGCGGGTTGGCATGAATGGGAAGGATTTTGTCATTTCAGGCCATTGGCGTCACGATCCCCGGCCGCCAAAGTGGTGTCGTCCCCACCCCTCGTTCGCCGCCATGAAGATCACGACCCTGCGCAATGCCACGCTCCTGCTGGAATGGCAGACAAGCTCCGAGCCCGTGGCGCTGCTCGTCGACCCGATGCTCGCCGCGCGCGGCGTCCTGCCGCGCCTTCGCCTCGCCGGCGGGGCGGGGCGGCGCAATCCGCTGGTCGAGCTGCCGCCGGCCGCTCCGGAACTCCTGGGGCGCACCACGCACGCGCTGATCACGCACTGTCAGCGCGGGCACTTCGACCACCTGGACAGCGCGGGCCGCCGCTTCCTGCGCGAACGCGCGACGCCGGTGTTCTGCGCGCCGGGCGACGCGGCCTGGCTCGCGCAACGTGGCCTGGCGGCCGTCGCGATGTCCGCCGCCGGCCGCCAGCCCTTCTTCGGCGGCCACATCACGCCGGTGCCGTGCGTGCATGGCCGCGGCTGGATCGGCCGCCTGATGGCGCATGGCGTCGGCTGGTTCCTCGAGCTGCCCGGCGAACCCAGCGTCTACATCGCGGGCGATACCCTCCTGACCGATGACGTGGCGCGTTTGCTCTCCGAGCGGCGGCCCGACATCGCCATCCTTCCCGCCGGCGGCGCGCGCTTCGACCTCGGCTCCGAAATCCTGATGGACGCCGCCGACGTCTGCACCGCCGCACGACTGTCCGACGGCCTCGTGATCGCGAACCATCTCGAGGCGCTCGACCACTGTCCGGGCACGCGCGAGTGCGTGCGCCAGCTGGCGGACGCCGCCGGCCTGGGCGCCCGCGTGCTGGTGCCGGAGGATGGCGAGACGGTGCGCTACGAGCTGCCGGTGCCGGCGTGATCGGTCCGCTGTAGCCCCCTTGTTTGCCCGGTCCGGTTTGCGGCCATAGGGATAGGCGAGGTCCGACGCGAGGTTGAAGCTTTGCCCGGACTGCACTTGCTTCGACATGTCTCGGCAACGGTACTCGATGTGTCGTGTCGACGGCAGTGCGATGTCGCGTTCGAATTTTTCTCGATCCCGAAACCGGGGAAGGCATCATGACAAACGAACAATCGCGCGGACTGCCCGACGCCGCCAAGTACACGATCACGGGCCAGTCGGCCGCACGGCTGGCTTCCCTGATGGGCATATCGAGGGAATCGCTGAGTGGCTTGACCGTCGATCAAGTGAGGGAGCGCTTCCCGATCCAGCTCAATCCCCGCTGGTTCTGGTTCGAACAGATCTGCGGAACCGTCGTCAAGACCGATCCCGCCACCGGCGTCGCGTACCCGGTCCCGTATGCCACCGTCGACGTCGACGACACCGAGTGTTCGTTCCTCGGCTATTTCCCCGCCGGCTCGCCGTGGGCCTGGCATTTCCCCATTCGTTGCACGACGCATGTCATCGCGACGACGCAGACCGACGCCTGCGGCAAGTTCTGCGTCTGGGTGCCCCGCTGGGACATCGAATGGGTGCTGCGGTATCGCCTCGAGCGCCGGTGCTATCCCGTCATCCTGCAGCGTCCGACGCTCGTCGACATCATCCGGCAGCTGGTGCCGGAGGGCGACCCGGCCACGCTGGGCGACCACGAATTCGGGCGGCTGGTCAACGCCGTCGCGGAGAAGTTCGGGGGCGACGCGGCCGCGCAGGTCGCGGGCCTGCGATCCAGCGGCGGGTTCGGCGCAAGCACGTCGTCAGCCCGTGCCGCGCTCGCCGCCCCGGCACGGCTGTCGCAGCTCCGTCCGCCGTTGCCGGCCGAACTGCGCGGACCCAAGGCCGCGGGCGATCGCATGCATCCCGGCGTCGCGACGCTGGCCGGCCGCCTGGGCGTCAAGGCCAAGGATCTCGCAGCGGTGGATCCGCGCCGCTGGATCGGCCCTTTCATGCGCTGCTACGACGTGATCGTGCCCGAGTGGGTGCCGATCTTCGAGGTGCCCGACATCAGCATCACGGTGCTGCAGGACACCGCCGGCACGGGCACGCCGGTGCCGATCTGCGGCCCCGTCAACTTCGGCATCTCCTGGGAATCGACGCCGATCGGGCCGCTGACCCTGCAGGCGGGCCCCAACGCGTTGGCGGGCGTGCCGTGCGGCCCGACCTCGATCCCTTGCGGCAGCGAGCCGGCCATCGTGACGGCGGGGCTGCTGCCCGTCACGGGCGACCCGTCCGTCTATGACAACGTCAAGGGTTTCGCGGTGCGCACCAACCGGCCCCATCCGTCGGGGATGTTCATCGATCCGCTGCCCCTGCCGGCCGGACAGGCGCCGTTCTGCGGCGACCTGCTCCTCTACGGGTGCAACCAGACGGATCCGGACGCGACGCAGTACCGGCTGGTCCATACCTACAGCAGCGATGGCGGTGCCACGTTCACGGCCCCGACGCCGTTCGTCGGTCTCACATGGAAGCTCTATCGACTGAACGGCATGGGGACGGGTGAGTGGCATGTCGTCTCGGCCGATGCCCAGGGCTGGTATCCGATCGCCCTGCCGGCGGGACCCAATCCCTGGCTGCCCGAGAGCCTGCTCCTGGACTGGGACACCACCGGTTTCGCCGACGGCCTGTACGTCGTCACGCTGGACCTCGGGTCCGCGGGCGTGGTCACGTCCAGTTCCGCGCCGGTCGCCTTCAGGGTCGACAACAAGCCGCCGACCGGCGCGTTCGCCGTCGCCACCGCGTCCTCCGCGGGGGGACCGTTCACGCCGATCGACACGGTCTGCCCCGTCGTGTCGCGAGGTACGACACCCACCGACGTCTACTTCCAGGTGACGCTGCCGGCGGCGGCCGCGCATCTCCGGTCGGTGTCCATGGCCACCTCGGGATGCGGCGCCGGCGACTTTGCCTTCATCTCCGGCACCGGGGGCTTCAACGAACCGCCTGGAGGTACCGCGTACGACTACTGGCACACGGATGTCGCGGCCGACGCGCAGACGCTGACGGCCGTCTACCTGCTGCCGGCAAGTGCTCAGGAGGGCACCTACGTCTTCAGCGGCGTGGTCGCCAGCCGGGCCTTCAACCCCGACGGCGGGGACGGCGGCCAGCATGCGACTCCACCGTGGCAGTACGACCCGCAGGACGTCTACATCACGCCCTTCAGCGCGTTCTCCGTGATCAACCGGTAGCGGCGCTCCCGTGCAAGGCTGGCTCGATCCGCTGCTCGCGGTCCTCGCGACCTGGCGGGTCAGCCACCTTGTTGCCCGAGAGGACGGACCCTTCGACATCGTGACCCGGTGCAGGATCGCGGCAGGCACGGGCCGCCTGGGGCGCCTGATGGACTGCCCCTACTGCCTGAGCCTTTGGGTTTCCGTGCCGTTCGCGGCATGGCTGGCCAGCGACTGGGGGCACGGCCTCGCGCTCTGGCTTGCCATCTCCGGCGGCGCCTGCCTCGTCGAACAGGTGTCGGCCTTTCTCGTCGCCCGGGCCGCGATACCGGTCACGGAACTGCCGCTCCACGACAAACTGCCAGGAGAGATCGAACCATGACTTGCTGCTCCGGCCGCCGCGCCGCCGTCGTTGCGCCCCTGTTGGCCGCCGCCGTTCCTCCTCCGGGTCGCAGCATGCCGGCCGCCGGCGGACTGCTCACCTACACGGGAGACGCCGCGCTGGCCCTGCGCGGACCCGCGAGCGGAAGCATCTATCGCGTCGCTCCGAACGGACGGCCCTTCGAGGCCGACCTTCGCGACGTCGATGCGTTGCTGCGATGCGGCCTTTTCACGGTGTCCCTGCCCCCGCCGTCGCGTCCAGCGTGATCGGCTGCTCGAGGTCGTCCGGGCCCGGGTCCTGTCCCAGGGGTCGCGCGCGCACCAGCCAGTCGATCATCCAGGCGACCGTGGTCTGGTCGCGCTCGAGGTAGTGCGTGTGGGCACCCAGGCCCAGGCACACCTCCACCTCGCGCGCCGCGTGCAGCAGGGCCTCGGCCGGCGGTGCCGGGTTGAAGCCCGTGTAGACGTCGACGCGTCCGAACGGGTCGTGGCCCACCTCGTTGGCCATCGGATGCTCGAGCACCGGGTGGTGCGCCGCGTTGCTCCACAGCCAGCGGCCCACGTAGTCGCCGCTGCAGAACGCGTTCACCCAGCGCTGTGCGCCGATGTCGGCGGCGCGCGGGCCGAACACGTTGCCGTTCTTCGCGGTCACCCAGGCGTACAGGCCCGGGAAGCGCGCGCCATAGAGCTGGCGCAGCGGGCAGCCGAGCGTGAGCAGGCTCATCGGCGGCAGCGGCCGGCCATCGAGCAGCGGCTCGTCGTCGGGCGTGGGCGCGAGCTGCGCGCGGCTCGTGAGGAAGCGCAGCAGCTCCGCGCTGATCACGGTGCCCTGGCTGTGCGCCACCACCACCACGCGGTCGTAGTCCTGCGACTGCACGTGGCGCAGCAGAGCGGCGTAGCGCGAGAAGATGTGGGCGCGCGGGATGTTGGTGCGCGGGAACTCGCGGAAGTGGTTGTCGACGTCCATGGCCACGTCCAGCGGCCCGCGCAGCGACGGGATGCGGCGCGACAGCTGGCCGCCCAGCAGCGACAGCGTCGCGCCGACGCCGGCCGCGCTGAACACCAGCGCCTGCAGCGGATCGAACAGGGTCTGCGTGGCGCTGGCCACCACCGACTCGGTGACGTCCAGCAGCGCCACGAGCGCGGTGAGGCCCATCCGGTCGAGGCGGCTCGTCACCATGCCTTGCTCGAAGACGGTGGTGAGGAACAGCAGCGCGATGCCCAGGCTCAACGTGACGCCGAGGAAGCTGATGACCGCCACCACCAGGTCCAGCCAGCGGTAGCCCGTAGTGAGCCAGCGGCCCAGCGCGCGCGCGTGCTGCGTCCGCCGGCGCAGCGTGGCGGCGGCGTGCTTCGGCCGCAGCTTGTCGAGCGCCCGCTGGTGCGCGTCGCGCCGCGAATCGGCGATCAGCTTCAGCTCGGCGGCCACGCTGGGCGTGAACATCGCCAGCAGCCAGGCCACCAGCACCAGCAGCAGCGTGGCCAGCAGCGAGAACGCGCTGGTGCTCCTGACGTAGCGATCGTCCAGCACGGCGTGCGCGCTGGGCAGCGCTTGTCGCGCGGCCGCCTGCTTGGCGTTCTGGCTGGTCCACATGCACACGTTGGTGCCGGCCGATGCCGCGGGCCTGGGGGCCTTGTCGGACGGCTCGAACGCGAAGATGCACGGCCGGTAGCCGGCGCCTTCCACCGAGGCGTCGAGAAGGTTGTTGACCAGTGCCCAGAGGGTCATGGTCACCGCCAGGAACATGCCCAGCGACACGGTGATGCCCAGGCGGCCGGTGCCGATGCTCGCGCGCGACGCATAGCCCGACTCGCGGCGCGCCACGAAGCCGGCGAGGAACCACGCGACCAGCAGCGGCCCGGCCAGGATCCACCACCACTTGATCATCAGCAGCACCGCCTCGGTGGAGAACAGCGCCGCGTGCACCCACACGTCGCGCCAGGCCGGCGCGGCCAGCACCTGCGTCTCGTGCACGGCGCTGCCCAGCATCAGCAGCGTCGCCGCGGCCCACATCCAGCGGCCCACCACGTGCACCAGCGGGAAGCGGTCGTCGGCGATGCGCAGCGCCACCTCGTTGGCCATCGTCAGCAGGGTGAGGAACGTGATCGCCGTGATCCATTGCAGCGCGCCGGGCGCCAGGAACAGCGCGACTAGCGCCACGGCGGCGAGTGCGGCCGGCAGCGCGGCCTGCAGCCATTTCCCATCGCCCCAGCGATAGCCCAGCCGCAGCAGCGACAGCAGCACCAGCGCGCCGGCCACGCCGCGGTGCAGCCACAGCTCGCGCGCCGCCGCGGCGGCGGCGTCCGCCGGAACCGCCGCGACGTCCGGTGCCACGCCCGAGGTGAAGCCCAGGCACACCAGCAGGATGCCCAGCAGCGCGAGCTGCGTGAACAGCAGCGCGAGGCCGTTGACGAACAGCCAGTCGAGGCCGATCTGCAGCCAGGCCACCGTGGTCCACGCGCGCCGGTACACGCCCGCGCCGCGCGCCTTCGGGTCGCGCGAGCGTGCGAGCTGGCCCCACATCTCGTCGACCGTCTCGCGGCCCAGCTTGGACAGACGGAAGACGAGCGTGAACAGCTCCGACACGATGCGCGGCATCGAGCCGGACAGGCGCGACAGGTCGGCCCAGTACATCTCGTAGACGTCGACGCGGGCGGTCGTGTCGTCGGCGTCGCCTTCGAGCCGGTCGGGGCCGACGTCGTGGCGATCCAGTGTGATGCAGGTGGTCTCGTAGGTCTCCGGGCTCGCGCCGTTGCGCACGTGCTTGGACAGCAGGTAGTTGGTGACGGCGATGCCGCGATCCTCGCCGGTGGGCGGCGTGGCGACGTCGGCGGGGGCGACCGCGTGGCGCGCCGCGGGGGCCGGCGCGGCCCATTGCTGGGTCTGGAAGTCGGAGCGCGTCGACTGCAGGAACGACTTCATCAGCGGCCGGTCCTCGCCCCTGGGCGTGGCCGGCGAGGCGTGGGCGGCGCGCGGCTGCGCGTGGGCCTGCGGCTGCAGCGGCGGCACGCGAAGCGTCAGGTCCTCGGTGGCCGAGGAGGTGTAGCAGGTGCCTTCCGGCGCCGACGACACCAGCAGGTCGACGACGGCGCGCGCGGTCTCGCCGGGCTGCTGGTCCGCCACGCCGTGGACGGCGATGACGGCGACGCGGGGGGTGGGCAAGGCGGGTCTCCTCGGCGCGATGCAACCGGGCCGCGATGCGGCCCGGTGCGCCGCGCCACCTTAGAGACCCACCGGGGGAGCGTCAAGGCGACGCGCCCCAAGGACAGGGGGGGCCTCGGCCCACGCCATCGCGCGGCGCTGCCGGCGATCAAGCCTCGACCGGCGCCTCCTTGAACGGCGTCAACGTGCCCGCGGCCAGCAAGGCCTGGCGGCGCTGCACCTCGAGGGCCATCAGCTGGACTTCCAGTCCGATGCGCTGGGCCTCGGCCTGCTCGCGTTCGAGCCGGATGCGATCGGCCAGCTCGAGTTCGGGATCCTGCGCGCAGCAGTGCGCCAGCTCCGGGTCGTAGACCACGCCGTCGGTGGGCACGGTGACCAGCGTGGCGTGCTGCGTCGCCTCGCCGACCGGAGGCAGGCCCTTGAGGACGGCCTCGACCTCTTGCCGCAGCGCCGCCGGGATCTGCCCGATCTCCGCCGGCGTGAGGACGGGCGAGACGTAGTTGCCTTCGATCACCTGGAACGTGACGGCGACCACCCGGGTGGAACTCTGGTAGACGTCGACCACCTTGCGCACGAAATAGGTCACCGCGTAGCAGCGGTTGTTGTTGACCAGCGTGCGCTGCGTGGTGGAGACCGTCTCGGAGTCCTCGTAGCTGCTGACGGTGACGGAGCGCTGCAGGTCGGTGTACTGCGACGCCTGCTGCGCCACCGACACGAACTGGCTGGAGCTGGTCTGGGTCGCGAGGCTGTCGAGGGAGCTCGAGCTCGACGACGAGCTCGAGCCGCCGCTGCCGCCCAGGCTGAACAACCCCAGGTTGATGCCGCCGCTTGCGCCGACGTTGGTGCTCGAGGTCTGGCTGTTGAGGACCTGCTGCAGCGCGCTCGAGTCCTTGCTGTTCTGCTGCTGGTGGACGGCCGAGACGAACTGGGCGAAGGTGGTCTGCACCGAGTAGCGCTCCGTCTCCGACGTGGTGCGGCGATAGCGGTCGCTCTGGTACAGGTTCATCTTCTCGCCCGGCAGCAGCGTCAGCGTGTAGGCCAGGCCGCCGTGCTGCTTGCCGACGAGGCACAGCGAGTGCGCATAGATGACGGTGACGACGATGCGCCCGCGCGCGAAGGCGGCCACGGTGTCCTCGCTGCCGAGCGGCAGCGTCGCGCTGCGCGTCTCGTTGAACGTGATGCAGGTGGACTTGGTGCGCCACGCGGGGTCGCACGGGCTCTGGCAGCATGCGTCCTGCGTCGGCAGGGTGACCGGCGTGCTGCCGATGGTGGGATCGAGTGGGGTGTCGTTGCCGGGCATGGCGGGCTCCTTGGATTTCAGATGGCCGATAGCCCAGTGTTCGCGACTCCCTTGCCGCGATGAATCCCTAGCGGGCAATTCAAACGCGGGGGGGTGCTCAGACCACCGAATCCCACGGCGCCGACAAGCGCAGCGCGCCGTGGATGATGCCCACCATGGAGTACGTCTGCGGGAAGTTGCCCCACAGCTCGCCGGTATCGGGGTTCATGTCCTCGCTGAGGATGCCCGCCGGATTGCGCCGCGCGAGCAGCGCCTCGAAGGCCTCGCGCGCCTCGTCGCGGCGGCCGATGCGCGCCAGCGCGTCCACGCGCCAGAACGAGCAGATGTTGAACGTGGTCTCGGGCCGGCCGAAGTCGTCGGCGGCCTCGTAGCGGCGCATGAACGGGCCGTCGCAGAGGGTCTTCTCCATCGCCTCGACGGTGCTGATGAAGCGCGGGTCGTTGGGCGGAACGAAGCCCACCTCGCCCATCAGCAGCACGCTGGCGTCGAGCTCGCTGCCGCCGAAGCTCTCGGCATAGGCCTGGCGCTTCTCGCTCCACGCGAACTGAAGGATCTTGCTGCGGATCACGTCGGCGCGGTCGCGCCAGAAGCGCGCGCGATCGGGCAGGGCGACGCGCAGCGCGATGTGCGCGAGGCGGTCGCACGCGGCCCAGCACATCAGCGACGACGACGTGTGGATGCGGGCGCGCGTGCGCAGCTCCCAGATGCCCGCGTCGGGCTGGTCGTGCAGGCGCCAGGCCTGTTCGCCCATGGTCTCCAGCGCCGCGAAGTCGGCCGCGTCGCCGCGCCGGAACAGGCGATGGTCGTGGAACGACTGCGCCGCGGCGAGGATGATGTTGCCGTAGGTGTCGTGCTGGAAGTGCTCGTGGGCCTGGTTGCCGACGCGCACCGGCCCCATGCCGCGATAGCCCTGCGCCTGCGCCACGATGGACTCGGTGAGCTCGCGCTCCAGGCCGATGCCGTACAGCGGCTGCACGTGGCCGGTGCCGGCCTCCTTGTGCAGCACGTTGGTGAGCCAGCCGAGGTACTTCTCCATCGTGCCCACTTCCGACAGCCCGTTGAGCGCGCGCACCACGAAGAACGCGTCGCGCAGCCAGCAGAAGCGGTAGTCCCAGTTGCGGCCGCTGTTCGGAGCTTCCGGCAGGCTCGTGGTCATCGCCGCGACGATGGCGCCGGTCTCCTCGTACTGGCACAGCTTGAGCGTGATCGCGGCGCGGATCACCGCGTCCTGGTACTCGAGCGGCAGCGCCAGGCGGTTGACCCAGTGGCGCCACATCAGCGAGGTCTGGTCCTCGAATTCGCGCGCGGTGTCGTCGATGCCGCCGGCCATGGTCTCGTCGGCGCCCAGGAACAGGCTCATCTCGCGATCCAGCGCGAACCACGTGCCGTCCATCAGGTACGTGATGGGCACGCTGGTGTTCAGGCGCAGCGTGATCTCGGGCAGCACGAAGCGCACGTGGTGGCTGCCGCGCGTGACCTGCGGCTGGTCGGCGCCCCAGCCGCCGTGCGGACGCACCGTGACGCGGATGCGCGGCCGACCCGATAACGCCCGGATGCGTCGAACGAGCTGGGCCGGACGAAACACGCGGTCGCGCGTGACGAAGCGCGGCGCGAAATCGACCACCTCGACGCACTGTCCCTGTGCGTCCCACATGCGGGTGCGCAGGATGGCCGTACCATGGTCGTACGATTGCTCGTGCCGCGCCATGTCCGCAATCTCCAAAGACATGGCGCCGGACTCGGGTACGCCGTTTGCCGACTGCATGAGCGCGTCGAAGACGGGCGTGCTGTCGAAGCGCGGCATGCAACACCACACCACGTGGGCCGTGGAGTCGACCAGGGCACTGACGGCGCAGTTGCCGATCATCGCCAGATCCAGCGATGCGGCGGGCGCGTTCGATTTGACCGGGGATGGGCTCATTTGATGGGCATGCCTTCGGTAGCTGAGAGTGGATCGTCCATTGAACAAAGATAGAAACCAGGGAACGATTGTTCCGCCGGCAAGCTTCGGGCCTGCCTTCCTCCGTTGGCCGATCGTACAGACGATCCGGCTGCAACTCCGTTTCCTGCTGCCGCTGATCGCCGTGGTGATCGCGACGGCCTGGCTCGTGCTGCCCGTGGTGGACGGCGTCACGCTGCGCTGGTTCTCGCGCGATCTCGATAGCCGGGGCGCCGTCGTGGCCAATGCCTTGTCCGACTCCGTGGTGGAAGCGGTGCGGGCGAACCGGCCGCGCCAGCTGGAGAAGCTGTTCGATCGCGCCGTCAACGATGAACGCCTGTTCGCCATCGGCCTGTGCAGCCCCGACGGCCAGATGCTGGTGCGCACGCCAGCATTCCCGCCCGACCTGAACTGCTTCGACGCGCTGCAGATCAGCTCCAAGCGCGACCCGCGGCTGCTGCTGTCCGGGGGGCCGGTGCACGTGGCGATGCACGACGTGATCGACCAGCCGCATCTCGTGGCCGCCGACGCCGCCAGCGACGCAGCCAGCGCGCCGTCCGTCGCCGCGTCCGCTGCAGACGGTGGTGCGGCCGCGGCCGCCGCCGCGGCGGCTTCCGAGGCCACCGCGCAGGCCGCGCCGGTCACGGTGGGCCGCCTCGTGCTGCTGCACGACCTGAGCTTCATCGAGAAGCGCAGCCAGGACACGCGGCGCTACCTCGTCGGCCTCATCGCGCTGCTGGGCATGGTGATGGCGCTGATCACGATGGTGGTGGCGCAACTGAGCTGGCGCGGCTGGGTGGCGGGCGTGCGCGCGGTGCTGCGCGGCGAGGGCATCATCAGCCCGTTGACCGGTTCCTCGGCCGCCGCGGCGGCGCAGATGCAGCCGTTCGCCGCCGACCTGCGCGAGCGCCTGCGCGACCTGGAGGACGAGTACCGCCGCATGCAGGGCCCCGAGGCCGACTGGAGCGCCGAGCGGCTGCAGGCGCTGCTGATGACGCAGCTGCGCGGCGACCAGGTGATCGTGGTGTCCAACCGCGAGCCCTACATCCACGAGCACACCAAGGACGGCCGCGTGGTGGTCAAGCGGCCCGCCAGCGGCCTCGTGACCGCGGTCGAGCCGGTGATGCGCGCGTGCTCGGGCACCTGGATCGCGCACGGCAGCGGCGACGCCGACCGCGAGGTGGTGGACGCCCACGACCGCGTGGCCGTGCCGCCGGGCCACGCCGACTACCAGTTGCGCCGCCTGTGGCTCACGCCCGAGGAGGAGCAGGGCTACTACTTCGGCTTCGCCAACGAAGGGCTCTGGCCGCTGTGCCACGTGGCCCACGTGCGGCCGGTGTTCCGCGAGTCCGACTGGGAGGCCTACAAGGCCGTCAACCAGCGCTTCGCCGACGCCGTGGTGGCCGAGGCGCGCAGCGACGATCCCATCGTGCTGGTGCAGGACTACCACTTCGCGCTGCTGCCTGCCATGGTGCGCGAGAAGCTGCCCAACGCCACCATCCTCACGTTCTGGCACATCCCCTGGCCCAACCCGGAGTCGTTCGGCATCTGCCCGTGGCGGCGCGAGATCCTGCAGGGCATGCTGGGCAGCACCATCCTGGGTTTCCACACGCGCTTCCACTGCAAGAACTTCATCGAGACGGTGGATCGCTTCCTCGAGGCGCGCATCGAGCACGAGCACTCCACCATCTCGTTCCAGGAGGACGAGACGCTGGTGGAGGCCTACCCGATCTCGATCGAGTGGCCGAGTGCCGAGACCATCGCGGGCTGGTCGTCGGTGCCCGACGCGCGCCGCCTGGTGCGCGAGCGCCTGGGGCTGCCGCAGGACGTGAAGCTGGCGGTGGGCGTCGACCGATTCGACTACACCAAGGGCATCCTCGAGCGCCTCAACGCCGTGGAGCGGCTGCTGGAGAAGCATCCCGAGTGGATCGAGCGCTTCGTGTTCGTGCAGGTGGCCGCGCCCACGCGCAGCGCGCTGGAGGAGTACCGCGCGTTCCAGGAGCGCGTGGAGCGCCTGACGCTGCGCATCAACGAGCGCTTCGGGCGAGCCGGCTACCAGCCGGTGGTGCTGCTGGCCCAGCACCACGACAGCAACGCCGTCAACGAGCTGTTCCGCGCGGCCGACATGTGCATCGTCACCAGCCTGCACGACGGCATGAACCTGGTCAGCAAGGAGTTCGTGGCGGCGCGCGACGACGAGCAGGGCGTGCTGATCCTGAGCCGCTTCGCGGGTGCGGCGCGCGAGATGACCGAGGCGTTGATCGTCAACCCGTACCACGTGGAGGAGACGGCCGACGCGCTGCACCGCGCGGCGACGATGCCGGCCGCCGAGCAGCGCGCGCGCATGGCCAGCCTGCGCGCGACGGTGCGCGAGTTCAACGTGTTCCGCTGGGCCGGGCGCATGCTCACCGATGCGGGGCGCTGGCGCCTGAAGGCCCGCGTCGACGCGCGCGTGGCGCGCTATCGCGACGGCGACGCCAGGGGCCAGTGATGGGACTGTCGAACCCGCCGATGCTGCGCTCGCTGCTGGGCCCGCAAGGCCTGGAGGCACTCGAGACGCTGGTGCGCGCACCGGTCCTGTTCGCGTTCGACTTCGACGGCACGCTCGCGCCGATCCGCCCGCGGCCCGATGACGTGCATGTGTCCGCCACCATCGCGCTGCGCCTGGACAAGCTGGCGCGCGCGCGCCCCGTGGCCATCGTCACGGGCCGGCGCATCGCCGACGTGCGCGAACGCCTGGGCTTCACGCCGGCGTGGATCATCGGCAACCATGGCGCGGAGGACGAAGGCGACCCCGACGCGGCCGCGCGTGCGCACCGCGCGCTCGACGCGCTGCGCGTGCGCCTGCGCGAGCGCGAGGACGGCCTGGCCGGCGCCGGTGTGTTGGTGGAGGACAAGGGCCAGTCGCTGGCGCTGCACTTCCGCACCGCGCCCGACCGCGACGCAGCCAGCGCGATGATCGAGGACGTGCTGGCCGGCTTCACGGGCGCGCTGCATGTGTTCGGCGGCAAGCTGGTGTGGAACGCCGTGGCCGCCGACGCGCCCGACAAGGCCGTGGCCGTGCAACGCCTGATCGCGCGCGCCGGCGTGCAGGCCGCGTTCTTCGCCGGCGACGATGTCAACGACGAACCGGTGTTCGCCGCGGCGCAGCGCCAGTGGGTGACGGTGCGCATCGGCTGCGAGCGCCGCGCGTCGGCGGCGCGCTTCTGCATCGCCGGGCCGCACGAGATGGCGGGCGTGCTGGATCGGATCCTGGCGCTGGTGGGGTGAGCACGCCGCACGTTGGCGAGCCTCACTCGCACCGCACCGGCTGCACGTTCAACTGCCTCCCCGACTTGAGCACCTCGTGCGTGGCCACGCAGCGTCTTGCCGTGTCGGGCACGCGCTGCAGCAGCAGTGCCGAAGTGTTGCCGTAGCTGCAGGCCACCCAGTAGACGCTGCCGTCGCCGGCTGAGAGCGTCCAGGTGGCGCTCTCCTCGCGGCCGGCCTGCGTGATGGCATCAGGTGGCGCCGCGCCGCGTTCGCTGCCGCGCGAGACATGGATGGCAGCGTCGGACAGCGTGCGCCGCCCCGAGCGCACCTCCACCTCCCAGCCCGCGAGCAGGCTGTTGACGACGGGCGTCTCCACCAGCGCCGGTGGGCAGGTGAGGGTGGCCGCGGCCCGGGCGGCCGGGGCGGCGAAAAGCGCAAGCAGGGCAGCGCAGCTCGCGAGCGGCGGCGAGGCAATCATGGGGATCTCCTGGAACGGGTGAATCGATGGAAGACGATTCTGGTTCACCTGTTCGATGAGACCGCTTGGCGAAGTCCGCGCTTTCGCGGCGTTGGCGCCGCGGCGTGGCGAACGCCGTGGAAAAGTGGCGCTTTGGCGGTACCGCCCGCGTCGGCCGGCGACTCGGTGGCGAGCGCCGATCAGCGGCACTGCACCGACAAGGTCTCCGCCGGATCGCCCATCGTCGTCAGGCGCAGGACGGTGGTGCACTGGCGCAGTCCGGCGGGCAACGGACGCGCGACGACGGCCGTCGCGTCGCGATACAGGCAGCCCAGCCAGACGTGCGCGGAATCGCCGGCGGCGAACGACCAGGTGGACGTCTCGGTGAGACCGCTGCGCCGCGTCGACTCGGGTGCGAGCGTGCCCAGGCCGGTGGGATCGCCGTCGTAGAACGCGGCGCGTTGCAGCAGCAGCTCGCCGGATCGGCCGTGGATGCTCCAGCCCCGGGGCAGGCCATCGGGTACAGGCTGCTGCGCGAGGCTGGCAGGGCAGTGGAAGCTGGTGGCGGTGGCCGGCGTGTCGGCGGACGCGGCGGCGTGTGCGGCGGGTGGCGGCGCGACGAGGGCGAGCATGGCCATCAGCGCGAGTTCGAACGCCGGCACGCGGAGGGCAGGGAATGACACGCCGGTGGAGGAGTGGGCCATGTGCCCATTCTTGGCGCGCTCCGGCGGCGGCGCCCTGCGCCGAATGCCCGATAAACCGCGATTCGGCGCGGTGACTAGCCTCTCACAGCCCGCGCTGCGGCAACGCCAGCGTCTTCAAGGCGAAGCGCCCGTCGTTCTGGAACAGCCACACCTCCACGAAGCCCTCGCGATGCAACTGCTCGGACATGCCCGCCGACACCGGCATGGTCGACGCCAGGTGCTCCACGCTCGCGAGCGCCTTGCGCGTCAGCCCGGGCTCGACGTCGTTCTCGCGCATCACCTCGGCCCGCCAGTGATCGTGGTCGTCGAGCCGCACGCGCAGCACCACCACGGCGCGCAGCATGGGCTGCGGCGCCTCGCGGTTGATGTCGGGGCTCGAGTCCTGGTAGATCATCTGGGCGAACCCGCGCCGCACCTGGTCGACGCTTTCGGCGCGCGCGCCGAAAGCGGACAACAGGGCTGCGAGAACGCATGACGAGGCGACGACGTGGCGCATGGCGACTCCTTCGGGCATCAACGCCCATGCCCTCTTTCATCGGCTCCGCCACGCCGGAGTCGAGGCTCGCGCCGCGTAAAGTTGCCCGCCCTCCCGGCGTCCATTGACGACTGGTCACAGACGTTCCTTTTCGCAAACGCCTCGCCGTCCGCCCGCGGGCGATGCCGCGCCGGGTTAGCCTTGCGCCATGGATTCCCTGATCGCCGCCTCCGCCCGCGCGCTCGCCGCGGGCGACGCCCTCGGCGCGCTCAAGCGCGTCGCGCTGCGCGACGACCCGCCGGCGCTGGCGCTGCGCGGCATCGCGATGGCGCAGCTGGGCGACTACCCGCGCGCCCGCGACCTGCTCCGGCGCGCGGCGCGCGCGTTCGGCGCGCACGAGGAACTGGCCCGCGCGCGCTGCGTCGTCGCCGAGGCCGAGGTGGCGCTGGCGATGCGCGACTTCGCCGGTTCGCCGCGCGCGCTGGACGCGGCGGCGGCGACGCTGGTGGCCCATGCCGACCGCGCCAACGCGCTGCAGGCGCGCCTGATCGCGCTGCGCCGCCTGCTGTTGCTGGGCCGGCTGGACGAGGCGGCCGAGGCGCTGGCGTCGCTGTCCGGCGAGACCTTGTCGCCGTCCCTGGCGGCCGTGGCCGAGCTGGGCGCGATGGAGCTCGACCTGCGCTTCCTGCGCGTGGCGTCCGCGCAGGCGGCGCTGGCGCGCGCGCAGGCGGCCGCGTCCCGCGCGCGCGTGCCCGCGTTGGCGGCCGAGGTGACGCGCGCCAGCGAGGCGTTCGACCGCCCGGCCGCGCGCCGCCTCGATCGCGCCGGCGAACAGGCGCTGCGCCTGGCCGACGTGGCCGCGCTGCTGGACTCGGGCGACCTCGTGGTCGACGCCTGCCGGCGCGGCATCGGCGGCGGCGGCACGTGGTGCGCGCTGGCGCGGCGTCCGGTGCTGTTCGCGCTGGCGCGCGCGCTCGCGCGAGCCTGGCCGGGCGACGCCGATCGCGAGGCCCTGATCGCCGACGCCTTCGGCTTCCGCGACCCCGACGAGACGCATCGCGCCCGGCTGCGCGTGGAGATCGGCCGGCTGCGCGCGCTCGTCAAGCCGCTGGCCGGCGTGCAGGCCACGCCGCGCGGCTTCGCGCTGCGTCCACACGGCGGGCGCGCCGTGGCGCTGCTGGCGCCGCCCATCGAGGGCGAGCAGGCCGCGCTGGTGGCGCTGCTGTCGGACGGCGCGCCCTGGTCCACCTCGGCCCTGTCGCTGGCCCTCGGCGCCAGCCAGCGCACGGTGCAGCGCGCGCTGGCCGAGCTGGAGGCCGACGGCCGCGTGCGCGCCATCGGCCATGCGCGCGCCCGGCGCTGGCTGGCGCCGCCGCTGGCCGGATTCACGACGATCTTGTTACTCCCCGCCGCGCTGCCGTCTGAGTAGAGTCGCTTCCATCGCGCCACGAACAGGCGCAGCGGAGGACTCGACGATGACCAGCCACAACACCCGCGCAGCGAAGCGCCCCGCCGACATCGTGCGCGAATACGGCCCGTTCGAGGGCGTGCAGCGCATCCACGGCGTCACGCACGACGGCCACCAGCTGTGGGCCGCCACCGGCACCGCGCTGATGGCCATCGACACCGCCAGCGGCCAGCCCGTGCGCCGCATCGAGCAGGGCAGCGACGCCGGCACCGCGTTCGACGGCAAGCACCTCTGGCAGATCACCGAGCAGCGCATCGACAAGATCGACGTCGCCAGCGGCCGCGTGCTGGGCTCGATCCCGGCGCCGGGCGGCGGCTGCGACTCGGGCCTGACCTGGGCCGAGGGCAGCCTGTGGGTGGGCCAGTATCGCGACCGCCGCATCCACCAGATCGACCCGGCCACCGGCGCCATCGTGCGCACCATCGAGTCCGACCGCTTCGTCACCGGCGTCACCTGGGTCGACGGCGAGCTGTGGCATGGCACCTGGGAGGGCGACGAGAGCGAGCTGCGCCACATCGACCCCGCCGACGGCACCGTGCTGGAACGCCTGGAGATGCCCGCGGGCACCGGCGTCAGCGGCCTCGAGTCCGACGGCGGCGACCTCTTCTATTGCGGCGGCGGCGCCAGCGGCAAGGTGCGCGCCGTCCGCCGTCCGCGCCCGCGGACCGCCTGATCATGCAACCCAAGGAGACCCCCATGAACACCGCCACGATCACAACCAACGGCCTCGACCACCCCGTCGCCTCCCGCGATGCCTGGCTCGCCCGGCGCCTGGCGCTGCTGGCGCGCGAGAAGGAACTCACCCACCTGAGCGACCAGATCGCCCGCGAGCGCCGCGAGCTGCCCTGGGTGCGCCTGGACAAGACCTACACCTTCGACACGCCCGACGGCCCGCGCACGCTGGCCCAGCTCTTCGACGGCCGCCGCCAGCTGATGGTGCAGCACTTCATGCTCGCGCCGGGCTGGGAGCAGGGCTGCAAGAGCTGCTCGTTCATGGCCGACCATCTCGAAGGCGCGAAGATCCACCTCGAGCATCGCGACCTCACGCTGCTGCTCGTCTCGCGCGCGCCGCTGGCCGAGATCGAGCGCTTCCGCCAGCGCATGGGCTGGCCGTTCAGGTGGGTGTCCGCGCAGCACGGCGACTTCAACCGCGACTTCGCCGTGAGCTTCCCGGCCGAGTCGCGCGTCGACGGCGAGGTCTACTACAACTACGGCATGACGGCCTTCCCGCAGGAGGAGGCGCCGGGCATCAGCTTCTTCTTCAAGGGTGACGCGGGCGACGTGTTCCATACCTACTCCACGTATGGCCGGGGCGTCGAGGCGATGATGATGGCCTACGAGCTGCTGGACATGTCGCCCCGGGGCCGCGACGAGGACGGCATGAGCCACGGCATGGAATGGGTGCGCCATCACGACCGCTACGACGCGGCGCCGGCCGCTTCCTGCTGCGCGGCGCGCGACTGAGCGGCCGGCGCGGCACGACGGCGAGGCCATCATGAGCGGCGCCTGGCCCTGGCTCGCGGTGGCGGGCGCAGGCGCCCTGCACGGGCTCAATCCCGCCACCGGCTGGGCTTTCGTCGCCGCATGGCGGGTGCGTGCCGGCGAGCGCGAACGGAGCTGGCGCGGGCTGGCGCCGATCGCCGCCGGCCACGCGGCCTCCGTCGCACTGGTGGCCCTCCTGGCCGCCGTGGGTGCCGTCGGCGAGCGCGGCCTGCTGCCCTGGCTGGCCGGCGGACTCGCGTTCTTCGTGGCCGCGATCCATGTGTCGGGCCGCCTGCCGTGCGGCCTGCGCCGCGGCGCCGCCGATTCGGGCGTGGCGCTGTGGTCGTTCGCGATGGCCAGCGCGCACGGCGCCGGCATGATGCTGGTGCCGGCGCTGGTGCCGCTGTGCGTGTCGGGTTCGCCGGCGCGCGAGATCACGGCGTCGGGATCGATGGCGCTCGCGCTGGCCGCCGTGGCACTCCACATGGCGGCGATGCTGGCGGTGACGGCGGGCGTCGCGTGGGTGGCCGTGCGCGGTGGAGGCTGGCTGCGTTCAGGCGGCCGGCATCTGGTAGCCCGGCGTCGAGCGTGACAAGGCCTCCTCGTCCGCCGTCATCTCGGTGGCCACGCCGTCGAACAGCGGCGTGGACAGGTAGCGCTCGCCCGTGTCGGGCAGCATGCAGCAGATGACCGACCCCGCGGGCGCGCGCGCGGCCACCTGCATGGCCACGGCCAGCGTGGCGCCGCCCGAGATGCCGGTGAGGATGCCTTCCTCGGCGGCGAGCCGTCGCGACCACGCGATCGCATCGGGGCCGCCGACGGCGACCAGCTCGTCGTAGAAGTGCCGGTCGATCGTCTCCTGCAGCACGAACGGGATGAAGTCGGGCGTCCACCCCTGGATCGGGTGCGGCGTGAAGGCCGGGTGGCTGGCGGCGGGCGAATGGTCGGCGTCGCGGGCCTGCGCGACGCCGCTGGCCAGCAGCGGGGCGATCGTCGGCTCGCTCAGGACGATGCGCGTGTCCGGCCGCTCCTTGCGCAGCACGCGCCCGACGCCGGTCACCGTGCCGCCGGTGCCGTAGCCGCTGACCCACCAGTCGAGGCGGTCGCCCTTGAAGTCGGCGAGCAGTTCCCGCGCGGTTGTGTTCTCGTGGATCAGCGCGTTGTCGGCGGTCTCGAACTGGCGCGCCAGGAACCAGCCGTTGGCCTCGGCCAGTTCCTTGGCCTTCTGGTACATGCCCAGGCCCTTCGCGGCCCGCGGCGTGAGCACGACCTGTGCCCCGAGGAAGCGCATCAGGCGCCGGCGCTCGACGGAGAACGAGTCGGCCATCGTCACCACCAGCGGATAGCCCTTGGCCGCGCAGACCATGGCCAGCCCGATCCCGGTGTTGCCGCTGGTGGCCTCGACGACGGTCTGCCCCGGCTTGAGCTCGCCGCGCCGCTCGGCCTCCTCGATGATGCTGATCGCGAGGCGATCCTTCACCGACGACGCGGGGTTGAAGAACTCGGCCTTCACGTACACGCGTACGTGCGGGGGCGCGATCCGGTTCAGGCGGATGCAGGGCGTGTTGCCGATCGTGTCGACCACGCTGTCGTAGAGGCGGCCGCGACCGTCGGTCGTGCGCGATGCTTGCGGATTCATGGGGGCTCCTGGTTTCGTGAGGCGCGCGGCCGCGACGCGGGGCAGGCCCACGAGGGCTCCGCGAGGACGGATCACGCCGGGCTCAGCCTAGCGTGCGGGTCGATGTTGTCAATCCCGTCCGGTCAAGGACTGGCTGAGAGATGCTTCGCCGTCAGCCAGCGCGGCCCTCGAGAAACTGCGCCTTGAGTTCATGCTCGACGCTGGCGAACCCGGTCAGGGCCATCAGATGGCGCAACGCACTTCAGTGCCAGTTGCCGATCCGCAGGTCGTTCGGCGCGGGACGTCCCTTGCCGGTCTCGACCAAGTCGCGCAGGCTGAGCAGGAATGTGGCCCACTTGGTACTGCAGTGCGCGGTGAACTCCACCTCCTCGCGCCAGCCGCGGTGACTGAACATCACGACGGTGAAGTCGTCCTGACGTGAGAGGCTGAACTCGATGTCAGTGCCGACCCATTCGGCTGGCCCATCCTTGACCCGCCAACGCACCTTGTCGCTCGGAGACAGTTCCATCACATCCATGTCGAAGCCGCCCAGCAACTCTCCCGTTTCCAGGTAGAACCGAAAGGAGGCGATGTCGCCGACCTTCGAGGTGCCCGTGGTCTGTTCCGTCCACCAGCCCGCGAGACCCTCGATGGTCGACAGCGCGGTGTAGACGTCGGCAGCAGGCGCCTTGATGCCGATCCGATGAACGATATCTGTCATGTTGAACTCCGATCAATACGTTGAACGTCTTGCGCGACGGCCGAGGCTGGCGCGTCGTCGGAGTTCATGTTGGCGATCTGGCGCGGGAAGCGTGAGTAACAAGCTTGGCGCGATTGCGTGCTCCAAGCGTTCCCGCGTCCCGGTCTCACGCAAACAGTTGATTGGAAGTTGCGTGCTTTGGACGCCCGGAATGCCGACCGCCCTCCATCAGAACGAATAGCCTGCCGCCACGATGAACGCGCGCGGATTGAAGTGGATCTTCGTCTCGCGGATCACGCCCGACGTGTCCGAGCGGTAGTTGCTGTTGACGCGCGCCAGCGAATACGCCGCGATCACATTGATCTCGCGGGTCGCCTGCCAGGACGCGCCCACCGTGCCGGCCGGGCCGATGGAGCGGGACAGCCGCACGCGCGTCGGGCCGCCGTTGGCGGCGTCGCCGGCCGCGGTCGAATCCAGCTGGTAGAAGCGCGTGTAGTTGACGCCCACGCCCACGTAGGGGCGCAGTGCGTACGAGGCGTCGAGGAACTTGTAGTCGAGCAGCACGGAGGGCGAGAACCACTTGGCCGTGGCCACCTCCTGGCCGTTGAAGGGCACCGAGCCGACGGTGGCCGGGCCCTTGCCGTACGTGCGTGCGCGAGGCGGGATGCCGCCGGCGAGTTCCACGCCCCAGTTGTCGTCAAGATGGCGCACATAGGCGAGGTACAGCGTGGTGACGTTGCCGACGCGGATGTTGATGCCCGCGGGCGTGAACGGGCCGCTCAGGTCGTTGGCCTTGGTCTTGTAGCTGACGAAGTACGCGCCGACGCGCACCTCGTTGGCGGGAGCCGCGTCCTGGGCGAGGGCGTGCGTGGCGAAGCTGGCCAGGAGGACGGCCGCCGGCGCCGACCGGAGTGCGGTGGGAATCGTGCGTTGGTTCATGCTGGCCTCGGTCAGAAGTGGGAGAAGAAGTTCTGGGCGGCCGTCTCGCAGGCCGTCTGGGTGAGCGGGAAGTGGTAGTTGGCGACGAGCCCGTTGCCCACGTCGCCGGCGAGCGTCGCGGGATCGGTCACGCCCTGGCCCAGGTACAGCGCGGTGGCCTGCGAGGCGACGCTGGCCACCTCGAGCGCCATCACGCCCTGAGGCGAGTTGGGCACGCCGGGCGCGCTGAAGTAGCTCGAGAAGGCGGCGTTGGCGAGCACCGCGGCCTGCACGTCCGCGCTGATCTTGGCCGTGCCCGCGGTGGGTTCGGACGCGTAGACGCCGGCCGCGATGGTGCCCACGAGCGTCGCGATCTGGCCGGCGTTGGCCGGGTTGCCGTTGGTCGTCGGGTCGATGTCGACCACGGTGACCTGGCCGGTGGCGATCTGCGGCGCCCACAGGGCCTTCATCGCGAGCGTGTTGATCTTGTAGAACACCTCGGGGTCGTTCATGCCGCCGCACAGCATCACGGGAGCCTGGGGCGTCCAGCCGCGCAGGTCGTTCTTCTTCAGGTCGGCGCGGATGCCCAGCGCCGGGGTCTGCGTCGGCGGCAGCAGCGTGGTGGGCGTCGGGATGAAGCCGTCGGGCGTGGCCTGGGCGTCCAGCTCGTAGGCGATGCGCAGCGAGTTGTTGAACAGGTAGGGATTGCCGAAGCCGAGGGCGCCGATCGGGTTGGTGGCGGGATCCGGCGCGGCCAGCAGCGCGTCCAGCTGCGGGACGCCGGTGCCGGGTTCGGAGCCCATGCCGGGCGTGGTGCTGTTGAATTCGGCGAACTGCGGCAGCTTGCCCGAGGTGATCAGCGTCGTGAAGGTGTACTGGCCGGGGATCAGCGTATCGATGCCCGTCGCGTAGGTGGCGCTGAAGACGTCGGTGGTCGCCTGGTAGATGTTGCCGTAGGACTGCTGGTAGCTGTTGACGATCATCGGGTAGTAGATCGTGCCGCCCAGCCCCGGCGAGCTGTAGGCGATGGCCGCGTCGCCGAACGCCAGCATCGCGTAGGGGCCCGACATCGGCGCCGCCGCCGTCACGGTCATGCCCGCGGCCTCCATGGCACGGTGCGTGGCCATCGCCACGTGGCCGCCCTGCGAGTAGCCGGTGACGAACAGCTTGCCGTTGTCGCTGACGCCCGACGGCAGGCCGTTGCCGATCGCCGTGCGGGCGGCCGTCAGCGCGTTGATGACGTCCTGCGACTGCTGGTCGGCGTTCAGGTACGGGTGGTACGGCAGCGGCGACGAGTCGTAGCCAGCGTAGTTGGAGGCCACGACGATGTAGCCGTGCGCGGCGAAGAACGCGCCGATCATCGCGCTCTCCTGCCAGGCCTCGTTGGTGGAGTCGGTGATGTTGGCGATGTTGTAGGCCTTGGTGACCGCCGTGCCGTGGGTGTAGACGAGGATGGGCCGCGCGCCCGAGCATCCCGTGCCGCCGGTGGGGGCCATGATGGCGCCCGAGGCGGTGGTCTGTTCGCCCTTGCCGCCCACGGTCTGGTACTGGAAGTAGTGGAAGTCGACGCCGCAGGTGGGCGTGCCGGCCAGCGCCACGAGCGCCTGGCCCTGGCTGGTGGCGGTGAGCTGGGCCGTCAGGTCGGCGGCGTTGAGCGAGGCCACGCGCAGCGGGGGCGACTGGATGAGCGTGCCGGGCGTGGTGCTGTTGTTGACTTTGGCGCCGGGGCTTCCGCCGCCGCATCCCGCCAAGGTGGCGGCGGCGAGGGCCGCCGCGCCGATTGCAACCGTCGATCGCATGGTCGTGTCTCCTGGAATTCTTGCGCGGGGATGCGCAGGGTGTCGCCGGCCGTGTTTGCCGGCGATCGATCAGCACGAACGATAGTGCCGGCTACCGGAACGCCGGATGAGGTTTTCCCCTCGGACGGTGCTCGACGGTGGCTGCCGCGCGACGCCGCGTCAGCCTGCGGCCAGCCTCGTCGACGCTGCCGGCTGCTCAGGCCGCCGCGGCCGGGCGTGCGAACAGCGTCGAAGGCCGGAATCCGGTCACCAGTGCCGTGCCGACGATCACGATCGCCGCGCCGGCGAGCGTGTTCCAGCCCAGTGGCTCGCCCAGGATGAGGTGGCCCCACAGCACGCCGAACACCGGCACCAGGAAGGTGACGGTCAGCGCGGAGGCCGCGCCGATGTCGGCGATCAGGCGGAAGTAGAGCAGGTAGGCGATGCCGCTGCACACCACGCCCAGCGCGAGCACCGACAGCGCGATGGCGAGGCTGGGCAGCGCGGGCGGCGGGGCGAACGGCAGCAGCGGCACGATCACGAGCGTCGCGGCCCACATGCTGCCGTGCGCGTTGGCGAAGGGCTCCACCTTCTTCGCCGACTTCGCGTAGTTGGTGGCGATGCCGTACGAGAACGAGGCGGTCAGCGCCAGCGCGACCGCGAGCGGCGCGCCGGCGCGCAGGGAGGACGGATCGAAGCCGACCAGCAGCGCGACGCCGCCCACGCCCAGTGCGAGTCCCAGCGTCGAACGGGCCGGCAGCATCGTGCGCGTCCACACGGCGCCGATGACCGCGGCCCAGATCGGCGCGGTGGCGTTGAGGATGGCCATCAGCGAGGCCGACAGCGTGCGCGCGGAGAACGCGAACAGCAGGAAGGGCAGGGCGGAGTTGAACAGGCCCAGCACCAGGTAGTGCAGCGCGTTGCGGCGCGCGTCGAGCGGCTTGCGCATCGCCACGCCCACGACGGCCAGGAACAGCGCCGCGAAGAACACGCGGCCGGCGATGAGCGCCGTGGGCCCGAGCACCGGCGCGCCCATGCGCATGAACAGGAACGATGCGCCCCAGATGGCGGACAGCGCGAGGAGGCGCAGGAGGCTGGCGGGAGACATGGCGGTCGCTTTGGGGAGGTCGGCCCATTGTCCACGCGGAACGCGCCCGCATCCCGCCGTTTCCGGACATGGAAATGACCGCCCTTTCCACGCGCGGGGGTTTGCGCGCGGGCCCGGGCGGGCGGCCGCGCCTGCCCCTATCCTCGCCGTCTTCCCAAGGAGATCCCATGGAACATCGACAACTCGGCGCCTCCGGCTTCCAGGTGCCCGCCCTCAGCCTGGGCACCGGCACGTTCGGCGGCGGCAACGAATTCTTCGCGGCCTGGGGCTCGACCGATGCCGACGGCGCGCGCCGCCTGGTCGACATCTGCCTCGAAGCCGGCCTCAACCTGTTCGACACCGCCGACATCTACTCGCGCGGCAAGGCCGAGGAGGTGCTGGGCAAGGCCATCGAGGGCCGGCGCGACAAGGTGCTCATCTCCACCAAGGCCACCTTCCGCATGGGCGACGGACCGAACGACGTCGGCTCGTCGCGCCATCACCTGCGCGCCTCGGTGGAGGGCTCGCTCAAGCGCCTGGGCACCGACTACATCGACCTGTTCCAGCTGCACGGCTTCGACGCGAAGACGCCCATCGAGGAGACGCTCTACACGCTCGACGAGCTGGTGCGCGAGGGCAAGATCCGCTATCTCGGCGTGTCCAACTTCTCGGGCTGGCACCTGATGAAGTCGCTTGCGCTGTCGGAGAAGCATTCGCTGCAGCGCTACGTGGCGCACCAGGCCTACTACTCGCTGGCGAGCCGCGACTACGAGTGGGAGCTGATGCCGCTGGGCCTGGACCAGGGCGTGTCCGCGGTGGTCTGGAGCCCGCTGGGCTGGGGCCGCCTCACCGGCAAGATCCGCCGCGGCACCGGCATCCCGGCGCAGAGCCGGCTGCACGTGACGGCCGACATGGGGCCGCCGGTGGAGGACGAGCACCTGTTCAAGGTGGTGGACGCGCTCCTGGCGGTCGGCGAGGAGGTGGGCAAGTCGGTGCCGCAGGTGGCGCTGAACTGGCTGCTGCAGCGGCCGACGGTGGCCTCGGTGATCGTGGGCGCGCGCGACGAGAAGCAGTTGCGCGAGAACCTGGGCGCGATCGGCTGGAACCTCACGGCCGAGCAGGTGAAGCGGCTCGACGAGGCGAGCGCGGTGACGCTGCCGTATCCGTACTGGCACCAGCGCGGATTCGCGGAGCGCAATCCGGCGCCGGTGTGAGCTAACATCGCCGCATGACTTCGAACTTCGCCATCGCACCGTCGCACGCGCCCTCGCGCGTGACGCGTGCCCGCGCGGGTTCGGTCAAAGCGAAAAAGCCGTTGCTCGTCTGACCGGGGCTGCGGTTCCGTCGTTCGGATGAGCGACGGAACAGGCCTCCCCCGGAAGAAAGCTTCACGGAACCACCGCCCGCTTCGCGCGCTCCTCTCACGACGGTCTTGTCCGGTCGTTGCTGAAAGGAAACCTGCGTGAGCCGCTCCACCCATTTCTCCGGGGTCTGGATCCCCATCGTCACCCCGTTCCGCGCGAACCGCGTCGACCACGCCGCGCTCGCCGCGCTGGTACGCCGGCTCGCGAAGGACGGCATCGCCGGCTTCGTCGTCTGCGCCACCACGGGCGAGGCGCCGCTGCTGTCCGACGGCGAGCGCGTCGAGGTGCTCGCCACGATCAAGGCGAGCACGTCGCTGCCGCTGATCATGGGCGCCTCGGCCACGACGGCCGACGAGGTGCTGCGCCGCATCGATGCCGCGACGAGCCACGCGCCCGCCGCCTTCCTGGTGACGCCGCCGGCCTACCTGCGGCCGTCGCAGGACGCGCTGCAGGCCTTCTTCACGGTGATCGCCGACGCCGCGCCGGCGCCGCTGGTGGTCTACGACATCCCGGCGCGCACCGGCGTGCGGCTGGAGCTGGCCACGCTGCTGGCGCTCGCGGCGCACCCCAACATCGTCGCGCTGAAGGACTGCGGCGGCCGCGTGGAGCAGACCGAGGCGCTGATCGCCGATGGCCGGCTGCAGGTGCTCAGCGGCAATGACAACGAGTGGTTCTCCACGCGCTGCCTCGGCGGCGCCGGCGCCATCGCGGCCAGCGCGCACGTGCGCACCGACTTGTGGGTCGCGTTCGATCGCGCGCTCGCGGCGGGCGACATGGCAACGGGACGCGCGCTGTGGCGCCGCCTCAAGCCGCTGGCCACGGGATTTTTCGAGGAGTCGAGCCCGGGACCGGTCAAGGCGGTGCTGGCGGCGCGGGGCGAATGCGCGAACGAGTTGCGGGCGCCGATGACGACGGCGTCGGCAGCGTTGCAGGAACGCCTGCTGGCGCTGGTCGAGGCGTTGCCGGCGTCGGCCTGACGCGTCCCCCGCGTCGGACGCGTCAGCCCTGCGATTCGAGGTGGTACGCCGTCGCGCGCTCCACCTCGTTCTTGGAGCCCAGGAACACCGCCACGCGCTCGTGCAGCTTGGCGGGCTGCAGGTCCATGATGCGCTGCTTGCCGTTGGTGGACGCGCCGCCGGCCTGCTCCACGAGGAAGCTCATCGGGTTGGCCTCGTACAGCAGGCGCAGCTTGCCGGCCTTCTCGGGCTCGCGCTTGTCCCACGGGTACAGGAACACGCCGCCGCGGCTGAGGATGCGGTGCACGTCGGCCACCATCGAGGCCACCCAGCGCATGTTGAAGTCCTTGCCGCGCGGGCCGTCCTTGCCTTGCAGGCATTCGTCGATGTAGCGCGTGACCGGCGGCGCCCAGTGGCGTTGGTTGGACATGTTGATCGCGAATTCCTTCGTGTCCTCCGGGATCTGCACGTTCTCCTGCGTCAGCACCCACGAACCCATCTCGCGGTCGAGCGTGAACATCGCCACGCCGTCGCCCACGGTCAGCACCAGCATGGTCTGCGAGCCGTAGATGCAATAGCCCGCGGCCGCCTGGTTCTTGCCGGCCTGCAGGAAGTCCTCCTCGGCCACGCCGTGGTGGTGGCCCACCTTGCGCAGCACCGAGAAGATGGTGCCGATGGACACGTTGACGTCGATGTTGGACGAGCCGTCGAGCGGGTCGAACAGCAGCAGGTACTCGCCCTGCGGATAGCGGTTGGGCACGACGTGGATCGTGTCCATCTCCTCGGAGGCCATCGCGGCCAGGTGGCCGCCCCATTCGTTGGCCTCGATCAGTACCTCGTTGGAGATGATGTCGAGCTTCTTCTGCACCTCGCCCTGCACGTTCTCGGAGCCGGCCGTGCCCATCACGTCGCCGAGCGCGCCCTTGTTGACGGCGATGGCGATGTGCTTGCAGGCGCGGGCCACCACCTCGATCAGCAGCCTCAGCTGCGACGGGATGCGGCCGTGCTCGCGCTGCTGCTCGACGAGGTACTGGGTGAGGCTGATTTTCTTGTTGGCCATGGCGGGACTCAGTCCTTCAGCGCGCGGTCGACCACCTCGCGCACGTCCGGGCTCAGGTCGGGCTTGGCGGCCACGCGCACGATCGCCTCGCGCGCGGCGCCGCGGTACGGCTCGGCCAGCAGGCGCCAGCGGTCGAGCGCGCGCGCGAGGCGCGAGGCCACCTGCGGGTTGATCGCGTCGAGCTCGATGACCTTCTCGGCCCAGAACACGTAGCCCTTCGCGTCGGCGCGGTGGAACGCGGCCGGGTTGAAGTTGCACAGCGACAGCACCACGCTGCGCACGCGGTTCGGGTTGCTCATCGAGAAGTCGGGGTGCTGCAGCAGCGCCTTCACGTTGGCGAACACGCGGCCGTCCTTCTCGGGCGCGCGTGCCTGCAGGCCGAACCACTTGTCGACGACCAGCGCCTCGTGGCGGAACAGCTCGTGGAAGCGCGCCAGCGCGGGCGCGGCCAGATCGGAATGCGCGGCCACGAGGGCACCCAGCGCGCCCAGGCGGTCGGTCATGTTGCCGGCGTCCTTGAAGCGCTGGTACGCCTTGCCCGGCCACACGGTGTCGCCCGTGCGGGCGGCGTTGCGCACCAGCATCGCGAGCGCGAGGTTGGCCAGCGCGCGGCGCGCGCTCTGCGTGCCGTCGGGACTGTAGCCCTCGACGACCTGGTGGCCTTCCCACGCTGCGGCCCAGTCGTCGGCCAGGCGCGCGGCCAGCTCGTCCTGCATCGCCTGGCACACGGCGTGCACGCGCTGCGGGTCGACCGGCACCGTCAGCTGCTCGGAGACGTAGGCCTGCGACGGCGGCGTCAGCACTAGTTCCTTGAAGGCCGGGTCGAGCGCCGGGTCGCGCAGCACGGTGCGCATCGCGGCCACCCAGGCATCGTTGAGCGCGAGCGTGCCGTCGCCGGCGATGGCGGCGAGCAACTGGGCGAGAGCCAGGCGCTGGCCGGCCTCCCAGCGGTTGACCGGGTCGGTGTCGTGCGCGAGCAGCACCAGGCGGTCGGCGTCGGCGAGGCCGTCGTCGAGGATCACCGGCGCCGAGAAGTCGCGCAGCACCGAGGGCACGGCGTCGGCCGGCACGTCGAGGAAGCGGTACGACGCCTGGGCCTCGGACAGCACCAGCACGCGTTCCAGCGGCGCGGCCTCGGCCGGGGTTTCAGCATCACCCTCGACGCGCAGCGGCAGCTGCCGGCCGTCGCGCGAGAACAGCGCGAAGCGCACCGGGATCACGAACGGCTGGCGTTCGACCGGCGAGCTCACGCCCTGCGGTGCGCTGAAGTCCTGCGCCAGCGTCAGCGTGACGCCGCCGTCGGCCGCGGCCAGGCGCGCGGTGACCTTGGGCGTGCCCGACTGCGAGTACCAGCGCTTGAACGCGTCGAGCTGCACGTTGAGCGGGCTGGCCGGGTTGACGTCGGCGATGGACTGCGCGAACGCGTCGCAGGTGACGGCCTGGCCGTCGTGGCGGCGGAAGTACTCCGTGATGCCGCGCTCGAAGCCGGCGCGGCCCACCAGCGTCTGCATCATGCGCACGAGCTCGGAGCCCTTCTCATACACGGTGGTGGTGTAGAAGTTGTCGATGGCCACGTAGCTGTCCGGGCGCACCGGGTGCGACATCGGGCCCGCGTCCTCGGGGAACTGCATCTGGCGCAGGAAGCGCACGTCGTCGATGCGCTTGACGCCGCGGGCCGAGGCCGAGCCGGCCATGTCCTGCGAGAACTCCTGGTCGCGGAAGACGGTGAGGCCTTCCTTGAGCGAGAGCTGGAACCAGTCGCGGCAGGTGATGCGGTTGCCGGTCCAGTTGTGGAAGTACTCGTGGCCGACGACGCTCTCGATCAGCGAGTAGTCGACGTCGGTGGCGGTGGCGGGGCTGGCCAGCACGAACTTGGTGTTGAACAGGTTCAGGCCCTTGTTCTCCATCGCGCCCATGTTGAAGTCTTCCACCGCCACGATCATGAAGCGCTCGAGGTCCAGGGCCAAGCCGAAGCGCGCCTCGTCCCACACCAGCGAGGCCACGAGCGAGTTCATCGCGTGCTCGGTCTTGTCGAGGTCGCCGCGGCGCACGAACACCTGCAGCAGGTGCTCCTTGCCGGCGCGGCTGGTGACGCGCTGCTCGCGCGCGACCAGGTCGGCGGCCACCAGCGCGAACAGGTACGAGGGCTTCGGGAACGGGTCGTTCCAGCGCGCGAAGTGGCGGCCGTTGTCCAGCGCGCCCTGTTCCTGCAGGTTGCCGTTGGACAGCAGCACCGGGTACTTCGCCTTGTCGGCGCGCAGCGTGACGGTGTAGATCGCCATCACGTCGGGGCGATCGAAGAAGTAGGTGATGCGGCGGAAGCCCTGGGCCTCGCACTGCGTGAAGAAGCCGCCGCCCGAGGTGTACAGGCCCGACAGCTCGGTGTTCTTCTCGGGGCAGACCGTGTTGCGGATCTCGAGCACGAACGATTCGGCGGCCGGGGCGTCGATCACCAGCTGGTCGTCCTCGTGGCGGAACGACACGCTCTGGCCGTCGACGAGCACGCGCAGCAGGTTCAGGCCCTCGCCGTCCAGGCGCAGCGGCTCGGCCGGGCGCTCCGGGTTGCGTTCGATCGCCAGCTTGCTCGCGACGATGGTCTTGGCGGGATCGAGGTCGAACGTCAGGTCGACGGTGCGGATCCAGTAGGCGGGCGCCGTGTAGTCCTCACGGCGGATCAACTGCGGAGAGCCTTCGCGCATGGCTTCTTCCTTCTATTTGGCTGGGAGACGAAGTCGAAAACGGCGCACGGCTCGTGGCCGCGCGCCGGGACGGATCACAGGCCCTGCTTGAGGCTGGCCGCGATGAACTGGTCGAGATCGCCGTCGAGCACCTTCTGGGTGGCCGAGGTCTCGACGTTGGTGCGCAGGTCCTTGATGCGGCTCTGGTCCAGCACGTACGAACGGATCTGGTGACCCCAGCCCACGTCCGTCTTGGTGGCCTCGAGGGCCTGCTGCTGTTCCATGCGCTTGCGCATCTCGTGCTCGTACATGCGCGAGCGCAGCATCTGCCAGGCCTCGTCGCGGTTGCGGTGCTGCGAACGGTCGTTCTGGCACTGCACGACGATGCCGGTGGGGATGTGCGTGAGGCGCACGGCCGAGTCGGTCTTGTTGATGTGCTGGCCGCCGGCCCCGGACGCGCGGTAGGTGTCCACGCGGACGTCGGCCGGGTTGATCTCGATCTCGATGGAGTCGTCCACTTCCGGGTAGACGAACACCGACGCGAACGAGGTGTGGCGGCCGCCGGACGAGTCGAACGGGCTCTTGCGCACCAGGCGGTGCACGCCGGTCTCGGTGCGCAGGTGGCCGAACGCGTACTCGCCCTCGATCTTGATGGTGGCGCTCTTGATGCCGGCCACGTCGCCCTCGGACTCTTCCATCACCTCGGGCTTGAAGCCCTTGCGCTCGCAATACTTGAGGTACTGGCGCAGCAGCATCGAAGCCCAGTCGCAGGCCTCGGTGCCGCCGGCGCCGGCCTGGATGTCCAGGAAGCAGTTGAGCGGGTCGGCCGGGTTGGAGAACATGCGGCGGAACTCGAGGCCCTCGACGATCGCGCCCAGCTTGGCGGCGTCGGCCTCGATGGCGGCCAGGCCGGCCATGTCGCCTTCTTCCTTGGTCATGTCGTACAACTCGGCGTTGTCCGACAGGTTGCTCGTGAGGTGGTCGATGGTGTTGACCACTTCCTCCAGGGACCGCTTCTCGCGGCCGAGCTCCTGGGCCCGCTTCGGATCGTTCCAGATGGCCGGGTTCTCCATCGTGGCGTTGACTTCCGTCAGTCGATGCGACTTCCGGTCGTAGTCAAAGATACCCCCTGAGCGCGGTGGTGCGCTCGCTGAGGTCGGCAATGTGGTTGCCGATGGCGTTGATGCGTTCGATGTCCATGATCCGGATCTTGGGTCTGGCGCGGCCGGCACGAGGCGGGCCGCGCGGGGTGGGTCTGTCCTGTGCGCAGGCTGCGCGCAGGACGGCGATTTTCGCATGGACGCGAGCAGGCGTGCCGGCGCCCCGGGATCAGCGGCTCGGCGGCTGCTCCACCAGCCACTGCGCGCGCAGCGCCTGCAATCGGACGCTGGAAGCGCCGTGCAGCAGCGCCCCCACGCACACGGCGGCCAGCACGGCGGCCCCGGCGTAGCGCGCCAGCGTGGCGCGCGCGTCGGTGGCCGCGGGAAAGACGGACATCAGGAGGCCCGTCGTCGCGCCCGCCAGCAGGCCGCCCACGTGCGCCGCCTGGTCGACGTGCGGCACGACGAAGCCGAGCGCGAGGTTGATCACCACCACCTGGATCAGCCCGGTGTCGATGCCCGGACGCCGGTGGGGCGGCAGCGTGGCGAAGCGCGGCGGCACCACCACCAGCGCCACCAGCAGCGCCCCGAACTGGGCCATGATCGCCCCGGACGCACCCACGCTCACCGTCACCAGCCCGGCGATGTGGCCGTGCGCCGCCTGCCAGTCGTTCCAGGAGACGGTGGCGCAGCTGGCCAGCAGGCCGCCCAGCACGTAGATGACCAGCATGCGCGCGGTGCCGAACTCGTCCTCGAGCCGGGTGGCCGTGAAGGCGAGGGCGAACATGTTGAGCGCCAGGTGCGTGAGGCCGCCGTGCAGGAACATGGCCGTCACGAGCCGCCAGGCGTCGCCGGTGAGCGTGAGCAGGGGCACGTTGCCGCCCCAGGCGACCAGGGCCTCCGGCGATGCATGCAGCGGGGCGACGCCGCTGGCCACCTGCAGCAGCCAGACGGCGACGTTGAGTCCGACGAGGACGGCCGTGGCGAACGGGAGGCGCGGGAAGACCATGCGGATTGGAGGCGGCGAGGCGGTCATTGGTTCAATGCGTGTGGTTGGCCTGGCGTGGGGTTCGCCCGGTTGGGACGTCGGCGCGAGCCGGGCATGATGCGATCCCGATGCCCATTTCCGACCTTCCCGGCCCGACCGACGCCGTCCGCGATGCCCGCGCGCGCCACTGGCGCCGCACGCGCGGCCTCACGGCGGCCCTGCTGCTGGTCTGGTTCGTGGTGGGATTCGTCGTCACCTGGTTTGCTCGCGATCTCGATTTTCCGTTCTTCGGCTGGCCGTTCAGCTTCTGGGTGGCGGCACAGGGCGGCATCATCCTCTTCGTCGTCCTGAACGCGGTCTACGCGCGCCGCATGGCGCGCCACGACCGCCGGCTCGCGGACGACGCTTCGGTTCCCCGATGAGCATCCGCACCCGGACGTTCGCGCCCGCGCGGAGCCGGCGCCTGCCGCGCGGCCCCGCCTTCAGCCGCCGGCTGCACTGGATCTACCTGGCCTTCGGCGTCGCGTTCCTGCTGTTCGTGGCCGTGATGGCGCTGCTGGAACACCTGGGGATGCCGCGGCGCTGGATCGGCTTCCTGTTCCTGGTCGGGCCCATCGTGTTCTACGCCGGCATCGGCATCCTCAGCCGTACCACCGACCCCACCGAATACTACGTCGCCGGCCGCCGCGTGCCGGCGCTGTACAACGGCATGGCCACCGGGGCCGACTGGATGTCGGCGGCGTCGTTCATCGGCATGGCCGGCACGCTGTACCTGAGCGGCTACGGCGGCCTGGCCTACATCCTGGGCTGGACCGGCGGCTTCTGCCTGGTGGCGCTGCTGATCGCGCCCTACCTGCGCAAGTTCGGCGGCTACACGATCCCCGACTTCCTCGCCGCCCGCTACGACGGCAACCTCACGCGGGTGATCGGCGTGGTGGCGGCCATCGCGTGCTCGTTCCTCTACGTGGTGGCGCAGATCTACGGCGTCGGGCTGATCACCAGCCGCATCACCGGCGTCGAGTTCGAGGTGGGCGTGTTCCTGGGTCTGGGCGGCATCCTCGTGTGCTCGTTCCTGGGCGGCATGCGCGCGGTCACGTGGACGCAGGTGGCGCAGTACATCGTGCTGCTGGTGGCCTTCGTGGTGCCGGTGGCGTGGCTCTCGCTCAAGCAGCACGCCACCGTGCTGCCGCAGGCCACCTACGGCTACCAGCTGCGCAAGGTCATCGCGTCGGAGAAGACGATCCAGGCCGACCCCGCCGAGCGGCGCGTGATCGAGATCTTCAAGGCGCGCGCCGCGGAGTACGACGCGCGCCTGGTGGACATCCCCGCGGCGCTGGCCGCGGAACGCCGCGCCGCGGCGCGCCGCATCGCCGACCTGAAGGCGGCCAACGCGCCGCAAGGCGACATCCAGGCCGCCGAGCGTGTGCTCGCGCGCGTGCCGCGCGACGCGGACGAGGCGCGCGACGCGTGGACGCGCGCCCGCGACGCCAACCTGGAGCGCGCCAGGCCGCTGGCCGGCATGCCGCCGCACGCGCAGCAGTTCGCGGGCGACCCGCACGGCGACGCCGCCGCGCGCAAGGCCTTCGACGACTCGCGCCGCAACTTCATCGCGCTGGTGTTCTGCCTGATGGTGGGCACCGCGTCGCTGCCGCACGTGCTCACGCGCTTCTACACCACGCCGTCGGTGGCGGAGACGCGCACGTCGGTGGCGTGGTCGCTGCTGTTCATCGTGCTGCTGTACCTCACCGCGCCGGCGCTGGCGGTGCTCATCAAGGTGGAGGTGTTCGACTCGCTGGTGGGCGCGCGCTTCGACCAGTTGCCGGCGTGGATCAACAACTGGGCCCACGTCGACAGCTCGCTGCTGCAGGTGGCCGACGTCAACGGCGATGGCATCCTGCAGCTCGGCGAGATGAAGATCGGCGGCGACATCGTGGTGCTGGCCACGCCCGAGATCGCGGGGCTGCCCTACGTCATCTCGGGCCTGGTGGCCGCCGGCGGCCTGGCCGCGGCGCTGTCGACGGCCGACGGCCTGCTGCTGACCATCGCCAACGCGCTGTCGCACGACCTTTGGTTCTCCATCATCCACCCGCAGGCCTCGGCCACGCGGCGCGTGACCGTGTCCAAGGTGCTGCTGCTGATGGTGGCGCTGGGCGCGGCCTACGTCACCGCGCAGAAGCCGGGCGACATCCTGCTGCTGGTGTCGGCCGCGTTCTCCATCGCCGCGTCGGCGTTCTTCCCGGCGCTGGTGATGGGCGTGTTCTGGCGCCGCGCCAACCGCTGGGGTGCCGCCGCGGGCATGGTCAGCGGACTCGGCCTGACGCTGTACTACGTGCTGGTCAACCAGCCCGGCGTGCGCGAGACCTTCGGCATCACCACGCCGATCCAGCTCTGGGGCGGCATCCAGCCGATCGCCGCCGGCCTGTTCGGCGTGCCGGCGGGCTTCGCCGTGCTCGTGGCGGTGAGCCTGCTCACGCCGCCGCCCAGCCGGGCGGCGCTGGCGATGGTGGACGACGTGCGGCTGCCTTGATCAGGCGCCGAAGCGCTCGACGAGGAAGTCGATCGCGCTGCGGAGCTTGGCGGTCGGCCGGCGGTCCTGCGCGTAGACCAGGTGCACCGGCGTCGGGCGGAACGACCACTTGGGCAGCACCGGCGCGAGGCGGCCGGCGGCGAGGTCGCCGGCCAGCGCGTCCTCCGGCTGCAGCACGATGCCCGCGCCCGCGGCGGCGGCGCGTCGCAGCGCGCCGCCCTCGTTCGCGGTGAAGCGGCCGGCGACGGCCACCTCGCAGGTCTCGCCGCGCGGGCCCACCAGGTGCCAGCGGTCGTGGTGCTTCCAGTAGCGCAGGCCCAGGCAGGCGTGGCGCGCCAGGTCGCGCGGATGGGCGGGCCTGCCGCGGGCCGCGAGGTAGTCCGGCGCCGCGGCCAGGATGCGGCGATAGGGCCGCAGCGTGCGCGCGACGAGGTCCGCATCGCGCACGTCGCCGATCACGATGCCCAGTTCGTGGCCCGCGGCGACCCGCGCCTCGGGGTTGTCGTCCAGCGTCAGGTCGACGCTGACGTCGGGGTGCGCGGCGAGCCAGTCGGCGAGCGCCGGGGCCAGCGAGCGGCTGCCGAAGCCCACGGGCGCGACCACGCGCAACTGCCCGCGCGGCGACTTCTGCAGTTCGGTGGCGCTGGCCTCTGCATGCGCGACGCCCGCCAGCGCGACGCGGCAACGCTCCAGGTAGAGCTGGCCCACCTCCGTGAGCTGGTGGCGCCGCGTCGTCCGATGCAGCAGGCGGGCGCCCAGCCGTTTCTCGATGGCCTGCACCTGCTTGGCGACCATCGTGGCCGACACGCCGTTGGCCTCGGCCGCCGCCGCGAAGCTGCCGCCCTCGACCACGCGGATGAAGGTTTGCATGCCTGCCAGCATGTCCATGATTCGCAACCCTCTGGTTTGGAATGTCGCGGATCCTCGCATGTTTTTCGCGCCGGCGCCTTGGCCGAGACTGGCGTCACGCCCGGCACGTCGCCGGGCTTCAACGGAGTTCCACCATGCCCATCCTGCGATTGGAAATGCACCCCGGCCGCACGCCCGAACAGAAACGCGAGTTCGTGCGCGAGGCGACCCGCGCCGCCGTCGAGATCCTCAAGTGCCCGCCCGAGAGCGTGGACATCCTGATCCAGGAGATCCCGCGCGACCAGTGGGCCAAGGGCGGCAGGCTGCTGGCCGACGGCTGAGCGCCGGCCAGCGGCCGCTCGCGACGTCAGGCGAAGCGGTCGTCGGCCGAGCGCGCGTTCTGCCACGCGTCGTAGGCCGCCAGCCGGGCGCGCGTCCATTCCATGCTGGACTCGCCGCGCGCCTCGTTCCAGCCGCGCTCCATCTCGCCTTCGACGTCCTCGAAGCTGGCGGCGACGTTGCGGTTGTAGTGCGCCACGCCGTACGCGTAGGCCGGGCCCCAGTCGTCGTCGGGGTCGCGCGGGGTGGCGTACGCGCGCGAGGCGTAGTTGGCGCGCCAATAGGCATCTTCGGCGGTGGGGGCCATGGCCTCGGCCACGCCCTTGCCGGCGAGCCCACCGGCCACTGCGCCCACCATGGCGCCCAGCACCGTGCCGACCGGGCCGGTGACGGTCCCCACGGCGGCGCCGAACGCCATGCCCGCGGCGGCGGCGCCCAGGCCCACGCCGATCGGGTGTGCGCCGACCTCGCCCGACAGCGGGTCGCGATGGGCGCCGGTGTCGGCTTCGGCCGGCGGCGCCGGAACGGGATCGAGGGGAACGATCTTGGCCATGAGGGCTCCTGCTGGGCGGCCGGGTGGCCGCGTCGGAAGAATGCGGCAACCGGCGTGCCCGTGCGGGGAGCGCTCAGGTCAGGCCAGGAACGTGCCCAGGCGTGCCGCGACGCCCGCGGGTTGGTCGTGGTGCAGCATGTGGCCGCAGTCCGCCAGCAGCAGGCGCTCGACGCGGGGCACCTGGGCCAGGCGCGCCTCGAACTCCTCGCGCGGATAGCGGTTGCCCCAGAACTTCGTGAGGTCGGTGTCGGCGCCTTCCACCCATAGCACCGGCGCGGCGATGCGGCGCCAGCCGGCCACGATCTCGGCGGCGCGATACGGCACGGGGTTCGTCAGCTTGTGCGCCGGGTCGGCCAGGATGTGCCACAGGCCGTCCGCGCGGAGCGAAGACCAGTGCGGCGCGAGCCACGCGGCCTTGTCGGCGGCCAGGCGCGGGTTGTTGGCGCGCAGGCGCGCGGCCACCTCGTCGACGCTGGCGTAGGCGCGCAGCGAGGGCGTCTCCTTCAACTCGTCCAGCCATTTCGCCAGGCGGTCGGGCGCCTGCTCGGGCTTCATGTCTGGCAGGCCGAAGCCTTCCAGGTTGACGAGGCGCCGCACGCGCGCCGGACGCACGCCCGCGTAGTTCATCACCACGTTGCCGCCCATGCTGTGGCCGACGAGATCCACCGGCGATCCGGGCGACAGCGCGTCCAGCACCGCGTCGAGGTCGCCCACGTAGTCGTGGAACCAGAACGCGTCGACGTCGCCTGCGGTGCTGCCGCCGAAGCCGCGCCAGTCGAGCGCGACCACGTGGCGCGTGGCGCCCTCGAGGCGGAACAGCGCGTCGACGACGAACTGGAACGAGGCGCCCACGTCCATCCAGCCGTGCGTGAGCACCAGCGTGGGCCGCTCGGGCGTGGCGAGCGACGCGTCGCCCCATTCGCGCAACTGGTACTGCACGTTGCGCACGGGCAGGCGGCGGGTGCGCGCGGGGCGCGCTTGGGCATAGGGGGCGATGGCCATGCGCGGCACTGTAGAGGAGATCGGCGCGGCGCGCTGACCCGCGCGCGACAATGGCCGCATGAGCACCCCGACCGCCACCATCCGCTTCGCCACGCGCGCGGACGTCCCCGTCATCGTCGAGCTGATCCGCGAGCTCGCCGTCTACGAACATCTCGAGCACCTGGCCACCGCGACGCCCGAGCGGCTCGAGGCGGAACTGTTCGGCGAGCGGCCGACCTGCGAGTGCCTGATCGGGCAGCACGCCGGCGAGCCGGTGGGCTTCGCACTGTTCTTCCACAACTTCTCCACCTTCCTGTGCCGCAAGGGCCTGTACCTGGAAGACCTGTTCGTGCGCCCGTCGGCGCGCGGCACGGGCATGGGCAAGGCGCTGCTGCAGCGGCTCGCGCAGATCGCCGTGGAGCGTGAATGCGGCCGCTTCGAGTGGTCGGTGCTCGACTGGAACGTCGATGCGCAGGCGTTCTACCAGCGCATGGGCGCGACGATGCTGCCCGACTGGCGCATCTGCCGCGTCACCGGCGAGGCGCTGCAGGCGCTCGGCGGCGTAAGCTTGCCGTGATGAGCAGCGACGACCCCTACGCCCGCCTCCACGCCGACTTCGCGTGGAACGTTCCCGAGCGCTTCAACATCGCCGCGATGTGCCTGCGGCGCTGGGCGCGCGAGACGCCCGACGCGGTGGCCATCCTCGACGACGCCGGCGCCGATCCCGCGACACCGTTCACCTACGCCGCGCTGCAGGCCGACGCGAACCGGCTGTCGAACGCGCTGGGCTCGCTGGGCGTGAGGCGTGGCGATCGCGTGGCGGTGGCCATGCCGCAGCGTCCGCAGACCGCCGTCGCGTTGATGGCGCTGTTCCAGATGGGCGCGATCGCGGTGCCGCTGTCCACGCTGTTCGGCGCCGAGGCGTTGCAGGCGCGGCTCAACGACAGCGGCGCGAAGCTGGCGATCGCCGACGAGGGCGCGATCGACGTGATCGCGGGCCTGCGCGAGGCCTGCCCCGCGCTGGCCCGCGTGATGGGCGTGGCCGGCGCCGACAGCCGCGCAGACGTGTCGTGGAGCGGCTCGCTGGCCGCGGCCCGCGCCGCGTTCGAACCCACCGCCACCGCCGCCGACGACCCCGCGCTGCTGATCTACACCAGCGGCACCACCGGCCCGGCCAAGGGCGCCGTGATCCCGCACCGCGCGCTCATCGGCAACCTGAGCGGCTTCGTGGCGAGCCAGAACTGGTTCCAGGGCGCAGGCCCGTTCTGGAGCCCGGCCGACTGGGCCTGGACCGGCGGCCTGTGGGACGCGCTGCTGCCCGCGCTGTACTTCGGCCGCACCATCGTGGCGTCGCGCGCGCGCTTCGACGCCGACCTCGCGCTGAAGCTCATGGAGCGCCACCGGGTCACGCACACCTTCCTGTTCCCGACCGCGTTGAAGGCGATGATGCGCGTGGCGCCCGAGCCGCGCGTGAGCCACCCGCGGCTCGCGCTGCAGTGCATCATGAGCGCCGGCGAGGCGGTGGGCGAGGGCGTGTTCGCCTACTGCCGCGACAAGCTGGGCGTGGTCGTCAACGAGATGTTCGGCCAGACCGAGATGAACTACGTGGTGGGCAACTGCGGCCAGTACCGCACGCGCTCGGGCCGCATGGCCCCGGGCTGGCCGCCGCGCGCGGGCAGCATGGGCCGGCCGTATCCGGGCCACCGCATCGCCGTGATCGACGACGACGGCAACGAGTGCCCGCGCGGCGTGGCGGGCGACATCGCGGTGCACGCGCGCGACGTGCACGGCCAGCGCGATCCGATCTTCTTCCTGGGCTACTGGAACAACGAGCGCGCCACGCACGCGAAGTTCGCCGGCGTGCCGTTCGAGTCGTGGTGCCGCACCGGCGACCGCGCGGTGATGGACGCCGACGGCTACCTCTGGTACCAGGGCCGCAGCGACGACCAGTTCAAGTCCTCGGGCTACCGCATCGGGCCCGCGGAGATCGAGGACTGCCTCGCGCGCCACCCGGCCGTCGCGCAGGTGGCCGTGGTGCCCAAGCCCGACGCCGAGCGCGGCGCCGTGGTGAAGGCGTTCATCATCCCGGCCGCGGGCATCGCGCCCGACGCCGCGCTGGTGGAGGAGCTGCAGCAGCTCGTGCGCAGCCGGCTCGCGCCGTACGAGACGCCCAAGGACATCGAGTTCGTGGCCTCGCTGCCGATGACGACGACGGGCAAGCTGCAGCGCAACGTGTTGCGGCAGCTGGAGATCGACCGGGCCGCGGGGCGTACTTAGAGCTTGTGCGCGCAGTTGCCCAGCGCCTCGGCCGCCAGCAGGAACGGCGCGCTGAGCAGGCCCATGCCGCCGCCGAGGTACTCGCCCTTCATGCAGTCGCCCTTGTGCGCGGCGTCGATTCCCTGCGCCAGCGCCACGGCCGGCGGCGGGGCGGGCAGGTTGCGCTGCATGCCCTGGTGCGAGCCGTCGGCGGCCACCAGCTCGCTGCCGGGTTCCTCGTGCGTGAGCGCGTTGCCGTGGCTCGCGAGCGTGTCGCCGCGGGCGACGGCGCGGATGGCCTGGCGCGTGGCGGCGCTGTCCAGGAACGACAGGTCGGCCTGCGGCGACGACGCGGGCGGCGTGACGGCGGCCACCGTGGGCGCGGGCTCGGCGTGCGGCAGCGCGGGCTGCGTGATGGCCCGGGTGGCGTCCTCGCGCTGGCGCGTCGGCGCAGGCGTTGCGCGCGCCGCGGGCGCGTTCGCGTGCGCGACGGCGGGCGTGCGCGGAAGCGGCAGGGGATGCGCGGGTGGCGGCGTCGGATGCAGCGTGACGTCGACCAGCGTGGTCGCCCGTTCGACCCCGTGACTCGGGAGTTCGACGCGGTCAATCGCCAGCTTCAGCGACGCGAGCACCAGCGCGTGCAGTACCAGCGCCGCGGCAATGCGCGAGGCGCTCCAGCGGCGCCGCCGCGCGCCGGCCCAATCGAGCGTGGAAAGGGGCGCGTCATGCATCGCCGATCTCCTCGTCCAGGTCGGACGCGCCGCCTGGCCGGTACTCCAGGATGTCACCAGGCTGGCACTGCAGCACCTCGCAGATGGCGGCGAGCGTGTCGAAGCGCACGCCGCGCACCTTGCCGGACTTCAGCAGCGATATGTTCTGCTCGGTGATGCCCACGCGCTCGGCGAGTTCGCGCGAGCGCATCTTGCGGCGCGCCAGCATCACGTCGAGGTTCACCACGATGCTCATACGAAGCCGGCGTTGTCCTCGGCCACGCGTGCGGCCTCGGCCATCACGCTCGCGATGGCCAGCAGCACGGCGCCGATCAGCAGCATCGCGTAGTCATTCGAACTGAACTGCAGGTTGAGCTGGCGCGTGCCCGGTCTGCGGTCGAAGGTGATGATGACCGACAGCACGGCGCCGTAGATCGGCGACGCGAACGCGGAGGCCAGCACGCAGCGCGCGAAGCCGCGCAGGCTCACCAGCGCGCGGTGGCTGAAGACTCGGCCCAGCGCGTATTCGCCGAACAGCTGCCACAGGCGGCGCAGGCCCAGCAGCACGATGCCGGTGGGCAGCAGCGTCCACAGCCCGGCGGCCACCTGGGTGTGCAGGGCCATCTGGTCGATGTCGACGCCGGCGGCCTCCTTGATCTGCGAGTGGGCGTGCCCGGGCATCGCCCAGATCCAGACGAGGCAGCCGATCGTGGCCACCACCCCGATGACGATCAAGGCCCGCACGACCAGCGCCAGGCGGCGCAAGCGAGTCTGCAACTCGGGCGGAAGACCTTGGCGGGGAAGGGTGGTCATGAATGAGCTTGATTGCAATTTGGCAATAACTTATTGTAAAACGATAAAATATGATCGCGAAATGACAAGTATTCTTGCATGGGCGACGCGCGACGAAGATACCCAGTACGGTATCGCCGCGCGAGCCCGGCGGCGGCTCGCGCGACAATCGCGCCATGGCCCGCAAGAACCACGTCAGCGAGACCCCCGCCACGCAATGGCTGCGCGCGCAGGGCGTCGCCTTCACCGAGCACGTCTACGAGTACGTCGACCACGGCGGCACCGGCGAGTCGTCGGTGCAGCTCGGCGTGCCCGAGCACGAGGTCGTCAAGACCCTCGTCATGCAGGACGAGGCGGCGCGTCCGCTGGTGGTGCTGATGCATGGCGACAGGCAGGTGTCGACGAAGAACCTGGCGCGCGCGATCGGGTGCAAGTCGGTGGAGCCCTGCAAGCCCGAGGTGGCGCAACGCCACAGCGGCTACCAGGTGGGCGGCACGTCGCCGTTCGGTTTCCGCAAGGAGGTGCCGGTCTACGTGCAGGAGACTATCCTGCCGTTGCAGCGCATCCTGATCAACGGCGGACGCCGCGGCTACCTCGTCGGGATCGAGCCTTCGGTACTCGTCGGAAAGCTCCACGCCAAACCCGTGCAGTGCGCGATCTGATGGTGCGCTGAAGACTGGATTTGGTGCGGATTTGCTGTCGGGAGACAGCTTGTCTAGTCAATTTGCGCGGCGAAAAACAGACAGCAGGGTTTGTGCTGGGAATGTTCGTTTACGTGGTGCTCACAATCGCGCCACCCGGCACCGCGTTGTAATGTTTCCTTAACAAAGGGAGATGTGCGACGCGGGAAAAACGACCACCCACGAGGAAGCAACTCCATGTTCAGTCGCACCAAGATCTGCACCGCATTGTTCGCCGCCATGGCCGTGAACGCCTGGGCCCAGGACACCACCGACGCATCCGTTCAGCGCGTCGAGATCACCGGCTCCTCGATCAAGCGGATCGAAGCCGAAGGCGCGCTGCCCATCACCGTCATCTCGCGCGACGCGATCGACAAGACCGGCGCGGCTTCGGTCACGGAGCTGATCCAGAAGCTGCCGGCGATGACCGGCGGCAACTTCCAGGCGTCGTCGAGCTCGGTCAACGGCAACGGCAACGGCACCTCCACGGCGGCCATCCACGGCCTCGACGAGAAGTACACGCTGGTGCTGCTCAATGGCCGCCGCGTCGCGCCATTCGGCGGCTTCGGCGCCTCGGGCGGCGACGGTTCGGTCAACCTCCAGAGCCTGCCGCTCGATGCCATCGAGCGCGTCGAAGTGCTGACCGACGGCGCGTCGGCCCTGTACGGCTCCGATGCCATCGCCGGCGTGGTCAACTTCATCACCAAGAAGAACCTGACCGACGCCTCGGTGTTCTTCAACGGCTCCCGCCCCACGATGGCCGGCGGCAGCAAGTGGAGCACGGGCATCAGCAAGGGCTTCGGCGACCTGGACAAGGACAACAACAACCTGCTGCTGTCCTACAGCCACGACGTGCAGAACAAGCTGATGGCCACCCAGCGCGCGGCCTCCCGCCGCGGCGGCCTGATCAAGTTCACGATCGACGGCCAGCCGGTGATCTACGACCAGACCTCCCGGAATTCGCTGCCGGGCAACGTCTACATGGACAACCTCAACCCGGACAAGAGCACCGGATCGTTCAACGCGTACTACGACGCCAACGGCAACTGCGGCACCGACCCCGCCGTGTTCGTCGCCGGAACCTTGTGCCGCACCAACTACGGGGCGACGGTGCAGGACATCCCGGGTTCCAAGCGCGACAGCGTGTTCGTGAGCGACCATTTCAAGATCAACGCGAACAACACGCTGTTCGCCGAGGCGATGTGGTCGAAGTACGACATGTTGGCCTCGTTCGCCGCGTCGGCCCAGCCGATGGGCCTGGGCTCCGACGACCTCCCGGGCCAGCCGCTCAACTACCTGTGGACCACGTACGTCCTGCCGTACAAGGCATCCTCGGGCAACACGAGCACGGGCGCGACGCTGAACTACCGCTCCAACGAGGCCGGCGGTCGGGCGGACGCGTGGGAGACCGTGGCCCATCACTATGTCCTGGGCGCCGAAGGCTCCGCGTTCGACTGGGACTACAGCGCCAGCGTGACGCTGTCCCAGAATCAGGACAAGGACACGCTCGCCAACGGCTACCTCGACTTCACCAAGTTCGTCGGCCTGATCTCCTCCGGCGCCTACAACCCCATCGTGCCGATCGCCGGGCAGTCCCTGGCCACGGCACAGCTATACGGCACCTTCCTGCACAGCAAGGTGTCGCAGAACGTGGTCAACCTGCACGCGTCGCGCGACCTGTTCGCGCTGCCGGGCGGCCGGTCGTCGCTGGGCCTGGGCGTCGATTTCACGGACCAGAAGATGAAGCAGGACACGAGCGACCTGGCGGAATTCGGCAACGGCACCGCCGGCCAGGTCGGCAAGACCGACTACGCCGTCGGCGGCTTCTACGGCTACGTTCCGATGTCGGCCAGCCGGAAGAACTACGGTGCGTTCGCCGAGCTGCTGATGCCCGTGTGGAAGAAGACGGAGGTCACGGCCTCCATGCGCTTCGACCGCTACGACCGCGTGAAGAACGACATGCCCTTCACGCAGGTTCCGAACAACCTGACGCCGCTGCCGTCGGAAGAGGAGGGCAACAGCTTCAGCCGCCCCACGTTCAAGCTCAGCTTCCGCAGCGAGCCGGTGGACAGCTTCCTGCTTCGCGGATCGGTCGGCACCGGGTTCAAGGCGCCGTCGGTCAACCAGGTGGCTGCGCCGCTGGCCTTCAGCACCAACACGTCGGGCTCCTATGTCTGCCCGGCCGCGACCGCGGCCGTCTGCATCGCCAGCGGTGGCGGCACCCAGCAATGGGATCTGATCGCGGCCGGCAACCCGAACAAGGGCGCCGCTGGCCTGAAGGCCGAGTCGTCGCAGCAATGGACGTTCGGCGGACGCTGGGAGCCGGTCAAGACGTTCTCGCTGGGCCTCGACTACTGGGGCGTGAAGCTCAAGAACCAGATCCTGGCGGGCATGCCCGAAGGCTATGCATTCGCCAACTACCCCGCACTCACCGACCTGTTCGTGGTTCCCTACCGGGATCCCTCGGGCGCCCGGACCGTCGCCCTCATCCAGAAGCCGTTCAATGCCGGCAGCGCGAACAACCAGGGCCTCGACTGGGAAATCAACTTCAACACGATCACCCCGATCGGCAAGTTCACGGCTGACGCGAGCGGCACGCACATGCTCAAGGCCGACTACGAGCTGCCCGGCGGCAAGCAGACCGACCTCGGCAAGTTCGGCGGCGACAACAACGTCACGTTCCGCGACATGGTGCGCCTGATGCTGGGCCTGCAGACCGGCGCCTTCACGAACACGCTGGCCTTCAACTGGCGGTCGGGCTATGCCGACCAGTCGTTCACGGCTGACTCGGGGAACGTGTCGGTGCTGAATCCCGACGGTTCGGAAGGCGCTGGCGTGGCGTACAACGGCCATGTGCATTCGTACACGGTCGCCGATTGGCAGACGCGCTGGCAGTACTCGAAGGACCTGCGCGTGACGGTGGGCATCACCAACCTGTTCAACACGCGCCCGCCGACGTCGTTGAAGGTCGTCGGCGGCAACCAGGTGGGCTACGACGGCCGTTACGCCGACCCGACGGGTCGCGCCATCGCCGTTGGCGCGAGCTACCGCTTCTGGTAATTCCGAAGTCCCTTGCGTAGCGGCCGCGTGCCGCAACGACAACGCCCCGGCACGCGAGCGACCGGGGCGTTTTTCTTTCAAGCGTCTCCGCGCGCGTGGGTCGCCACCCCAGGCTCAGGTGCCCAGCGCCTTCAGCAGCTTTGTGCCATCGGGCGATCCCCATCCGGTGCAGGGATCCCAGCCGGGCTTCGCGCTGTAGCTGCCGTTGTCGCCGCTCGTGATGTCGTTCGTCGCGCCCTTGCCCTGCAGCGAGCCGTACAGCATCGGGTTGAGGAAGCCGACCGGGTGCCCCAGCTGCTGGTTCATCAGCGCGATCAGGCCCGCCCACAGCGGGGCCACGGCGCTGGTGCCGCCGAACACCAGGTTCTGGCCGTCCACGCGCACATCGTAGCCGGTGGCGGGGTCGGCGTCGCCGGCGACGTCGGGCACGCCGCGGCCGGGCTTGCCGCCGGTGCCCGCGCTCACCGGCACGCCGGCCTGGGACTGGTACGGCGGCAGCGCGAAGAAGCCGCTGACGCCGCCGCCCGTGGCGCTGGTGGTGGCACCCTCGTTCCACACCGTCTCGGACGCGATGGCCGTGGCGCCGCCGGCCAGCAGCTTGGTGCCGCCGCAGGCCAGCACGTTGGGGCTGGAGGCCGGGAAGTCGACGTGCGGCTGGCCGTCGGACACGCCGTCGGACGAGCCGTTGTCGCCGGCCGCCACGCAGATCGTCACGCCCATCGCGGCCGCGGCCTGGAACGCCTGGTCGTACTGCGTCATCGCCTGGGCCGTCCAGTTCTGCTCGGCCGAGCCCCAGCTGATGGAGATCACCGAGGGCTTGTTGACGCTGTCGTGGACCGCCGTGGTGATGGCGTCCAGGAAGCCCTGCGTGGTGTTGGGCGTGAAGTAGACGACGATGGACGCCTTCGGTGCGATCGCGCCGGCCACCTCGATGTCCAGCATCACCTCGCCGTCGGCGCTGTTGGCGTTGGTCGGGTGGTTCTTGGCGTTGTCCACCAGCACCGCCTTCACCGACGGGTTGGCGATGCCCAGCGATTTGAAGTAGGTGGCCAGGTCGGCCGGCTTGTAGCCGCCGCCCAGCTCGATGATGCCGATGCACTGGCCGCTGCCGTCCGCGCCGGCGGGGAAGTCGTACAGCCTGGCCAGCGCGGGCGGCGTGAACGACTGGGCCGAGACCGCGCGCACGCCCAGCACCGGCTCGTGGCGCTGGAAGTGCGGGTCGGCGGCGGGGCGGTCGTCGAGGCCGAACACGCCCTCGACGACGCCGGCCAGGTCGCCCGGCACGCTGATCGTGCCGGTGCGGCCCCGGTAGCTGCCGCCGGCGTGCTCGTACTGCTGCAGGCTCACGCCGAACGCGGCGTTCATGGATTGGGTGGTGCCCGAGAGCACCACGCTGCGGCGGGCGGCGTTCGACTCGACGACGGCCAGGCCGTGCGCCTTGGCGAACGCCGCGACCGCGTCCAGGTCGGCCGCGTCGGTGCCGTGTCTGGCCGCGAACGCCTCGCGGCTGAGGTACTTGCGCTGGCCGGGATGCGTGTCGCCGCCGACGCCGTTGGCCGCGAGTGCCTGCGCGACGGGCGTGCGCGCGCGCAGGCGCAGGGTCGCCTCGATGCGTTCGTCGGCACGCGCGGGCCCGACCGCCCTGGCGCCTTCCAGCGGTTGGCGATCGCTTCCCGGAATGGTGTGTCTGCTGGCCATGCTGCTTCCTTTGCGGTTGGTTTCGACAGGGGTCCGCCGTCCCGGCGTCCGGCCATCGTCTGCCGGCGGCAAGGCGGCGTCCACCCCTATCCAGGTAAAAATGCGTGTCTGGGAAGTGGGCCCGCGGCTTGCCGCGCCGGCTGGAATCGCGCGATGCGAAATGTGCGGGGAACCTCTTGATGGCTTGTCGAGTCGACCTCATATGCCTGGTCGAGGAAGCGCCGGCTCCGAGAGAGCATGATGCCGGTGGCCCTCCCGTCTGAAAGGACACGAAGATGAAACGCAAGATGCTGTTGGTGGCCGCCTGTGCCGCCGCCCTGTGGTCCGCGGCCGCCATGGCCGTTCCCACGGTCGACGAGGTGACCGCGGCCGACCGTGCCGGGGACTATCCCAAGGCCGAGTCCCTGGTCCGCGAGGTGATCGCCGCCAAGCCGCAGAGCGCGAAGGCGCACTACATCCTGGCCGAGATCCTGTCCAAGGAACACAAGTTCGCCGACGCCTCCGCCGAGGCGCGCCAGGCGCGCGACATCGACCCGGCGCTGAAGTTCGCGGGCGACCCGCAGAAGTTCCGCACGTTCGAGAGCGAGCTCGCGCGCGAGCAGGCCGCCCCGGCCGCGCCGGCGCAGGTCGCGCCGACGCGCATGAACACGGCGCCCGCGGTGCCCGTGCAGGCCGCAAGCAGCGGCATTCCCGGCTGGGTCTGGGTGGGCGGCATCGCGCTGGTCCTCTTCCTGATCTTCCGCGCCATCTCGCGCCGCGCCGTCGCCAACAACATGGCCGGCGGTGGCTACGCGCCGCAGGGCGGCTTCGGCACGCAGCCGGGCATGCCGCAACCCGGGTACGGCCCGGGCTATGGCCCCGGCTACGGCCAGGCGCCCGGTAGCGGCCTGCTGGGCACGGGCCTGGCCGCGGCCGGCGGCGTGGCCGGCGGCATGCTGCTGGAGCGCATGCTGGAAGGCAATCGCCACGACGAGAACAGCGGCAACAACAATGTCGGCTCGCAGGGCGGGGCCAACTGGAGCGACGCCGACCAGGCCACGCGCGACCTCGACAACCGCCCGATCGACTACGGCTCCGGCGGCAACGACTGGGGCGGCGATTCGTCCGGCGGTGGCGGCGACAACTTCACGCCCTCCGGCGGCGGTGACGACGGCGGCGGCTGGTAACGACGAACGGGGCCGCGACCCCGTTCTTCATTCCAGAGTCACCAGCCCTCGCTGCCGGCCTCGCCCTTGAACGGGCCCACCAGCTCCGGCGTGATCCAGCCGCCGTAGAAGCCGCCGGGTTGCGGCGTCACGGGGGCGCAGCCGACGCTGCAGTCCAGCGCGTGGCAGTAGAACGCGACGCCGTCGCCCAACAGCTCGGAGCCCGGCAGCGGCCGCGGATAGCTCCACGCCACCTTGGCCAGGCGGCGCTCGCCGTCGGCCAGCGACCAGTAGCGCGCCGGCCCCTTCCATTCGCACAGCGACGTGCCCTCGGCGGGCACCAGCAGGCCCGGCGCGATGTCGTCCAGCGGGATGTAGAAGCTGGGCGGATGCGCGGTCTCCAGCGCGCGGATCGCGCGCGTGCTGCGCGCGACCTCGAGGCCGCCCCAGCGGATCACCACCTCGCGCGGGTCGATCTCCAGGCGCGGCGGGCGCGGATAGTCCCACACGGATTCCTGGCCAGGTCGGGGCGGTTTGGCGAAGGCGGGACGCGCCTGGCCGCGCCAGTGCCAGTGGCTGCGCGCGGTGTCGAGGATCGATTTCGGTTTCATGCGGGCGAGGTTAGCAAGGCGCCGGCATCCGTGCTGGCGCGGGGTCGGTGTTGCGATGCAGCATGACGCGACCGCGTCGGCCGTGGGGCGGCCTGCCGCGCGACCCGGCGCAAAGGCCCAAAATAGCTCAGCAGTCTTGCGCGCCGACGCCGATATAGGCAGACGTGCCGCTCGAGACCGGCGCATGCTTGCCGTTTCCGCGCCGAGCGCGCGACCCGCCTTTTCAACCTGCCCAGGGACATGACGCCAGCGCACCCGGCCGTCGCTCTCGCCCGCCGCTTCGCCGACCGCCTGCTGCGCTCGGGGATGACGGCTGTCTATCGCGCCGGCGACCGCGACTCGGCCCAGATCCGCGCCGCGCACCTGAACTCCGTGGTCCGGCTCACGCCGTACACGATGACCGCCAACATCGGCAACGGCGCGCTGGTGGTCTGGGCCTACCGCGACGACGTGCCGCCGGGCATGCTGGCCTGGCTGGCGCTGCTGTACCTGCTGTGCGTCTTCGCGCTCGTGGGCTGGTGGCGCGGCCGCCACCGCGTGCGCACGATGGTCTCGCCCGACGCGATACGGCACGCCAACGTGCACGCCAACCTGCTCGCGCTGGTGTGGGCCGCGCTGCCCATCCTGTGGTTCGCCCACGCGAGCTCGCAGCAGCAACTGCTGGTGACGGCGCTGGTCACCGGCATGCTGGCCGCGGGCGCGTTCGTGCTGAGCCCGCTGCCGGTGGCGGCCATGTGGTTCGTGGTGATCTTCGCCTCGTCCGGCGTCATCGCCTGTTGGCGCACCGGCGACCGCATCTTCCTGGCCGTGGGCGTGCTGCAGATCGTCTACGCGCTGATCGTGATCCTGGGCACGCTAGCCATGTCGCGCAAGGCCACGGCGCTGCTGCAGTCGCAGGCCGAGGCCAAGCGCCAGGAACGCATGATGGCCGTGCTGCTGCACGACTTCGAGCAGAACGCCGCCGAGGCGCTGTGGGAGACCCGGCTGGACGGCTGCATCGCGCACCACTCGCCGCGCCTGGCGACGCTGCTGGGCGTGGGCGACGAGGCGCTGCGCTCGCAGACCTTCCTGGACCTGCTCGCGTGCATCGGCGCCGACGTCGCGCCGCTGCGCGTGGCGATGGCCACCGAGCGGCCGTTCAAGGAGTTGCGCCTGTCGGCCGCTGCGACGCACGGCCCGCGCCACTGGGCCATCAACGGCAAGCGCCTGGTCGACGAGGAGGGCCGCACCGCGGGCTGGCGCGGCGTGATCGCCGACGTCACCGAGCAGGTGATGGCGCAGGAGCGCCTGCGCCACCTGGCCCACACCGACTCGCTCACCGGCCTGGCCAACCGCTTCACGCTGCACGCCGCGCTGCGCGCCGCGCTGGCGCAACGTCGGCTGGTGGCGCTGCTGGCACTGGATCTCGACCACTTCAAGCTGGTCAACGACACGCTGGGCCACGCCGCCGGCGACAAGCTGCTGCAGACGGTGGCCGCGCGCCTGCTCGCCTGCCGGCGCCCGAACGACCTGGTGGCGCGCCTGGGCGGCGACGAGTTCGCGCTGCTGGTGTTGGACGACCCCGACGGCACGCTGGACGTCGATGCGCTCTCCCAGCGCCTCATCGACGTGCTGGAGGAGCCGGCGGAGATCGACGGCCGCTCGCTGCGCGCCTCGGCCAGCATCGGCGTGGCGCGCTGCGGGCCGCACCCGGCCAGCGCCGACGACCTGCTGGTGCATGCCGACATCGCGCTGTACGCCGCCAAGAAGGCCGGCCGCGGCCGCTTCGAGATCTACTCGTCCGAACTGGGCGACCGCAACCGGCGCAGCGTGGTCATCGAGCAGGAGCTGCGCCACGCCATAGCCCGCGGCGAGTTCCAGCTGCACTGGCAACCCAAGGTGGACATCGAATCGTCGCGCATCGTCGGCGCCGAAGTGCTGCTGCGCTGGCGCCATCCGCAGATGGGGCTGGTCGCGCCGGTCGAGTTCATCCCGCTGGCCGAGAAGTCGGGCGCGATCCGCGAGATCGGCATGTGGGTGCTGCGCGAGGCCTGCCGGGCGGCGGCGGCGTCGCTGCCGGGCCTGACGATCTCCGTCAACGTGTCGCCCTCGCAGCTGCGCGACGACGGCTTCAACGCCTGCGTGCGCGACGCGCTGCACGCGAGCGCGCTCGACCCGGCCCGGCTCGAGCTGGAGATCACCGAGTCGGTGTTCATCGACGACGTCGACGGCGCGCTGCAGCGCCTGCACGCGTTGCGCGCGCTGGGCGTGCGCGTCGCGCTGGACGACTTCGGCACCGGCTACTCGTCGCTCGCCTACCTGCGCCGGTTCCCGTTCGACACGCTCAAGATCGACCGCGCCTTCGTCAACGAGCTCATGACCAGCCTCGACACCCGCGCCATCGTGCAGATGATCACGCAGCTCGCGCAGACGCTGAACATGCGCACCGTGGCCGAGGGCGTGGAATCGGCCTCGCAGCTGAGCGCCGTGAGCTCGGTGGGCTGCGACGAGATCCAGGGCTGGCTGGTCTCGCCGGCCCGCCCCCTCGACCAGTTCCTCGCGTTCTGGAAGGACTGGGTGCACAAGCCGCTGGCGCTGGTCGAGCAGGTGCGGGCGGTGGACGCCGGCTGAGCCCGGCGCCGCTGCGAATACACTTCCGGTCGTCGATTTCAACGAAGGTCCGGTGGTGGAGAGCGTGCTGATGGTGGGTCTGGGCGTGGCGGTGCTGGCGTACCTGCTGGGCTCGCTGAGCTTTGCCGTGATCGTCTCGAAGGCGATGCGCCTGGACGATCCGCGCTCGTACGGCTCGGGCAACCCCGGCGCCACCAACGTGCTGCGCAGCGGCAACAAGACCGCCGCCGTCCTCACGCTGCTGCTGGATGCGCTCAAGGGCGTCGTCGCCGTGCTGGTGGCACGTGCCGTCTCCGGCCGCCTCGGCTTCGGCGAGGCCGTCATCGCGCTGGCCGGCCTCGCCGCGTTCCTGGGCCATCTCTACCCGGTGTTCTTCCGCTTCGAGGGCGGCAAGGGCGTGGCCACCGCGGCCGGCGTGCTGCTGGCGCTCGGCGGCTGGCTGGGCCTGGCCAGCCTGGGCACCTGGCTCGCCATCGCGTTCGCCACGCGCTACTCCTCGCTGGCCGCGCTGGTGACCGCGCTGCTGGCGCCCGTCTACACGTATTTCCTGATCGGCGACCCACAAGTCGTCGTGCTGGTGGCCGTCATGAGCGTGCTGCTGATCTGGCGGCACCGTTCCAACATCGCGAAGCTGTTGAACGGCACCGAATCCAAGCTGGGTAGCAAGGCCAGGAAGCCTGCGGACGCCAGCTGACCTCCAACCACCCCGAGAAATTCCCATGAGCGAACTCCAACGATTCGACGTCGGCCCCCGCATGTCCGAGATGGCCGTGCACAACGGCGTGGCCTACCTGGCCGGCCAGGTGTCCTCCGATGCCTCCCTCGACGCCACCGGCCAGACCGCCAACGTGCTGGCGCAGGTCGACGCGCTGCTCAAGCGCGCCGGCACCGACAAGTCGCGCATCCTGATGGCGCAGATCTTCCTGGCCGACGTGGCCGACTTCCCCGCCATGAACGCGGCCTGGGACGCCTGGGTCGCCGGCGGCAGCACGCCGCCGCGCGCCACGGTGGAGGCCAGGCTGGCCAAGCCGGAGTGGAAGGTGGAGATCGTCGTGAAGGCGGCGGTCTAGAAACCGAGGAGGGCCGCGTCGCCGCGGCCCTCGCGCACCAGCACCGGCTCGTCGCCGCTGAGGTCGACCACGGTCGTCGGCTCCATCGGGCAGGCGCCCGCGCAGACGATGGCCTGGATGCTCTTCTCGAAGCGCGCGCGGATCTCGTCGGTGTCGTTCAACGGCTGCGTCTCGCCCGGCGGGATCAGCGTGGTGGCCAGCAGCGGCTGGCCCAGTTCCTCGAGCAGGCACTGCAGCACCTTGTGGTCGGGCACGCGCAGGCCGATCGTGCGGCGCGACGGGTGCGACACGCGGCGCGGCACCTCCTTGGTGGCGTCGAGGATGAACGTGAACGGCCCCGGCGTCGCCACCTTCAGCATGCGGTACTGGCGGTTGTCGACGCGCGCGTAGTTGGCCAGCTCCGACAGGTCGCGGCAAAGCAGCGTGAGGTGGTGCTTGTCGTCGACGCCGCGCACGCGGCGCAGCTTCTCCACGGCCTCCTTGTCGTCGAGGTGGCACACGAACGCGTAGCTCGAGTCGGTGGGCACCGCGGCCAGTCCGCCCTCGTGCAGGATCTGCGCGGCCTGGCGCAGCAGGCGGATCTGCGGGTTGTCGGGGTGGACGTCGAAGAACTGGGACATGGCGTGATTGTCTCAGCGTGCCGGCGTCCCCGGCGTGACAACCCCTATTCGGGCAGCACGTCCACCGCGGCGGCGGGCGCGGCGGCGCCGGGCCGCCGCATGTTCAGGCCGGCGGAGGTCGCGCCGCAGCCCGCGATCACGGCCATGCCCACCCAGGCCCAGCGATCGGGCACGTGGTCGAACACGGCCCACGCGATCAGCGCGGCGAACGCGATCTGCGTGTACAGGAAGGGCATCAGCGTGGCCGTGCGCGCCTTGCCGAGCGCGAGGATCAGAAACAGGTGGCCCACGGTGGCGAGCAGCCCGCAGGCCAGCAGGGCGAGCCATGCGGCGGGCGCCAGGCGCTGTGCGATTGCGAGGCTGGCGTCGAGGCCCAGCGACGCGGCGGCGAGGCCCAGCACCGGCCACATCACCACGGTGCCGACCAGGCCGGTCCAGAAGTGCGTCGTCAACGGGCTGTCGGCGCCCGCCAGCCGGCTCGTGAGCACCTGGAAGCTGGCGTAGGTGGCCGCGGCCAGCAACGGCAGCACGACGACCCAGCCGAAGGCGCCCGAGCCCGGGCGGATGACGATCAGCGCGCCGACGAAGCCGCCGCCCACGAGCACCCAGCGCAGCGCCGACACCTTCTCGTGCAGCAGGCCGGCGGCGAGCACGGTCACCAGCAGCGGCGTCAGCATGTTGATGGCCGTGTATTCGGGCACCGGCATGAGGCTCACCGCGAAGAACGAGAAGAAGCTGGTGGCCAGCAGCAGCAGCCCGCGCAGCCACTGGAACCTCGGATGCACCGACAGGAAGGCGGCGCGTCCGCGCGGCGCGAGCGCAACGGCCATCACGACGGCCTGGACGGTGTAGCGCACGGTCATGATCAGCAGCACCGGCACGCCCCATCCCGGGGAGGGCTGGCTGACGCCGCGCGCGGTGGAATCGAGCGAGGCGAAGAAGGCGGCGGCCAGCAGGATCAGCAGCACGCCCTGCAGCGGGTGGGCGTGCGTGGGGCTGGGTGCGCTCACGAGGCGACCGGCTCGGCGCGCAGCTCGGCGGCCGTCCAGCGCGTCCACACGGGCGTGAGCCGCGGCGACAGCGCCAGCTGGCCGGGCACCAGGCCGAGGTCGAGGCGGCTCTCCTGCGGGTCGTGGAAGTCGCTGCCGCGCGAGGCGAGCAGGCCGAACTCCAGCGCCATGTCGGTGTACTTCACGACGTCGCCCGCGTGGTGGCTGCCGGTGACGACCTCCACGCCCTCGCCGCCGTGCGCCTGGAATTCCGAGAACAGGGCGTACTCCTCGGTGGGCGTGAACTTGTAGCGGCCCGGATGCGCGATCACGGCCACGCCGCCGGCGGCGCGGATCCAGCGCACTGCATCGGCGAGCCGCGCCCAGCGGTGCTCCACGTAGCCCGGCTTGCCCTCGGTGAGGTAGCGGCGGAAGACGGCGTGCATGTCGGGCGCCACGCCGCTGGCGATGAGGAATCGGCCGAAGTGCGTGCGCGAGACCAGGTGCGGGTTCGGCGCGAGCTGGATGGCCCCTTCGTAGGCGCCCTTGATGCCGATCTTCGCGAGGCCGTCGCCCATCTGCTTCGCGCGCAGCTCGCGTCCCGCGCGCACCTGCGCGATGCCGGCCTTGAGCTCGTCGTTGCCGGGATCGAGCCCCAGTCCGACGATGTGCACGGTGGTGCCCGCGAAGGTGACCGAGATCTCGATGCCGTCGACGAAGGGCAGACCGGCGGCCGCCGCCGCGGCGCGCGCCGCGGGCAGGCCGGACAGTTCGTCGTGGTCGGTGAGGGCCCACAGCTCGACCCCGTTGGCCTTGGCGCGCGCCGCGAGCGCGTCGGCGCTCAACGTGCCGTCGGAGGCGGTGGAGTGGCTGTGGAGATCGGCGTTCAGGTCGTGCACCGGGCCGATTTTAACGAGCGCTCGCCGACCCTGCTTCGCGATGGCCGGGCGATGCCCTACCATGGCGGCCCACGACCTCCTTCAACGATGCACGGACTCCACCTGATCGCCGACCTGCACGACTGCCGCGGCGACGCCCCGCTGGCCGATGCCGGCGCGTTGCGCGCGCTGTGCCTGGACGCGGTCGAGCGCGCGGGCCTGCGCGCGGTGGGCAGCGTGTTCCATCCTTTCGTCGACGCCGACGGCAACGCACTGGGCGTCACCGGCGTCGTGCTGCTGGTGGAATCGCACCTGGCCGTGCACACCTGGCCGGAGCTGCGCGGCGTGACGGCCGACGTCTATGTCTGCAACGTGGGCGCCGACAACTCGGCGCGCGCCGAGGCCGTGATGGCCCGCCTGGTGGAGGCCTTCGGCCCGCGCGAGCCGCGGGTGCAGCGCGTGCGGCGCGGCTGAGGAGGATTCAGGCCGCCTGCAGCGGCGCGGGCGATTCGCGGCGCGCGCCCGATTCGGCCAGGTGCAGCGTCACCGCGACGGCCCCTCCGGGCGCGGCCAGCGTGGCCTGGCGCGCGTCGGTCGCCTCGCGCAGGCAGGGCAGGTAGCCGGCCTCGAGCAGCACGCCCAGCGATTCGTCGAAGCTGTCCGGGGGCACCGCGACGCCGACATCGACGCCGTCGCTTGACAGACCCACCTGCGTGATGCGCGCGTCGGGCAGGATGGCGGTGAGCAGCAGCTCGGCGTCCTCGTAGGCCGCCATGGCGAGATCGTCGAGTGGGGCCAGGCTCATGGGCGGAGGCGGCGCGGTCGCGCGGTGGTCACGATGGCAGGCATTGTGCCGTGCCGGGACACCGCGGCCATCCGCGCAGGCCCTCAACCTGTGACAGCGCGCTTCTTCAGCAGCAGCACCGCCACGGCGCCCAGCACGAGGAAGCCGGCCAGCATGTGCAGCCCGAGGTCGGTGGAGTGCGTCGCGTCCTTGATCACGCCCATCAGCCAGGGGATCGCGAAGCCCGCGAGGTTGCCCACCGAGTTGATGAACGCGATGCCCATCGCCGCCGCCGTGCCGCCCAGCAGCGCGGTGGGATTGCTCCAGAAGATCGGCAGCGCGCACATGATGCCCATGGCGCCGATGGTCAGGCCGGCCATGGCCAGCATCACGTCGGCGTGGAAGGCCACGCTGATCACCAGGCCCAGGGCCGCGGCCACGCACGAGGCGGCGGTGTGCCAGCGATATTCCTGGCGCGCGTCGGCGCTGCGCGCCACGAAGAACATCGCCGCGATGCCGAACGCCCACGGCACCGCGCCGATCAGGCCGACCTGCAGCGGGTCGGCCACGCCCAGGCCCTTGATGATGGTGGGCAGCCAGAACGTGACGCCGTAGAGGCCCGAGACGATGGCGAAGTACACGAGCGCGAGCAGCCAGACCTTGCCGTCGGCCAGCACGCGCCCGAGGCTGCCGTCGACCTTCGTCGCTTCCTCGGCGGCGATGTCGCGCGCGATCAGGTCGCGCTCCTCCAGCGTGAGCCACTGTGCGTTCTTCACGCGATCCTCCAGCCAGAACCAGGCCAGCACGCCCAGCACCAGCGAGGGCAGGGCCTCCAGCAGGAACAGCCACTGCCAGCCCTGCCAGCCGTTGACGCCGTCCAGCGAATGCAGGATCCAGCCCGACACCGGGTTGCCCACCAGCCCGGCCACCGCGATGGCGGCGAGGAACAGCGAGGTCGCGCGGCCGCGGCGCGCGGCCGGGAACCAGTAGGTGAGGTACAGGATGATGCCGGGGAAGAAGCCGGCCTCGGCCACGCCCAGCAGGAAGCGCACGACGTAGAAGCTGATGGCCGAGTTCACGAACATCATGCCGGCCGACAGGACGGCCCAGGTGACCATGATGCGCGCGATCCAGCGGCCCGCGCCCACGCGGTGCAGCATCACGTTGCTGGGGATCTCGAAGATGAAGTAGCCGATGAAGAAGATGCCCGCGCCGAAGCCGTAGACCGAGTCGGAGAACTGCAGCGCCTGCTGCATCTGCAGCTTCGCGAAGCCCACGTTGACGCGATCGAGGTAGGCCGCGATGTAGCACAGGAACAGCAGCGGGATCAGCCGCAGCGCCACCTTGCGGTAGACGGCGTCGGCGGCGGCGTCGGGCCGGCCGAGCGAGTCGGCGGTGAGCGTGGTCATCGGGAGTCTCCAGTTCGTGTTGTGCGTACGCCGCGATCCTGCGACCGCGCGCGCCGCGCTTGCAGCGGGGAAACACCCATGCCCCGGCCAACGAAAAAGGGTTCTTCGCCGATCTGCGGTGTGCCTTGGTTTGCGGTTTGCGGTGCGCGCTGGGGCAGGCACGACTCACCGGGGGAGTCTGTTTTGTTCGTGTCCCCCGTCGGCCTGCGGCCTCCTCCTCCTTAACCTCACAAAACAGACTCCCCC